>ENA-ORSX01000354-ORSX01000354.1-human-gut-metagenome-genome-assembly--contig:-NODE-354-length-52511-cov-8.063958_pt1 | contig 52511 bp, 82 predicted proteins | sample MGYA00241904_ERZ509172 | MGnify/ENA primary metagenome ERZ509172 (study PRJEB26280, sample SAMEA2338795) | human gut metagenome | biome: human gut; feature: human-associated habitat; material: faeces... | reverse complement strand
TCCCGGCGCAGAATTTGTCATATTATGGCAGCATTTTCCCATAATCGTTCGACAATCGGCCTACACTTTATTTTATATATCTTTCATATTTATAGCGCTAATTTATATTGCCGCCATCCATTTTTTATGCTATTTATTTTCGTTATCAAAAATTCTAGTATCATTTAAGTATCAAACAGGCGGGCCCGGTCACATCCGGTACCCGCCTGCATCATGATTTTTTCTTGTTCATAATCTGTTCACATTTGTTTGATATATTCCATGTTTGGAATCATGTGTCTATCTTTTCTTTAACCCCATTGTCAACCGGCACATGTTTTCTCATAAACGAGGCCGGCAGAAAACTGTCAGCCTCTCCTCTTTTTCAGAACATGCGCACCCGAACATTTGGTATCTGCCTCCCTCACTCTCCGCCTTCCGCCTCCCCTATCCTGATGGCTAAATCCAAAACAGTAGCGGCTGTCTCGTCACTGATGAAATGAATATGATTCATCATAATATCATTTATAAGCAATCTCATTTCACAAAACATGTCCTCTGCCGCCTTGGCAGACTGATATTGTACATAAGCTCCTTCAATCATAACTTTATACCTCCCCACTGTTTATATATATATATAAACGCTTTTTTCAGTATTTTTCTCCATACATTTTTTACTTGTGACAAATTCAGTAAGCATGTGGCTGTGAACAACAGTTCAATTTTCCATTGACATTGAGGTGTTTTTCGTTACTAATAACAAAAGGCGCCATTATGGCGCCTTCTCTATATACTGTCCTTCCTTCTTTGACTAGTCCAAAATTTTTCCAGTTAAGAATTAAACCTGCTACTTTTTTGTCACAGAAATCACAGTTCCAGTGAATGCTTCTGTTTCTTCCAGTTTTCCTGTATAAACAACAGAAACCGTATCCCCTTCTTTGACAGAAGATAATCCTTCTGGTTTTTCTCCTTCAAAGCTAAGAACATAATCCACTCCATCCCCATCGGTGATAACAAACATAAAATCCTTAATGTCACTGATAGTACCTGTAAGAGTGGATTCTTCTTCAGCCATTCTATTTTCACCGCTTTTAGTGGAAGACACATCAAGCGTACTTTCCGCTATCGAAGTGCTAACTATCTGTGTAGACGCTGCGGAAGACACTTCACCTTTCTGCGCGGAACATCCCGCAACCAACATCAAAGTTACACAAGTAGCTACAAATACATTTCTTTTCTTCATTATCAAATCCTCCTTTTTATAATTTCATAATATTAGACGTATTGTATTTCAAAAAAGTTGCAGATTTTAAAAAATTTTTTTAAGTTATCTTTTTATTTTTCCTATTCATACTTTGTCTATATTTAGTCAATATAATATTTTCGTAGATGTCACCATCTATGCCCCCGAATATTTTGTACATGGATGGGTCTGGTCCTATGGACTAGACCCATCTCCTCTGTTATCCCCATCCTTATCTGGCATCAGTGTCACCACTCGAACACGTACCGTCGATTTACCATGTCGTATTCTTCTGCAATCCGGAGCACACCCCTGGCATCCGTAATCATGCACTTGCCCTCGTCGCTGCCCTTGACTGGGCAAAGTAAAAATGCCTCACCGGCAGGGTCCACCTGGTAGCCGGTCAGCATGTAGCCCTCGGAATCGAACAGATACCAACCACAAGTGCCGTCCGTGGCCTCCCGGAGCCAGTACCAGCCATTGGCCGCATAGCTGCCGTCTGTAAACTGATACCACCAGCGCTGGCCGTCTGCGGCCGGCTGAAAGCCCTGGGTGTATGTCACTGGGACCGGGGTATAATCAATATCCCTCAGTTTAAGCACCTTCTGCCAGGGCGTGGCCGCTACTCTGGACTTGATAGTCCCGTAATTGATGCCCTTGGCCTCGATGCACCAGCCATCCCCGATATACACCCCGATGTGGCCTGGCTTCCAGAGCGCCCAACCGACCATGGACTCGTCCAAATGGTCAATGCCTACCCGCTCCACGGCTGTGTCATGGTAGTTGTAACTGCCGCGGATGCGCCCGGTGTACCAGCTGATGAGGCCGGAACAGTCCGTGCAGCGCTGGCCTATGTACTTGGCCGCCTTGGCTTTGTAGGTGGATGTGTATGTGCCTGGGTTCTCCCGGGCCAGGCGGTCAAGGATGGCCTGGGTAATGACCTCACCCTTGGCGCCGTAAACGTAGGGTGTGCCCAGCTTGTCCTTGCAGTGCTGTATTAATCCTTCTGCTGTTTTACTCATAGTGTTTTCCTCCAATCAAAAAAATAAGGCCCAGGGGCATCCCTGAGCCATGAAAGAACGCCCCCTCTCACAAAGGACGCCCTCATTCATAAATTTTATTTTTCAACCAGTTTTGGCTTTAATTTGTATAACGAATAAACTACATCTACAATCTTTCCTTCCATTCTAAATAACATATACTTCATTCTTTCAAGATTTTCTTCCCTTTGATATGTATTATACATTTCAAGAACAATCTCCATGCCTGTAAGATATTTTTTCATATCTTTAATTAGTTTTTGAGCTTCCTCATTCTCAGGTATGTTTACCACCACTCTTTTAGTCGAACTAATGCTGTTAATATCAGACTTTTTACTTGGCGTAATCGGAACGACTTCTTTATTCTCTGATTTCTCCTTCACCCGAAAGTAATAGTCCACCAAGTAATCGTACACCTCCCACGCCTTGTCAGTGTTTAGGGACTTGGCATGGAGAAGAGCGCCTTTTTCTGTCCAGAGATAGAGGGATTTAGCATATTTTAGGGACATTTGATTTTCACATGTCGTTTTCAATCTCCTTAATTCATCACCTGTTACCTCAATATAATGTTTTCCGAGTATGTATCGATCCTTGTTGTAATTAAAATTATAGATTATCTTGTCTTTCGTTACTCCATAAGCTTCTGCTATCTGCTTTGTTGTAAGGACACGAATTCCTGTTACTTCTAAAATATCCAATTTTTGTTTTTGCATAATAAAACTCCTTTCAAATTTTGGTTATTGAAAGAAGTTTCACCAACTGATATAATATATTTATCAGATGGGAAACCTCTGGTGCAAAAGTAGTAGTTGCCGGTCGCCAAACTAGCCAACTGCTACTTTTTTAATTCCTCATTAATTTTTTGGTCAAGCCATTCCTTTTTTGTTTTATTCTGTTTAGCTAATTCTTTCTCAAAAGCTTCCATCGTATCCTTTTCAACTTCAACGTGAAATGCCTTTTTTCCTTTTCTTCTTTCTCTGAAATAATCTGACCTGTTTTTTACTGTCTGAGGAATTAACACAAACTCTTTTTTTTCAGCTATCTTATTCACCTCCTTGTTGCATGTAACAAATATATCATGTTGCATGCAACAAGTCAAGATGTGTTTTTAATTCTTTCTATCCTATCAAGAGAAAACCAGGGGCATCCCTGAGCCATGAAAAGTTGTGACGTCACAAGTTGCGATATCGCAACAAATTACTCCATACCCGGTCCGTGTTCCGGGTCCTGGTCGGAATTGTGCTTCGGGGTGTTGCTTGGCTGCCACTTCTCCTTATCGTCTGTAGGCTTCGGGTCGTGTGCCCTCGGGTCCTCCCTGCCAGTCCCCGGGCCATAGGGCGCTTTATGGGAGCACTCCGTCAATGGACGCTTATTAGTCATCGGATTGTTGTTTACATGGTCATTCAGCTGCTGCTCTGTCATTTTTACTTCTGGCATAATCTTACTCTCCTTCTATGCAATGGTAAATGGTTACTACTGTTTAAGCTGCTTGACAGCCTGGTTAATCCCGGTCGCAGCCAATCCGGATACAATTCCAATGGCCACCGCATTGATAACATCCTGGGCCGGGAAGTCCGGCATGGTATACATTCCTACCACTCCCAAGGCTGCCCCTGCCACTCCGCATACTACCGGGATAACCTCGTTCCTAAGTCTGGCGAATGCTTTGCAGGCCATCCCGGCCAGATAGCATATCACTGTAATCCCTGCCACACTCGCTATTCCAAAATCCATATCCTACTCCTCTCTTTCTGCCGGCTCCTCCGGCATCTTCATAAGTTTGTCCTTAAGCTCTGTTGCCACATCATTGCCGCCCAGGACATGGTATGCGTCATACATCCGCTTAACATTTTCTTTGCCATATATAGGGCAGTAACCCCTGTCCTGATAATGATTGTAGGCCTGTATGATACGGTCCCTCAAAAGTGCCTGCATACCATCGTGAAGTGCGGCATTTTTTCGGCTCTCCTCCTTCTGCCGTTTTGCCATCTGCCGGTAACATAAGCCTAAAAAGGTGGATATGGCCACAAACAGCCACTCCACCCAATGGACAACTATGTACTGTATTATCTCGCCCATGATGTCTCCTTACTCAGTAATCAGTTCTTCACACTCCAGGTCAACCAGTACCTGGCGCACCTGGTCCTTAATTTTATCCGGGACCTGTCCGAATGTTTTCCTCCCCTTCACAATCAGGGTCGCATAGATGACTGCCATGGTATCCACCTCCTTCCTCAATAATAAAAAGAGCAGCAGCCTAAGCATTGAGTACTGCCTCGACTTCCACCCTTAACTTCTCCGGGACCTGTTCAATCGTCTTCTTGCCCTTGCGAATAAGGTCCGCATATACAATTACCATATAACTTGCCATTCCTTACACCTCCATTCCCTCGTAAATTTCTGTCAGGGCCAGCTGGGTATTGGTTACCTCTTCGGCCAGTGCTAGATTGGCCTCATACTGTTCTGTGAGTGCCAACTGTGCCTCTGTAAGCTGGTCACCCAGACTTACCACCTGTTCCTGCAGACGTCCAATATCTGACTCAGGCAGATACGCAAAGACCGGCTGTGGATTGCCGGCATTTGTCACATCAATATGGTCCAGTCTCGCACCATCTGGGATATCTACCCAGATGCACTGCAGGCCTTGTGGTACCTGTTCCTCGCCATACATAATAGTCCAAATACGGCCGGTGTCGTCATAGATTACTAATGCTTTCATGTTTCATCAATCCTTTCTTTGTGATATACTGTTTATCAATGATGGTTTCAAGTATAGGTATGTTTTCTATCTTGCGATACTATTGTTTATGGGAAGCCTGTTTTAAGAGCCATAATATTGTTTATGGGAAGAGCATTTTTGGCGTTTCCGGAAATGTGCGGAAGTATGCGAGTATAACTAAAACCCTTACATCATCTACCAGTAAAGTCAATTTTACGGGAGGTGATTGCTCCATATACGCTTATTATGTGAGTATTAGCAATATTGGCTTCACACCTCTCTATGCATCAATTGTAGGAGAACACGCTGATTACACCCCTATTCATGGAGGAGGAGATGGATGGGGGTTTGCTTATGCTGAAAGAAGCAACAGAAGTAGTTATGGAACCCAATTTTTATATTGGCTTAATGGTGGATACTATTCCTTAAACTCCGGCTTGGTAAGACTCCCAGCGGGATCAATAAACGGGGGAAGAAATATGACAGTTAAAGTATTTGGTTACTATTAATAATATCCGGCAACACAGTACCAGACAGTACCATTTTCAATACATGGTAAGACAGCATTGGTACTATTTACATGCCAGGCACCACTCATATTAAAATCAAATCGGTAATTCCATCCAGCACAGTGGGCAGGATTGCCTGACCAAAATCCCACTAGGGCACCATCTGTCCAGGCAATGCACGATACATTAAACCCTGTTGGTATTGTCGCCTTATACATTGACCTTCCAGGATCATATCCAGCACTGATAGAGATGCTTGCAGTACCTGAGGATGATACAGTACTGTTTTTCACGGCATACTTCCGGACATTGCCGGCCACCCCAAATATAGACTTCCCATAAACAATATTATTTGCATTTAGATTTCCGTCCCCCTTAATAGTCTGTGCTCCGGCCAGGAACTGATTAGCCGCAATAACCTGGTTAGATGTCCCAGGCGTGTAAGTCTTGGCGGCTATTTCCGCCATGATTCCCGTCAATGGATTTCCGTCTTTATCTACGATCACTTTCCCTTTGCGTACATCCGATGACGCTGCTGTTATCACATCCAGGTCAGCGCCATCACCGCCCCCAGGTATCCATATCTTACCCATTACTGCTCCTTTCCAATACCGCCAGTATCTCGACCTTCTCGCCTTTTGTCAGGTTCCTGTAACCTTCCAGGATGTCTGCCGGCTCCTCTCCTTGATTCTTCCTTATTCTGAGCCCCTTAATAACTATCGCTTTAAATATTTCATTCATCACACTGCACCTCCAATGATATCTGCCATAGCCACTGTAAGTTGGGCATTATCTGCCCTTAGCTGCTGGATCTCTTCCTTGTCAGTTGGCAATCTGTCAATTACTGTAACACCATCAGCCTTAAAGAATACACCATTAATATACTTGTCATTCCTCTCACAAACGTACTGCATGCAATCAACGGCAAATGCAGTATCACCATATACAATCCTTGCAACCCTGTTTGCATCTTCATAGCTATATGCAACACAAACATCCCTGATTGTTTCATCATGCACCAATGCATATACTTCATGTGCTACCATAATTTACATCCTCCTTACTTAATATAGTCTTAACAATATTACTCCTGAACCACCGTATCCAACTGGTCCACAGTATGGTCTATATGATTGGTCACCATATGGTCTATTCTGGCCGCCGCCGCCTCCACCAGTACCTGCTCCACCATTAGTAGCTGGATTTCCTCCGCCGCCAGCCCCTCCAGCTCCGCCATAATAACCGGTCCAATAGTGTCCTTCTGATGAACTACCACTTTGCCAGTACCCACTACCGGAACCACCACCACCAGAATATAGTGTATTACCAGCTTCACCAAATGCTCTTGTGGTTCTACCCTGACCAGTACCAGGATTTAATGTTTGTGATGCATATTCTCCAGTTCCTCCTCCAGGTCTACCATTCCCACCGTCTTGTCCACCACTACCACCATTTCGATAGGCATACCCCCATGCGTCACCGTCTCCGCCACCGCCGGAACCTCCATTTCCTCCCTGCACTCTTGAGGCGCCAACCACTATACCAGACTGTCCGCCACCAGCAGTGCAGATATTTCCAAATGAAGTTGCAGCGCAAGCACCACCTACAGTAGCGGCTATTTGTTGTCCAGGAGTTACATGTACACCTTTGGCAGTATTTGTATACCCACCACCGCCTCCAGCTCCGCCATGTAATGGGTTTGTTGATGAAAGATTTCTTGATACTTCACTGCCATTACCTCCACCCCCAACACAGAATACGTCAATAGTGCTGAATCCATCTGGTATTGTATATACCTGTGTACCAGTAATTGTAATATTTTGCACTCCACCAGTGGCTACGGTTGCTTGCTTGATAGATGCTGGGTCATATACCGGACTCCATATATCTCCAAAGCTTGTTGTTGCATATCCAAAACATGTAAAGTAATATAAGGTATTGAGATTTGGCATATCCATAAATACCTGTGACCAACCACCCGGAGCTGTATTACTACCAACTCCAGCATATCCCGCGGCAAGGTTGGCATCAGGTTCATTCCATGCTGGATATCTGCCTGCCATACATTTAACGATAACCCCACCAAATGGTTTCCCTGGAGTGGGGTTTGGATTCTGCCATTTTACTAATACGCGCCGCCCAGAATACGGCGCTACACTAAAAGACATTATACTGTTGACTGTCATTCGCCCTGTGCCAGGCTCGTCATTACTGTCCGATGTGACCGCAGTCTCCCCAGCCAGTACATGGTCCAGCGTGGCTGTGCACTCGTCACTTCCACTTCCGCCTCCGCTCCCGCCTGTCATCAATATTTCACCCATTTGTCTTTACACTCCTTTCAGGCCTACGGTCATGTCAATCGTGGGCTTCTTATTGTAGCATTTAAATGTTGCCTGGCCATCTGCCGTATCCCCATCGTCAATCATTCCAAATGCCTTGTTATACGCTTTCACCTGTTCCGGCGTTGCCCCGTCTGCAATCACCTTTACCAGTATGGGGTTGTCCTCCGTTGTCAGCCCCTCTATCGGCACAGTCTGGGTATATGGGGCTTCAGCAGACCAGTCCGAGGCCAGAATAGAGACCGGGATGATTATTCCTGCCCGTTCAGTCCTCTTTTTTAAATAGTTATCATTATCCAACAACTTCTGATACCGTGGGTTGAATGTATCTGGCGCCCCACGGTCCTGATTTGTTATCTGCGCCATCGTCCCAGAAAATTCCGGGGCTTCAGTGATTGGGAAATCTGCCATCCTGCACCTCCTTTAAAATACCTCGTCCATATCAAAAATGAACTCCATGTCATCATCCTTGCCTTTTGGCAGGAACGTCTTATATGCAATCAGGTCACCGTCTGAATCAAATAATCCCTGTTCGGATATATTCTGATTAGCCAGCTCCGCTTTACCCAAACGTACCGTGTATCGGCAGGTGGTCTCCTTATCATCCGTATAGCTGTGGCTGCCGATATCCTTCTTAAGCAGTTCCGCCTTAAGTGCCGTCTCAGTTCCGGTTGGCTCAATAACATTCCCATCCGCATCCACACCACCAGACCCAAAGGCCATCTGGGTGATTGCTGGCAGTGTCTGGTCCCCTGCATGTGACCTACACAGTTTCTTGCGTCCTATCTCTGTGATTACTCCTTGTGCCATATTGTCTTACCATCCTTTCATAGTTCATATTCAAAAATCTCTGCGTCTAATAATTTGGTTCCATTCAGCAGGTAAGTCCCATCAAGATACCATAAGTCGTTCTCGACAGTCAGCTTGCAAATCATCTCAGGCCCGGTAGATACCTGCTGTAATATCCCGGACACGGAAACCATGGAGGCATTTACCTCTTCGTCACTGTGTAGCGTCAGTACTTCCTGCATTTTTGGGTACACTGTCGCGTCAGTTTGACAGGCAGTCCGCACCTCTGTATCTACTGAGACTGCCGTGTATCCTCTGAGCCATTGCTGCACTCCCACTCTGGTCCCTGCCAGCATGGACGATCGCAGCAGTAATGCAGTGTGGACCTTTATCTCCTCAAATACTTCTGATATCATACCAACTGCTCTGCCATCTACTACATTCCTGGCCGATAGGTTACCCCTTATTAACATCCCAAATGGATACAGGTCCAGTCCCGCTGTCTTCTTGTACCCATTGAGTAAATAAGTCCCGTCCAATTTCCACGTTCCATCCAAGTACAAGAACTCACGGTTATATCGGGCATAGAAATTGGAGGTCAATTCCAACCTACCTGATGTAGCTGTATTGACTGGTATCTCTATCGGATATAAACCAGCAAAAATAAACAACAGATTGGCTGGTATCATCTGCCGTGTCATATCCCGAAGTTCCTGTAATACGCGACATGGCTGATCAACAATCCACAACTCCAACTCATACGTCTTGTCGCTCACTCGTAATATGTACCCATCGTTCCCCACGATTACCGCCAGGCGCTCCTTAAGGCGGGGAAGTGTATAGGGAAGCTGTTGGTCCCATTTGAGCGAAACTGCTGACCTGCGTTCTTCCAGCGTGTCTCCAGAATATGGTTTTAGACCCAACATCAGCTCATATCGCTTAATCCCTTGAATTGTGGCATCAGGAATTAGGCTGTCCTTCCATAGCGAATCCAGGTCTCCATACAGCCGTTTCAATTCACCTTCCTGCGCCCCATAGAGTTGTCTGAATTCCTTTACTTCCCGCAGGAAATCCGGGACATACCTGGCTAAATCCAGTATCCGGCCTGGCTGCCCCCTCTTATCATCCACTTATATCCCCCCTTATCGCGATTGAACCGGAAGAGAGTACATGATTACCGGGACTTCCATTAATCTTTGTATCATAGACATCCACGATACCTTCGATATCCAACAGGCGTCCCTCAATTCGTGACACCCTCACAACTGTCTGAACATCATCCTGCCAAGCCATGTTCAGTTCATGAAAATATGCATCAATTGCCTGGAAAATATCCTCTCTGCATCTCTCAAAGCTGTAGCCCGCCTGATAGACAATATTGGACATAAAGGAAATTCGCTCCTCTACCGCTCCTTCTACGGTAACCGTGTGGCCAATGGGTGCCAGGCCATATCCTGCACCTGTATTCGAATCTGGATCAATTACATCCTTTACCGCCTGAATTAGTTCATTCGACGGGATTCCATATTCCGAGTTAATGATTACCAGCTTAACGGTCCCTCCTCCATCCCAGGCCGGATACACCTTGACACCTCCCACGCCAGAAATGCCATTCACCTTTTCACGATAATCCGCTATATTTCCACCAAATGCCTGTGAATGCAGACTATCAAAATAACGGTGCCGGAACTGTTCCGTCCCTTCCTCGTCCTCTCCCGGAATCAGCAATTCTGTTAGTTCTGCCTGTGACAGCCCTCTGATATACTCAATCGGTATGAGTGTCCCAAACAGCGTGTTCCCTGCTGTACCTATAGTCTCACACTGCATTTTATACTGCCCCTTAGCAATACGTTCGACTGCCACATAGTTCAATGTCTCCAACGAAAAACGACTGCCAATGGGAATATCCAAGTCAAATTCACCTTTTAGTACTGCATATGTGGCCTCTTTCGGATGCAAGCCACGCTCTAATGCTCGCTTGATTAAATACTCACGGCTAGCCGTATCCGCGAACAATTCATTCAACACTGCATGCAATTCTGTGTACATCAATTGGATTTCCACCGCGGCTGGAGCCAATGCATCATAGACGATTGACCCTTCCCTTTTGTCAACATCACTTGGAACACGGTCCAGCATACGCTTCAAGATTTCCTCATATGTTACGTCTTCATACATTTACTGACACCTCCTTTTCAACTGCAAACACTCCCGCATCACTGGAAACGGTAAAGGTTACGATGACTTGATTTTTATATCGTGTAAAAGAAAAAGCCCCGACACTTCGTATTCGGTCGTCCTGAATCAATGCTTCCTTAATCCGCTTTTTAATCTTAGACTCCAACACGCCCATTGACCCGCCATACAAGTCTGCAAACTCCCTACCATAATTCCAGCTGTAAACGATGTGTTCAAACCGCTCCGTGTTCAGAATACAGAATACGGACTGCTTTACAGCCTCTATTCCCTCCACATTCCCTATCACCCTTCCATCCTTCAACCTATATGTCTTTGACGGCTGTTTTCGGATAGTAAAATCCGCTCTTAAAATATCTCCTGTCTTTGGCAGCATCACGCACCTCCTTCCTAATACCGGTCTATCACAAGGTACTGCTGCGCCCCTCGTTTCTGTACCAATATAACCGCCTCTCCGGCTTTCAAGGCATTCTTCACCGCAACCGCAACATCACCCACTCCCGGTATTGACATCTGTTCCACATGGTCCGTCAGATACCGTGGTATGAGCAGCTGGCCGGCTGTGGCAGTTATCTTCTGATCTATCTGCACTGCCACCGGAGACGTCCCCGTCACAGTTCCCAAGAGTACGCTGCACGGTTTTGCCGCCTCCTCCGCCTGTCGTGAAATGTTCCTTAAATTCTCAATCCAATCATTATCCACTTATTCCAGCTCCTTTCAATGTTAGGTCCATGGTATGAACCCCCTTATCAATTGAATGCGTGACGGCTTCCACCAGCAGATAGTTCCTGAGCTGCATGTCCTTCACATCCAGGAACACGGGTATAAGACATCCGGCCCGTACCTTGATATCACCAAATGCTTTCTTGATGGATAGGCTTTTAGAGGGACGGTTGTACAGGCCCAAATACGTCTCCGCTATCTTCTGACCGTCCACCCCCTTGTCCAGGGACTCGCTCATCTGCAGGACACCCCACTTGTTGATATTCTCCGTGTGTTTGGTCATAAACACATCACGCTTCTTTGAATCATCATTTTCACGGAACAGCTTAATCTGATTATAGGTATTCTTATCAATACTGACTGTAAAGTCATAGTCTTGGGCCGTCTCATCATCAATCATCACATTGAGCTTCATGTCCTCCACATTCCTGAGAGTAAGTTTCCCGACATCGTCATACAGTACGAACATCTTCCCTGTGGCCATCATGGTCAGGTCCAGGGCATTCAGGATAATATCAAACAGTGCCGTATCCGGCTCATTCCGGAAAGGTATCGGGTACCCAGTGTCCTCCAGGGTACCTGTCCGTAGATTGAAGTCACCAGCAATCATCTGGATAACCTCACCCGCTGTCTTATTCTCATAATTGTAGCTGTCCTTATTCTTAAGGTACCGGAGCTGGTCATAGGCCGTGACCTTGACCTCTCCGTCACTGCCCCAGCTCCGCTCAAAGATAAAGCCGAAGAACGTGGGGGTCCCATTCACATCCAGCCGGACGGCGTTTCCCTCTTCGATTTTAAGTTTTCCATCTGATATAATGGAGAAGGAGCATTTCCCTGGCTGTCCCTTGCGTTGGGTTTCCCAGGTTATGCTCCCTTTCACGGCCGGCTCATAAACTATCTGTCCGTTTTGTATATATACATGCACATTCATTGTTTCAACTCCTTATGGCATCACTAGCACCAGGCCAGGGTGAATTAAGTTGGGGTTGCTAATCTTATCCCGGTTTAAATCATGAATCTCCTTCCACCGGCTCCCATCCCCCAGCTGCTTCTTTGCAATGTTCCACAGGCAGTCCCCTGATTTTACAGTATACGTTTTGGCCTGCGTCTGCTCAGCCGGCCGATTCTCCTCCGGTGTTTCAGCCGTTGGAGTCGCCTGGTCTTCTATAATAGTAAAATTCATAATTTTCGTCCCATAATGCCTGGCCTCCTTCATGGTGATGGATACCACCAAATCCAGGCCCTCCTTCACATCATCCGACACCTTGTAGTCCTCCAGGGTCACGTCCATGTTGGTGTCGAAGGAGTCTCGGATGACGATGAACTCAAAGGCGTCCCCACTCTCCTTAAGGTCCTGCAAGCGGCTGATGAACTCCTCCGCATCTTCCACACTCCCGTCCCACATGGCACATGGATAGTCCATCTGGGGCAGGACCACGTCAACGCTGATTTCCGCAAGGCCCGGAGGCCGGGTTATGTTTATTTCCTCTCCATTAATCAGAGTGGCTGTCTCATTCTGGCCTGGATACTTGATGGGTATTTTCTGCGGAGGGATGGGAAGGAGCATATCGTCTATGTACACTTCGTATGCCATCAGATATGCCCTCCTTCCGCTGCGGATGCCAGGAACTCACTGGTGAACATGGACAACGCCCGGCCCATGTCGTCAAAGTCGGTTTTCTTGGTCAGGGTGTTGCTGTTCTTGACATCCACCTTAAGCTCGGCCAAGGTGAAACGGTTGATTACTTCCTGCTCCGCGGCATCACGCATGTATTTTAAGTCCTCGTCCAGCACGTCCATGGAGTCGGCCATAGCTGCTGTATTGCCCGCTGTATTTCCAGTGTTGTTATATATACCTTCCATGGTGCCAGGAATTGTTGAATTATCGCCAATACCGTCAAATGTATTTTTAATGCCATCGAATGCGCCGCTTACCTTTTTATCAACTCCTTCTCCTATCTTATATCCTGATTTCGCAGCATCATCATAATCCCAGAAATCTTTGGTTTCTACAATTTCTTTCCATTCCGATTCGCTTTTTGCCTTTGCAGCTGCTGACTCAATCTTTCCCTGTAATCCTTCCAACCCAGCCGTTATGTTCACTTCCACTCCAGGTATCTTATTGATTACATCTTCGATTGCCTTGGCCATATTGATTACACATGATATCACATTTGATGCTAAATCATAGAAAAGAATCTTGACAGCCGCAATCGGATCGTTCCATACATTGTAGAAGAAGTTTATAAAGGCTGCTACAGCATTCCAGATATACACAAACGAATTATAGATATTAGCCGCCATAATTCCAAAAACAGCACCTATGATTCCTGTTGCAGAAACGGATGTGTCTTTTGTTTTATTAATCCATGCCACAACCATATAGAATACAGCAATTAAAGCAATAATCAGACCAATTATCCAAACTATAGGGCAGGCAAGTAAAGCCGCATTTAATCCTTGTTGTGCTAATGTCTCTGTAAACGTTGCTACTGTCCATTTCGAAGTAAATGCTGTATGCAACGCTGTCGCTGCTGTAGATATTCCGATTACTGCAGCACTTGCCAGATGGGCACCATTATTGATAAGTAATGCCGCTGTATATAAGCCCAATGCTGCAATTACTCCCCACATTATAGGTTCAATAATCGACCAGTTATTTGATATTGCCCTCCCAATAATCCCTACAACTAATCCAATTCCACCAAATATTCCTTGTATCTGGCTCGCATCGCCCTGCAAACCTGCCGTAAAGTCATTCATATGCCGGGTTACTACATTAACCACGCTCCCTACTACACCAGACAGCCCCATGTTTACAGTACGCCCCAAGGAGGCCAATGCGCTTGTAGCATCATCGTATTTGACATTATTCAAATCCTCCAAATTCTGGGTTGTCAGATCTACCGAGCCATTAAGGTTTGCTAATGCCATGACTCCTTCATAACCTAAATCTTCCCACATAGTGCCGAAAAGATTGACTCCAGCAATGTTCCTTTGTACCGGATCTTCCATACGGCTGATTGCGTCCATAGTCTGCTGGAATGCCTGCTTCGCTACATCTCCACCTTGCCCAAATGCTATTGCCATCTTATTGGCATCCAACCCAATGGCCTTGAATCCTTCCTGTGTCGTCTTGCTTCCGTCGATAGCACGAATAGAAAACTCCTTAATTGCGTCCCCCAGTTTGTCAACCGAAAACGTACCGCTCTGAGCACCATTAATCAGCATATTAAACATATCAGTACTGTCAAATCCAAGTTTTTTAAACTGCACGGAGTACTCATTGATTGTATCCAGAAGGTCACCGTTCTTATCAAGCCCAGCCTGTGCACCCTGTATAATCATGTCAAATGCCTGCGCACCGGATACGCCGAACTGCTTTTGTATCATTTCCGCAGTTCTCATACTTTCAGTCACCTCATAACCAAATGTATCCCTCAGGAGTATTCCCGCCCTTGTCATTTGTTCCAACCCAACACCTGTCTGTCCCGTAATCTGATAAACTTTTGACATACTCTGGGCCACATCCTCCAGGCTTTCTCCCATATTATCAGTGTACAGATTTGTCATACTCTGCTTTGCGACTTCCAATGTATCTCCCTGCATGCCGGTCTGGGCCTGCAAAGTATTACCCGCCGCTCTTTTATCATTCGCACCAGTCAGAATTTCTTTTGCCCCCACTGCAATTCCAGCCATTCCAAGCGTACCAGAGATTTTTTCCCAGGTTTCCTTTAATCCATGGGCCTCCTTAGTCCCCTGCGCCATGCTCTGGTTAAGTTTTTCCTCCCCCTTTCTGGCCTGTTCTATTGCCTCATCAATCTGGTTCATTTCCGTCTCTGCCTCATTTAACTGCCTTCTTGCATCATACAAGCGGGCAGTGTCAAAAGGCTGGCTCGACACCTTTGCCATCTCCTCCAAGGAAGATATCACAATATTGGTAGCATTAGCTATCTTTTTGAGGACCGGAGACATACCATCAAACAGCTGTATAGCATTCTGAATTGTTGCCACTTATTCACCTTCTTTCTACTACCAAAAAATTCACATAAAAGAACGTCCTCCGCTTGAAGGACGCTCTGATTATTCTAGCTTATTTGCTTCTTATGTGTTTCCAATTGCTCCCGCAAGACCATCAGTTCCTTGATTGCATCATCATAACTTTTCAACATCTTCTCATACTGTTTCACGGGGATGGTTATTAATTTCTGCATACTGCGGCCTCCTTCTTTCCATCTTCCAGGCCAGCATAATATGCCCGATTGATTTTGATTGCTATGGCCTTGAATAATTCTCTGTCGCTCTCATCTGGGTTCTTACAATCTGCATATACTTCTACGTTCACTGGATATGTCATTATGCCACCTCCCCGTATACCACTATATTAAATAAATCTGTAAAGGTATCAATATAATACATGGGCTGCACCTCCCTCTGACATTGCGGGCTGACCGCATTCTCTCCGTACTGCAATCCTTTTTCTGTCAGAGCATTGTACTTTTTCATTCCTGTAGGGCTACTAGTTGACTTTCTAGTTCTTTCTTCCAGATACCCCTGCTCCCGTAAAAGTACATTAAAGCTTCTTGCTTTCATGCCCAGCTCAAAACGTTTGAGCAAATCTGTCGCTGATTTCATTTCCCGACTCCCGTTATATTCATATTTGGGAAGGAAGTCCGTGGGAAGTTCATAAGATGAACTGCATGCTCTAAAGAAAGACACTTCTAGTTATCTATGCTATAAAATCAGCGAATTTAAAAAAGACTCCCAACGCTGAATAGGTGGATTCTTATGGGTATAGCAAAAGCACCTGGATTTCTCCGGGTGCTCTGCTTTTACAAACCTAAAAGTTGCTTCTTTTTGCCATCATACTCTTCTTGTGTGATGGCACCTGCATCAAGAAGATTTTTGTATTTTAAAATCTCATCAGCTGGTGATACTTCCGTGTTATTGCAGCCCTCAGTACTTTTTTCTATACCTCCCATATCACTTAGTCCTAACATTATCTTCTCAGCCTTTTCACAGTAAGACTTAAATAGTATTGAATCAGATTTTACTTTTCCGGTAGGTAACAAATTGATGCTTAATTGAGGATACGAATTATTATAGAGATTAACAATGATTTTAAATTCATTAATTTCTTCCTTCTTTTTAGATCCCGATAGTCCTCCCAGAATAGCACCGACACCACCAAATAATAATCCTCCTACCAAAGCGCTGCCTACACCTACGGACAAAATACCAATACCATTTTTTTGACATTCATAGTTAATAATATCATCAAATGTGAAATATAAATTCCCGTATGATTTTAGTTTCCACAGCCTATTTTGTTCATCAATAAAAAGTTCTTTTTCAATAACTTTAGTTTGATGAAATATTCTACTTCTTTGTTGATTTATTTCATTATCATTAATAGCGTCTTTTACTCTTTTTAGATATATATCTTTCCATGCAAGTGTGATTAAACAAACTCCGCATTTAGCGATACAATCCTTACAGACATATCCATCTGCTATCTGCTTAACACCTTTCTGTCCACCACATATAGAACAGGCTTCCTTGCTACCCCCAAACAGTCCCATCCTCAATGCCTCCATGCCATAATAATCTATCCTTATTATAGCCTGGATTGCCAATTATTTCCACCTCTTTCTTTGTGTCAAAAACCAACAATCAATAATTGTGTTAGTTCATCCATAGCAAAAGCACCTGGATTTCTCCGGGTGCTCTTGTTACCTCATATTTCTAAAACATCGTTTTTATCAATGCTTTGTAAAATTTGTCATCTACCTCTAACAAACTGTTCTTTCCATCTTTAAACTTTATAGCAACTGTATAAATTCCTTTATTCTTTGCTGATAGTCCTGCCAATAATCCGACTGGTCCCAACAAAGTAGCTCCTACAGCTCCTCTAATAACTCCACTGGCAGCACTCTTTCTCTGCTCATCTGTTATTAGTTCATATGCTTCAATATTTTGTTTATTTAAATACATTGGCTTTCCAAAAGATGTAGCAATATATAATTGCCCCAAACTAACCCCTGCCATCTTACCAATATAATCACCAGCAATAACCTTATTTTGTGCTCCCATCCTCAATACCTCCACGCCATAATAATCTATCCTTATTATAGCGTGGATTGCCAATTATTTCTACCTCTTTCTTTTACTCTTGGCCTTCTGTGCCTCTTTCCTGTCATGCTCCAGCTTAGTTTCAACAGATGCAATCACGACAGCCTTTTCGTATCTATCCAAAGCCAGGAACTCATGCGGCCACTTATGCAGCTTATGGAGGCAATAGTAAGCAAGATTCGCTTCCATATCGCCCCCATCAATTAGTTTTTTACATCTTCAACCAGTTCTTCCATTGGCACATCGAATCCGTTGACTTCCTGCACCTTCTCCAGATAATTAGCATACTCCCCCGCTGTCAGCATAGCTTTCAAAAGCGTATCCGCCCCCATCACATGATAGGAGTCCTGGAGTTCTTTATCATTGAGATTCGGAAATACCGTACATTTAGATGCCAGTTTCCCCAGATACTGATTATAGTCTGTTTCCTGGGTATACTGTCCCTTTTTACCAACTACCGGCACCCTTTTAGTACACTCTCGTCTTAACGCCTCATCTTCGGTTGATGTGATGGACTGTATTTCCCATTCCATTGGCCTTCCTGCCTTATCCAGAAAGCGCCTTGATACCACACGCTTTACGTTTTCCGCCTTGACTGCGTTCTGCGCTAAAAAACAGCTTAAATCTCCCATATTCTCTTATCCTCTCTTTCTTACTGCATTCCCTGCAAGTGACTAAACTGCTCTGGCATCTCCCAATCCTCGAAGGTAAAATCAAGGTCTTCGTCCAGATACTCTGCATCCGCATCGAACTTCGCCAAGATTCCTCCGTCCACGTTACAATCCTTCAGGATGATGGTCTGCCGTCCCACACTGGAAGTCGGGTCTTCATTGGTTATCTGGATATCAAAATACACGTCCTGTCCAGTCTCCTTGTATCGGTACAACTGCTCCCTAAAGATGCTGGTATTGTAGTGGAAGGTCGCGGACCCGCTCCCCTTCCAGCCGGTTGTCTTATTTCCTTTTCCGGTCCTCCCCAGAATAGGGATTTCAGACTTTGTTTTCTCTATGCTGGCCTCCAGGTTAATGGCCTGCATAAAATTATAGCGGTTCCCTTCAATCGTGACAAAACACTCCGCCAGGGATGCGCTCACGGCATCCTTTGCATTCATTGACTGCATATATGTATCTCCTTCCTTATGAAACAACTACTGTCATATATAACTGCGACATACAGTTAATCGGTGTCACCGGGCAATTCACCACAACAGACCGCTTGCTGTTCCCGCGCTCTACCGTGATTTCTTTTGCCTCCACGGCCTCAATCGCCCGCAGCCTTGCCAGTTCTTTATTGTAGGTCACAATGTCGTTCCAGAGGCTCACCCGGCCCGCGTCATCGTTCGGCATGATTCCCAGGTACTTTGTGTTGAACATAGATGCGATATCATTACCAATCTGGTCCAGGACGCGCACAGTCTGATTATTCGAGAAATCTTCCTTCTTCTCTTCCGTAAAGGTCACCAACGTGTTAATATCCATCAGGACTCGCACATCATCACCTACGCGATGGAACATGAATTTTCCTGAACGGACAGCCCTCGCAAGCTGTTCCTGCGTGTAATCCACATCCACCGTGAGTTCACCATCGTATACGCGGTTCTCGTTGGTCTTGTTAACCGCACAGGCCGCCTGAACCCCGCAGGTCCAGTACACAAGCCCCTGCTCCAGCTCTGCCGCCTTGTTCTCCACGGATATGATTCCCTCATAGTCCGCATCAGCCATCCGATACATCACTGTTTGGAACTTCACGCCGGCCTCGTCACGCATCCGCCTGGTATACTCCGTAAATACAGCCTTGACTGCATCATCCATGGATGGGCAGCACAATGTCTGGAATGTATAGGACTCCATCTTGGCCAAGAACTGTGCATAGTCCTCTCCGTTCACCGCTTCCCCGTTCGTCCCACCAGTAAATGGGATTCCAGCCGTTGCTGCCAGAGTTGCATCCTTCTTGAACACAACGTACAGATTATCCTTGAGCTCTGATGCTGCTGCCACGGTCTGGCGGTCCACCTCCTTTTTATCGAGCATGGTTTTCACATCAAACTTCGTGCTGTCATCCACATTGGCACTGATGACCAGCATCAGGTCCCTGCCGCGTACACCACTGTATTTCGCCTGTCCATAATCACAAGCAGCCTTAACTCCTCCATTGAGCCGGTAAAAGATACCCTTCGTCAGGTTCCTGAATAACTCCCTGACCTGCCACATCTGCGGCGCATCTGCCGGATACCCGAATATCTCCTGGCACCGCTCCTGGTAATCCTGGGCTGTCACAATGAAAGCCTCCTTTTCCGGCCCCCAACCAAACTCCAGAGGGATTGCCGCCGTCCCACGGTCTGATAGTACCGCAACGCTGCTGGCAGCACTCACAAAATTGATATAAGCTCCGGGAAGTATTTTATTCTGAACCGTAAAGCTTCCGCCTCCTAACATTTATTTCACCTTTCCTTTCATGAATTTATCTATTACCGCATCTACTTCTTTCAATGAATACTTCCTGCCATCTTCCAGCAGGGCACTCACCAGGTCCTTCTTTCCCTGGTAGCACTCCGCCTCCAGCAGTCCCTGTTTTAAAAATGTTGCTTCTCCCTGTTTTGTTTCTTTCAATTCCCAAACCTCCTTAACTGTGTGTTGGCCTCCAGCCCCTCCATTGACGCCTCCTGTGGCTCCGGTTTCATGACGAACATATTGTAACTGACAAAGAAGGTGAGCACGCCATCCTCTGTCCTGTGACTGCGGCCGGTCCCCCGCAGCAGGCTGCCATCCTCTAATGTGATATACTCCAGCCCGTCCATGAGGATGTCCGCCGTCCGGTTCATTTCACGAGAGGGCTGGGGGGTATCGCCAGGAAGGTACTGGATACACATAGCCGTCTCACGATAGTATCTCTGACCAATCACCGGCTTTTCAGACGGTTCCAGAAACTGCACAAAAAAACAAGGCTCCTTAAGGCCCTGTTCTACCGCATCTGTGTAAATTTCATAACCATCGCCAAACAGTTCATTCAGCCGCCTGGTGACAGCATCCATGATATTATTAAGCATCGAACACCTCCCGAAGTTTTGCTTCCAGCTTTTTCTCTATCAGCTTCGGCGCCAGGTCATTGATTTCTTTTTCCGATATGGTAAGCATGAACTTTCCCGGGACCCAAGCCTTTTTTGCACTTACGCCTAAGGCTGGGATATAGCGCCCAGGTGTCTGCCGATGACCATATTCCACGTAGGACGCATATTCGGTCGGGTTGATAATTTCAATCTGGTAGTTATCCCCTATCCTCTGGATGTCACCCACCGTCCAGCCGCGTCTTAACGTCCCGCCCTGATATCCGGCCCAGTATTTTTGCTTTATAACTCCATTCTTTGACAGAAAGGTCCTTGTCTTACCATCGGAACCCTTTACCTTTACTGTCTTCGTTCCATCCAGCTTAGGAGCCTTGCCTACCGGTGTTCTCTGTGTAACTTTCCTCAGCAGGCGGGAGGCTAATTCCTGGATGCATTCCCGGTTGAAGGCATCCCTCTCCTGCTCCAGACGTTCTATCTGCTTTTGCAGCTTCTTTATTTCCCGAAAATCAAAACTTCCTCCCTTCGCCATTATGCATACTCCTTCCATATCTCCAGAAGAATCTCCTGATGGGAGGAGTATACCGCGGCCTTTCCACTCTGGGCATAACTCTCCGTCCGGCCCTGCTGGGTGACCTCAATCCGGCATCCCGGGGGAACCACAAGCTCCGGAGCCAGAAACAACTTGATGGTCTGTGCCACACCCGTAACCGTATCACTGCCGGCCGCCGGCGCCGTGCTGGAGTAAGACAGATGGCAGGCTACACCATCCTGTACAATGGCCTCCTCCTGCCTCGTCACCTTCGTCACAGGGTCCTTTACAGACTGCATACCATAAATCCTGCATGTTCCATCGTAAGTGGCCTCTATGGCCTTCCTGTGCATCCTCTGTGCCCGTTTGATTGCCTCACTTACCATTCTACCACCCCAGCTTCCTGTACCGGTTAAGTTGCCCCTGGTAATCCTTCAGGATACCGCCTGATAAGGCATCCGCCGCACTTGTAAAGCTGGTGGATGTGTCCCCTTCCGATATGGATGATACCCGGTCCGGCGCCTCCCCATCCCCGGGACGCTCATACCGGTACAGGTCTATTGCCATCCGGTATGATGTGCTGGTCAAGCCTGCCGGAACTGCTTTTAAGTTGCAGTAGTTCCGGATAGTCTCATCCACATCCTCCATAAGGAACTGCAGAGCGATATTCTGTGTTGTATCGCCTTCAGGTATCCCCAATAACGCCTTCAGCTTCATTAGGTCCATGGCCCCTCCTTACGAAATGGTAGCAATAAATACCTGGTCTGCATACGGAAATGAAGGCATGGCCGTGGCAACAGCCTTAATCCACCGGCCGACAGGGTCTACCGTGTCATATTGTACCACCACGATATTCCCCACAGCAGACACATCCACATCCGGATTCTTACGGAGCTCCAGCTCCTCGGCCGTAAGACCATAGAATGTATCCCCCAGTTTCCCATCCGGCATCATAATGAATGCAGATTCCGGAAGGAAGCGCGCGGACGAATATTTCCCCTTTGCATCCTGCTGGCGGTACTGTTTGTCATAAATGGCAATCTGCGGCAGGCTCTGCTGGGCCAGGAAAGCATTCAGCTCCGCCCTGGTAAGCACCCGGTCACTGTTCACACCGTAGATTGCAGCGCGTATCCTGTGGTCCCGTAAAATGCGGTTCAGATTGGTCTTGGATGTCAATGCCCGTGTTGGTGTGAACCCGGTGTCTTTTACAATCCGGTCCACAAAGGCATCCATATCCTCCAGGATAGTGGGGTCACCGCTCCCCCATGTCTTATCAGCCTTATGCGTGCTCGGAATTCCATAATCAATGCTTGCCTTGAAGCCGTTCTCATTGATGGAAAGCTTTCCTGTGGACAGGGCTTCCATTCTCAAGCACTCGACTCTGGTTTTCACTCCCGCCACCAGGTTATCCACGTCGCTGTAAATTTTCCGGACCATCTCCGCCTCTTCCTGGACATTCCTGGGACTTTCAAGGGCAATAATTTCCTTCTCACCCAGGCGGATTTTCCTCTTGATGAGGGCCAGGTCCTGCATGCTGTAATCAGCGCCTTCTCTGGAGCCCAGTTCTGTCTCCGTATCAAACGCATGAATATGGGCAGATACGGGAAGGTCGGACGCACCCTTAATCATCTTAATTTCCATTGCTTCAGTCTTACGTTCCGGAAAAAGCAACTCACCCATATAGGCTTCGGTCTGCCTTTCTTTCGTATAATCAATCAGCTCCTGTGGTGTTAATAATTCTTCTACTCTTGGCATGTCTTAATCCTCCTTATACTGTGGGTGTGGCAGCCTTGACCTGCAGGCTCCCATCCACAAAAAATTTAATAAATGGCATCTTTTCCACCATCTGGTCCACAGCATCAACCAGGTATTCCCCCTGCAGCCGCTCCGTGTTGACGGAACCGGCAATCATCAGGGCCCCGGCCTGCTGTCCGTATGTGACCTCAGTGGTTGCGAAAAGAATGCCAACGGGTTCCGTGGAAAATGTGTACGTATAAGCCCCGGAGCTCCCGCTGCGCGCAACCTTTACCATCTTTCCATCCTTGTCCAGCAGACTGCCTGCCAGAACAAATTTCTTCCCCTCGGTGTCCGCTGTCACCCCGGTGTCCAGTACCGTACAGGTGATGTTCTCATAATGCTCATTCCGCAGGAACTCCGGAGAATTATCGTACGTCTTCTTTACTAAATACATGTCATTTCCTCTCTTTCTCTATTTTGTTGCCCATGCATCCGCATAGGGGTTTTTTGAGGTTTCTTTGTTCAGGCTCTCCGCCACTGTCTTGGCCCATCCACCCTCTGATGTCTCGCCGGCCTTGGGTTTATAACCGTTTTTTCCGCTTCCCTGCCTGACGGCCGCAGGAGTAGAATCCTTGAACAGGAACGCCTTACCTTCCTTCAGTGCCTTCACCTGTTCTTCAAGGCCAGTGACTTTCCCGTCGTCCCCTAGGAGCAGCTTGCTTTTATCAACAAGTCCGGACACAAGGTCAGCGTCATGGGCGGAGTCACCGATTGCAAGTTTGATGGCGGTGGTCAGCTTCAGTTCCTTCATATCCGCCTCATATTTCTCTTTGGCAGCCTTATTCTCTGCCTGCAGGTCCGTAATCTGTTTCTGGAGCTCCTCGCTGCTGCCACTGGCCTTCTTCAGTTCCTCCAATTGTTTGTCCCTGGTCTTGATGTCTTTCTCCAGTTGGACCTTTGTGGCGTTGAGGGCCTCCAGGTCCGTTTTAGGGACGTAGCCCTCCAACTCCTTCTTTGATTCCCGCTCCGCTTTGGATGCCAGCTCCTCGCTGATGCCCAGAGCGACAAAATCTTCTTTTTTCATAGTCTCTTCCTTTCTTTTGGACGTAAAAATAACACCCGGGATAGTCCCGCGTGCTCATTTAAACTTAGTTATTTCAATTATCGCGACAAAATAAAATACCACCGGCCCTTTGCTGACTGGTGGTACTAATACCACATGACTAATTTCTCATCTGGCATATTCTTTTCCCTTGATAATTTTAACAACTCGATTTGTGCGTGGTTAACATGATTTCTACACCACTCATATCCCTCTGGCAGGCTGTATTCACGAAGATTACCGGAAGCTATGTCAACTACCACATGCCCTTTTTGCTTACTATCTTCCGGAATAATGTCACATTCTATGACACGGTTATTCCTTTTTATATTTTTTAATTTTAGCATAGAATTTACTCGCCTCCTTGCTGTAATTATATTCCGCTGATGTCAGTCTATGTGCTTCATCCTGACTGTATCCTTGGCCTATTAATTCCTTTTCCTTAATCTCATGCTTTAGGAGCGTCAGATCGTGCGACTCCGGTTTTCCATCAATCAGTCTTCTCCACGATTCGGCCATCATATAATCGGGCGCGAAATATTCTGGTTCTGGGCCGCCCAGGTCATGCTTATCCAAGAAAATAAAGTTCTTAATCTCCTGAATCTGCTCCTCTGAATAACCTGTTGATTTTGCGATTTTAGGAACATCGGTTTTCATACTCCGTACAAGCCCGTAGTATCTTTCTGCATGATCTTTCGCAGCATTTCCATTCGGATTCCTCGCCCCGCTTACTGCTCCTGACTTCATTATATCAGGTTCTATCTGCATTTCAACAACAAACCGCTTTTCCCACTCCCGGTACTTCATGTCCGCCGGAACATAATATGTCTTTCCGTCCCCATCCCTAGCAGCCCGCTGTTCCCCTTCTGTAAACTCATCGTCAAAGTACGGCACCGTGGTGGACCTGCAATTGGGGTGAAAAGGCGGTGCTGTAATGCCCACCTTGTAATCCTTCATGTCAAAGACCTTACCGTCCATATCCCTGCATATTTCAGAGGTTTGGCCGTCCAGCGTGGCCAGAATCTCATACTTCTCCACTCCCAGTTCCTTCAAGCAGTCCTTTTGAGCCGCCGATGAGATGGCCGCGGATTCAGTCATGATGAGGCGCCCGGCCTGACTCCGACTGACCTCCATGGTCTTTGACAGGCTGTCTATGGCTTTCTGAGGAGACTCACCACGGATGATGTTCTGCGTCAGCTCGGTATGCAGGTTCCTGACTAATTTATCCTTATTTGTCCAGATACGGCTCGAGAAGTCCTCCCCATCCTGCGCCCATGGCCTTTTGATGACAGCTTCTATCTTCCTGTCATCCAGCCGGGCCAGATTGGTTCCCGCCCCGGTCCCTTTCGCCACCTCGAAAGCGGTTCGGTAATACTGCTCCCCATAGGCCTTATGCAGGTAATCCGTCATGCCCCCCTCGAACTCCGTTGATAACAGCTCTGCGTGCTGCTGCATCTGAAGCTTCATTGCCTCCAGGTAGGATATATGGTGGCGAGCGGATGCATTCTCCAGTTCCTTCATCCAGCGCTGGTCAACTGCATTTTCCTCTCCGGCTTTTATGTAATCCTTGACCGTCCACTTGAACTCCTCCAACTCATTCTTCTTAAGCAGCTTCTTGGCACCCGCATAACTGATGTCATTGTTGTCTGCCAGGCGCTGGTACCACCGGCCAATGTCCATCTGGATACTGTTGGTGGCTCTTATGTACTGGCGCTGGACATCCTTGTAATAGGCTGCGCTGCGCTGGTACTGGTCATCCTCCAGGGAAGCCATGCGTTTTACCCAATAGTCTGTATTTTTAGCCGTGGGGCACACCTCCTCTCATTGCTTTTCGTTTTCTTCTGGTCTATAATATCTTTATCAGGGCTACCCAAACACTAAAGAACGAGGACTTTACGCCAATTCTGACGAAAAGTACGGAGTAAGAAAAGGAGGTTTCTATGCGCCTAAATTCGGACTGTATCCGCAATATTTTAATTACAGTTGAATCAATAGAATATGATACCGCTTATTCAATGTCCGAACTTTGTAACAAACTTCCTAACTATTCAGAGGACGATTTGAACTACCATTGCCTCCAGCTCATCGATGCAGGATTTCTTAATGCCACAGCAATAAATATAATGGGACACACAACACCGCGGGTATGGAAAATCTTCGACTTAACCTATCTAGGCCACCAGTTTTTAGCTGATATACGTTCTGATACTACATGGAATAAAACCAAGGTTATTGCCAAATCCGTTGGTTCTGAGTCTTTACATGCATTAAAAGAGATCGCTGTTGGTGTAGTCACCTCTGCAATACAGAGCCAACTTGGTCTACATTAACCAACATCGTCACCGTCAACTTCGCTGGCTCATTTGACCCGGCGGAGTTTTCTAATTTGTAATCTGTCACATTATTAACTTCTATCCCATCCAGGAAAATCTGCTCCTTCTCATTAATACAGACTGATTTAAGTCTCATCCCCTTCACCGCCTTCCTCTTCCTCCTGTTTTCCCTGCTGCTTGAATGCCTGCTGGTATAAATCTACCTTCTGCGCATTTTCATCTTCTTCCCTCTTCAGCTGCTTTTCTTCCTCCTCTGCATTTTCCACCCATGGATGATTCTTAAGAATGGTCTTATGGGAGATGACGCCCGTGCTTTTTGTAGCGATGTCAGCCAGTTCCGATTCACTCCGGATGGCCGTCCTGGTCCATGTCTGCGTTATCTGCTTACACTCGGCCCCCAGATGATGACATATGGCCCGTACCAACCGGCCAAACCCCAGCTTGAACTCCGTCTCCATCAGGCCCGCCTTCAGCTCCAAAAGGGAGTACAGGTATTTCAGTGCTTCCCCAGAGGTATTTCCAAACTTCTGCGGATCCGGATCCACACCCATTCCCTGTTCAAAGATTGCTTTCCTGGTAATCTCCAGAAATTTCTCTCTGGCCTCTATCGGAATACTGATAGTCAAGGCCTCCACACCTCCGCTCCCTCCAGCGCCGTCAGTCTCCACCTTAATTGCCTTGTATTCTTTCAGTTCCGCAATGAAAGACTTGAGGTCCTGGCCCCCATAGTTAGTCAGTATAAATATGATTTCCTGCGTATCCTCGAGGTCATTTAAAAAGCCGCTGAATACCTTGTCATAGGCATCTGACAGCAGCTTTATATTGGTTAAATCATCTGTGGGAATATTATTGTTATAAAATGGGATGAATGGCACCTCTCCAAAACCATGCTCAAACACATTCGTCTGCTCCACACTCTCATCCGGGGAGCCGGTCAGCTCATACACGTTATACGGCTCCAACCCTGTTTCAGAAATGGAACTGCTTTTCTTTTTATACACATAGCATTTTTCTGCCGTCCAATACTCCCACACATAGATGGCCTTACCGTCAATAACATCCCTGGTTTTATAGTTCCGCAGCACGGCATCCAGCTGGCGGTCCAAGTCCGCGGAATAGACTGGGGTAATCTGCTTTGGGTCAATAACCCCATACTTCCATTGCCCATCATCATCCTTCCAGTAGTGCAGCCACGCCACCTTGCAGTTTGAGGCCTTTATGCATAAGTCCTTGCATACCTTGGCGTATTTATCCCCCAGCAGGTCTGCTATCTGCCTATTCACCTTTTCATTTCCCACATCAAACAGCGGCGGCGCTGAAAACATATAAGCAGCCTTCTGGTTGACCAGCAGGCCGTGAAAGTTCCGCGGTATCCGGTTATCCGCATTTCTCAGCGGGTCATTGTCCCGGTTCTTCCCTATACCAAAAAGAATATCATTCTTATTCTCATAATACCGTTCTGCCGCCTTGGACTCCCGGACAAAACGTCGGTGCCCTGCGGAATAGCTCTTTATTAGTTCCTTTACAATATCAATCGTCATGGCCTGTGGCATCCCACCACCTCCTTTACTTTAAGACCGATATGCTGCCTCCTTTGAGGTCTGATACCTCGTAATCATCTAGTCCATACCAGATAGCGGATAGTGTATGGGGGTCAATATTGAATTCATCCTCAATGATTTCCCCATCCTTATCCACGGCAAATGTCAATTCCTTCAGCTCATTGATGATGTTCTGGCACCGCTCTGAGCATACAATACTCCTGAACCGCTTGACCTTTTTGGTGTACACCTCCCGGGACCCCTGGAACTTCTTGCAGGGCTTCATCCGGAATCCCTGTTGTTTGTAATATCGGATTGCCTTTGGTTCTGCGCAGTCAGCCTTTATAAGTATGCCCTTCCATTTCTCTATGTCTCGCGCAATCTCCGGGTCTGTCTTATCTCTGGAATAATATTCGTCATACAGATAAAGAATTTTATTATCGTGGTCTATCATCATTCGTACCACAGCATTGTAGGAAGTCACGAAACCAAAGTCCATTCCGTTCTTTTCAATCGGATTGGTAATCCCCTTCATGCATTCAGCAATTTCTCTTTCGGTACGTACTTCAAACTGCGGGAACACCAGCCTTCCGTTAATACCAAAGCGCCCTTTCCTGGCCACCCGGTACAAGTCTGGATCATGCTGCTGCAACTCGTCCAGCTGCTCGATGTAATCCGCCGGTACAAAGTAGTTGTCATCCACAGTGCTGTGGTGATAGTACGTGTTGCCGACCACCATTATGCGGTTCTGATACAGTTCCTCATCATCCAACACCTTGTAGCCGGCTGCCTTGTCCTGAAAAAAACACTTGTAAACCCAGTTGCTTTTGCTGACAGGGTTTGTGGACAGAATAATGTGATTGCTGAGGGTCGGATGACGGAGACGTCCCAGAATCTCCTTGAATCCCGCATACTTGACTTCGGAACACTCCTCTATCCAGACGATACTGACACCATTCAGGGATTTCAGCTTTGCCGGCTTGTCCATGCCTTTGAAGATGATGCGGCTGCCGTTACTGAAGCGCACCTGCATCGGAGACGTGGTAAACGTGATATAGTCCGTCACCTCCATGGCTTCGGCCACTTCCATCAGAAGGTCATAGCAGGAATCCCGAATGGTATCGAATACCTCGCGGACCACCAGGGCCTTGCGTTTCTCCTCCAGCAGCTTCTTAATCAGCTTCACGGCAATATGGTAGCTCTTAGAACTGCCATAACCGCCAACAGTCAGATATATCTTATGGTCCCAGTCATGGACGAAATCAAAGAAATGGTCATTCAGAGAAAATTCTACCTGCCTGGTCTCAGCAATCTTAACTTCCATACTTTTCACCCGCTTTCTTGAATGTTATCTGGATCGGCTTTTCTTCGTCCTTCTCAACCTGGGACTTCAGAACTGCAATCCGCGCCTTCTGCTCCTCACTGGCCAGCTCCCAGTTTTTATGCAGGAGCTCATCATACTGTTTGATAAGCCCCTCCAGCGTTTTCTGGGCTCTGGCCTGCGCCTGCAGGAAATTGCCCTGCTTATCCCAAGCCTGCTGTACCTCCCAGCGCTCCTCTGTGACCGTCTCCCCATCCTTATGGCCTATCTTAGTGATGGTCACATCCTTCTGGTCCCTCACATACATGATGGACTGCGCCCGGATGATTGCAGCATAAGCTATCTGCACTTGGTCCCATAGGATGTCCAGCGGGTCCGTAGGCATCTCCTGGATAATGGAAACGGTCTCCTCAGGCAAGTACTTGCTAAAGAAACCGTATTTTTCTGCGTTCTTATTCTGTTTTGGAGCCCCATGGCCAACAGCATTTTGATTACCCGCAGGAGCTCCTTTATGATTAGTAACGTTACCTTTCGCATTTGGTAACGTTACTTTATCCCACTTGTCTTGATTTTTCCATTTACGAATCTGTTCTTCTGATACCTGCAACTCAGCAGCAATGTCTTTCAACTGGCGTTTCCGCCCACTGTCCAGCCATAGCTGCAGCGCTTTGTCCCTGTTAGGGCTCCTGGGTCTTGGCATAATCACCACCTCTTGTCATGGCATAATAAAAGCACCTGCAAATATCCGCAGATGCAAAAACTTATAAATGTACATATTTTGCTTGACATATACGTACGTATATGCTATAATTAAATCATAGAAAGGAGGTGAACACATGAAAGACTTACCAAAGAAAATCAAAAAGCTCAACAAGTTGTGCGACCAACTCATTGAGCTACTGGTAAAAGCATACATCATCCTACTGGTGATTGAAGCACTTACCAAAATCGTTTAGGGATTGGGGCGCGAGCCCCTTTCCTTCCAACAATATTATACCACAAGTCTTTCATGATAACAATGCTCAAAAAGAAGCCAATATTAGGCAGTATCCTTTTAGCATCAAAACTGCTGGTAATTATAATACTTTTGTATTTAATCATCAGCAGTACCATCCAATTTATCAAATATTAGGAGGCCCCACATGTCTGAAGATAAGAAATATACATCTCAGCAAAAGCATCTACGCACTAAGTATGTCCGTTTTCCTCTTGACTTGAAACCAGAGGTCCTGGATGCATTCAAGGCCAAATGCGACATAATGGGAACTACTCCCACAACTGAAATAAAAAAATTCATAAACAACTTTATTTCGGAGGATGAGGCGGCCGATTAGGCGGCCTTTCCTTTGTTTGTTTTGGGGTATGGGAAAGGACCACCTCCGGGCGGCCCTATAACAACTATTACAATTCAAAATCCATATCTGATTTTTCTTCAATTTCACTCTCAATTTTTGCTTTTAAAGCAATACATTTTTCGTAATCCAAATATGGTGCCCTAACATCGACTCTCATAATTAGTTTAGTTACATATTCAAAATACTCCTGCTCTCTATTTATTTTTAAGCGAGCATCATCGGATATACTATAGTTCCCATACTCGATATCCATCTGTTGAGCAACTCTGTCCACTCGCTTAATGCTTTTAAATATATCTACATTTTTATTTAAAAGCATTTCATTAATAATATAATTATTGGTTCTGTTATGCAATACTAAATCACTGGTTCTTAACAATGTAATTGTACTCATCCGTCCTTTATTGACGCTAGCAAATATTTCTTGTGGACGACTTCTAAATGCCTTTTCTGCTTCTTCTGATGATGCAAAATGAACCAATACCATTTCATGCGTAAACATACTGCTTTTTCTAAAATCTACTAACGCCCTGTCATACTTTGAATAAATATCTGCATCATAATAAGCCTCGTATTGTTTTATGAATTTACATATATGCGGATATAAAATAATTCTTCTTGCTATATCGGGCTTCATATCATAACAAAAATCTATTACATTTTTATAACGATCAAGCTTTTCAGAGTTAACCATTTTTTCAAATTGAATCTCGGTTTTTCCGCTGTCATAACAAATATAGCCCGCAGCAAAATATTCCATAAACGATTTATGTGCCCACCTGTAATCATTACCATCTTTCTGAAACAAAGGAACCGCATGTGTTAAATCGTCCAAAACATCAAGTGTTGACACCTTCACCCAAGACATATTTTTTAAACATTTATCAATAACATCTACAATCGCTTGTTTTGTATACTCTACCTGGTTATTCTTCAAAGACATAAATGCAATTCTTCGCAAAAGTTTTTCAAAGTCTAAACTATCTAACTGTGATTTTTTCGGATGAACATACGCTCCTCCTTTTGTCTTGTCGTGATCATTATACAACGCTTCATAAACCTGGCTATAAAAACCGAGTTTTTTGTATGAGATTTCCTCTTTATATTCAAATGTTTTGTACAATAATGATGTTAACATCGGATTAATGAGAAATTCTTTCAAAATATCAAGTTGATTATCCTTCGTTATACGCTCAATTAATCGCTCAGACTTCTCTCCATTATTATCATATTTTCTAATCAACGAAAATGCCTCTTCCACTGACAATGGTTTTATTGAAAAACGTTGAAAATCTCCAAAACAATTCAGATCGTTTTCATCTCTCGATGTCAAAACATATTTATTTTTACCCGCCTTTTTAATAAAATTTTGTATATTATCTAATACACCCCCTCTATTTTCATTAGTAATCTCATCGTAACCATCAAAAAAAATAATGAAATCACCTCTTTTCAACATTTTAACAAAATCTTTCTTTTCGATTTTTTTATCCAATAATTCAAATTGCTCTAATATATAGTCTAATAATTCTATGGATTTATCAGCCTTTCGCAATTCAATTATTATAGGAATGTAATCATTATGATTAATTGACTGTATCGACAAATATTTGACCAAAGTGGATTTTCCCATACCAGCAGTATCAATAATCAATATTTTATTATAACTATTAATACATTCTGCATAATCATCGTCAATTATGTATTCTTCATCTTCTTCTGCATCAATTCCATTATGGGTAGTTAATGTCAATGGTATATATAAATCATATATGGTTTTAGGTATACCCCTAAAAACTATTGTATTCATAGACATTGCCTTGTTATAACTCGTCTCCAAATATTCTTCCAAACATTCTTCTAAATATACAGAGTTATCTTTATAATCAGCATGTTTCTGTAACATAGGCTTAATATGCGTCTCTACAGCCGTTTCTACTATCTTTTTTATCATTTCAGGGGCTCCTATCTGAGCAATTAAGATCCCTGCTTCTGCTAAATTCATCCCCATATATCACACTCTCCATTCGACATTTTCTTACAGTATATCACACGACAAATGAAAAATCCTACCAAATACACTTCTATCTTTTGTCGATTATGTATCAAAAAAAGGACACCCTATTTCTAGGATGCCCTAATCGTATCCGGAAAACGTCATGGGGGATAAAACCAGATACCTCACCGCTTGTGTACCCTGCGGCATTGTCCCGTTAAAGTACAGGTCTGTCTTATAAGGGATTACACAATACCGGTTAGTCAGCCACCAGGGTATGATGCCTGGCAGCCGTAAATCAAGGAGCTTTATAATTACGAGTTATCCATTTATCATATTCTTCCAAATAGACAAATGCACTCCCTACCAGCAAATGGTTCGTTTCTAGCAGCTATTACAAACCCTTCCTTCATAGTCTGTATATAAGCACTGCCGTGTGCACAGTTGAAATACCCTACTCCATCCTGCGCTCTTATCATAAGTGAAATTGGCAAAAAATTTTCACTATTACATAAATCAGGATAAGGAATAGGCGCATCATTTAAAGCTCCTACGACTCCATTGATTTTATACAACGCCTCAAACGGAAACGTATCCTCTCCGTTGCCTCCACAACATCCACAGTTAATCGTAATACAGCTTGCTTTCTCATTCATAATTAATACCTCTCTTTCTTTGAAAACAAAAGCAGCCATCCAGTTACATACCAGACAGCTGCTCATTGTAGGGGAGTGAAAAATCAAGTCTTTTTCATATCACCTAATTTTGCATATTACAATTATAAATCGTCCAAACGGACATGGCAAGGACACGATTTTGACATGCTCCTGTCAAGACCCTAATCCAGCATAAGGGCGTCTGAACCAAAGAGGTATACACTAAGTATCCCTGTAAGTTCCGTTATCCACCGTCTGGCCGTCCGCTCTCCATATCCGTAAATCTCTGCAATATTCTCGTATGTCATCCCATCCAGATAGAAATACTTAAAGGCCAGATACTTCTCATGCGTATTTTTCCGACACTCCTCATCCTCCAGGAGCTTCAGGCACTTGTCTATGTGGCCTATCATGACAATGCTCCGGAGCTTGCTCTTAAGAATGCTGTTGATAAAAATATCTTCCTCCGTGAACTCCTCCAGTTCTTCCCTGTTGTCCATATCAGAAAGCTCCGCCATTCCCGCAGTCCTCACAGGCTACCATCTGTAAACAAAATCTATCCTGCATATAGATCTCCCTTCTTACTCGTACTTGATGCAATAAAGTACGGCCACGTTTGTTGGTCTGGATGTATAACCATAGGCACCAACATTTGAAGAAGACCTAAGAGGACTTAATACTATATCCTGATAAGTCCTACTTCCACTAGCTTTTAATACAGTATCTGTATTTTCCATAGGGTTGTTAGACTTGTCTGAATTGTATTCACATGCTAATTTCTGATTGTTCTTACCATCAGAAAAAAGAAAAATTCCCGGTAATTTAGTTGACTCTTGGTGTTTTCCGACATCCATAGATAACTTTTCTTCCGTCTCCCCATGGTATCCTCTCAAAAACTCGTTCCGCAGGTCCGGCACCGCAAACGTTGTAGCTCCGTCGCCTCCAAAGTAATCAACCGCACCAAATCCATCAAGGATCTGGTTAGACAGCAGCGGGTAATCCTCGATATTATATTCCGCACCGTCACACGCCAGATAATGATCCGGGACTTTCGTGCTCATGTATGCGATCACGGTACCCACCGGTGTGCCGTCTGCTCCGCCTCCTGATCCTGCTGGTCCACGATCTCCTTTCGGTCCCTGCGCCGCAATCCCAGTATCCTCATTACCAATCCACCAGTTTCCGTTTTCACCGATCACCGGTACAGCGATCACACCACTGGCCGTTCCATGTAAATTTGCTACTTCAAAACCTTTTTGCATTAAAATACCTCTCTTTCTTCAATAAAAAACAGCTATCCGGCTATATACCTGACAGCTGCTTATTATGGGGGTAGGAAGTGGTTCTCTCAACCATTTCCATGCTACCATAATATCACGGAAGTCCCCCTTTGAGTGCTCCAATTTATCTTTTCTGCGCCAACAAATAGAAAAAGTATTTCCTCACCCCATAAAAATCCGATCTACACATCGGCACATCTAGATAATCATACCCAATGCCTTCCGTCACATTTTTAAGCAACCACTGATAAATATCCGCGCCTGCCTCTATAACCGTCTGCTCAACCAGCTCAATGTCTGCCTGTAACATAGCATTATGTATTGCCGCCCGTGCTACAGGATTCCCTGGAAGATTCCCTTTGGGCATTCCATCACTGATAACAGCACCTAATCCGTACCCTCTATGCAGCTCCTGCTTTTTCTCATCATATTGCATACAGAAGTATTTCAGCTCATTATACTTCGCGCGGGAGATATTGTAATCACTCAGCTTCATGTCCCGCTTTCTCACCTTGTCCATCGGCATCACCTCCAAACTTTCGATTAAACCACATCCTCAGTCTCAACAACATCATCCGCATTGGCGGCTCCCGCAGCTCCGGAACCGGGCACAGGCTGGTGTACATGTAGGCCGGCGCCGTCCGAATGCGCTCCTTGATGGCCTCGTCGGCCTGGGCGGCCAGGGCCTTGCTACGGTCGATGCGGCTAACCTTGGACTGCTTACTGCCTTTCTTTCTCACGGGTACCTCCCTTCGTATCACAAATGTCAGTTTTGTGGCTTATACGGTTCTGGCAGCGGCATCCAGGCGATAACGCAAAAAACTTCATGTTGTCTGTTTATACCAATAGGAAATCCATTTACTATACAATTACCTGTTATCTTGCTTTCCTCTCCCGTGATACTAATACGTACTACTCCATCATCACAAGTAACTAAAACTCTCATTCCTTTTTCCGGCAGCCGCTCCTCCACCGGAATCCATACAGGTACATCATTCTGGTAAGCATCACACCAAATATTCCACTGCTCACTCGCACGTTTGAGCCTATCCAATAATACCGGGATTTCACACGGCTCCAGGCCAGTATCCTCATAGGCAGCTAATCTTATCATCGCATCACGAAATCTATCATGCCGTATGCTTACCTCTGTTTTTTCCTCATTAGTCCAATCTGTTAATCTCTCCATACCGTAGTTCCCTTCTTAAATCCTAATTTACAGGACTAAATCAACCTGTTTTGTTTCTCCTGCAATGCCACACCAATCGTCAACGGCACACACAAAACTATATCCATGCAGCCCATCCGACCATCCACAACCGCAAGGATACATATGATTAATTGATAAATCCAGCAACTCCTCTGGTATCTCTTTCAATAGGACTCCCCGACACATTCCTTTCCCCTGTGGTTTGTGTTCCAACTGGTAAAACTGTATGGTACGGTTGATAAATAACGTTTTTAACTCTGGTCCTCCATACACATCTCCAATCTCTGCTTCATAGAGAAATCGCTCAGATAAACCCGGGCTAACGTCTTTCCCAATGCGATACTGCATAATGTACTTTGTCGTTTCTTTTTCTCTGACAGTGACATCAATTTTGTCCACGTTCCAGTCAGCTTCTAATACTTCACGTATCGTCATACATTCTCTCTTTCTCAGTTTAGTCAGCAGCTAAATCCTAAATTTCTTAAATCATATATACGATTTTCTCTTTCCTGCGCTGTTAAATCAGAAATCATACTTTCCATCTCAATGATTTCCTCATCATTTTCACATTCAGAAAACCAATCCATAATAGTTTCCTGTACTTCCTGTTCACTTCTCATTCCCATACCTCCAAAATGCTAATTTTCCTTATAAGTCACAAAATCCTCGTACCCTTCCAGAATCTCCAGAAATAATTCTTCAAAAGGGATTAACCATTTTACAGAATTTTCATCACTGGTACTTGGTTCACTTAATCTGTTTAAAATGTAATCAACAAAATCCTGTTCTTTCCCTCTCTTTATATTGCTACCGTCATAGTTTTCAGGGCTGCATTTAAACAATTTCTTTAAATCCGTAACCTTCAAGGAAAAATGGATGATTTTCCCGTCTGCTGATAACTCGGTTTTTAACATTCCATTATCGTATTTCTTTTTCATTTTTCACCTTTCCCGGCAATGCCGTTAAATGCTAATATCAGTTACACGACATTTAAAAGCTAAAGTACCGTCTCTATCATATAATGTCAAAAAATTTGCCTCATCTTCGATATCAACGTTGGAAAAATAGAATTCATTGCAATCAATTCCCTTTGCGAAACATTCATGAGTCTTTACATATACGCTTTTATACATAATTTTTGCAACCTCCTTTTAAAATGTTAATTTCTACAATATCCACGCTTACAAAAATAACGATTTATGATAACAACTTATCCACATCCTTCAATATGCCTTCATACCGTTCGGCCAGCTTCCGGTGTTCGTCCATCTCTCTTTTATACCGAACGGACTTTGCCTTGCAGCGGCTTACATCCTTCTTTGCATTGGTCAGCTTTTCCTTGTCTCTGGTGTACACGGCATAACAGGGGCTCTGCATCCGCTCATACATCTCCTGCAGTTCTGCCAGCTCCGTACGGCAGTCCACATACTTCTTCGCAAAGGCTTTAGCCCGGTCCGTCTCATCCTGCCGTCTGTCCGTAAGCCATTCCCTGATTTCCCTGGCGTTCTCCTCATTCGGCCAGGAAGCGCTTACCCACTTAAGCATTTTACGTATCTGTGGCCTTCTGGCCTCCTGGAAGAAAGTCTCTAAGTTTATCTCCATCCTCCCGTTTGGGATGTTGAATCTAATTACCATCTTTTATCCTCCTTATCCTTGCCTTAAGGGACTCCATTACCCAATTCTGTACATCATCTTTGCGCTGCAGAGCCTGCATCACATCCTCATCCCGTGTCCCGCTGCACACCAGATGGTGGATGATGACCTTCTCCTGCTGTCCCTGGCGGTGCAGGCGCTTATTGGCCTGGGTGTATAACTCATAGTTCCATGTAAGGCCGAACCAGATGACGTGATTCCCACCCTGCTGCAGGTTCAGTCCGTAGGCGCTGCTGGCCGGATGGGTCAGAAGCACATCTATCTCTCTGGCATTCCAGTCATCCTCATCCTGTGGCGTCTTAAGCTCCCTCACCCTCAATCCGGTTTTCTCCAGGGCCTTAAGGATTCTCGACCGGTCGTGCTGGTAGTTGTAGAACACAAGTGCCGGCTTCCCCTGAAGGGATTCCATCAGCTCCATAAACGCCTCCAATTTGCAGTCATGGACCTCATGGACCTGCCTGTCCTCGTCGTAAATAGCCCCGTTGGCCAGCTGCAGCAGCTTATTACTCAGGGCCGCCGCACTGGTTACACTAATGTCCTCTCCATCCTCTGGCAGCTGCAGAACCATCTCACGCTCCAGCTCACAGTATGCTTTGAGAGCCTTTGCGTCCAGCTCCACCGGTATCTCATGGTACGTGATATCCGGAAGCTGCAGGTAATCCTCCGCCTTCATGCTGATGCAGATATCGGATATCTTCTCCAGAATACCTTCCTCACTCCCGGGCTTAGCCTCGTAACTGTACACCATGCCGTCTGCTCCGCGCTTATCCGGCTGAAAATACCGTTCCCTGAAATGGGTGTACCGTTTCCCCAGACGCTCGCCGCCGTCCAGCAGGAATACCTGGGCCCACAGGTCGTTCAGACCATTGGGGGATGGGGTTCCCGTCAGCTCTACCATTCTGTCGATGCGCTCTCCTACACTGGCCAACGCCTTGAAGCGTTTAGCGCTGTGGCTCTTAAAACTGCTGCTCTCATCCACCACCACCATGTCAAAAGGCCAGGCGTTCCGGTAATAATCCACCAGCCACACCACATTTTCGCGGTTGGTGATGTAGATGTCGGCCGGCGTGTTCAGCGCCTTCACCCGCTTGGACTGGCTCCCCAGTACCGGGGACACCCGCAGTATTTTTGTGTGGTCCCACTTGGCGGCCTCTCTTGTCCAGGTTCCCTCCGCCACCTTTTTTGGGGCAATCACCAGGACGCGCCGTACTTGGAACCGGTTATACTTAAGTTCCTTGATGGCCGTCAGCGTGGTGACCGTCTTGCCAAGGCCCTTAACCCATATCAAGCCAGAGACCCAGCTTTTTTATTTCGATAATCCGGTTGATACAGTGTAACTGGTAGTCATGTGGTTTGAATATCATAGGGCATCACCTCCTTTATGTTCCTTGTGCCATCTGGCGTGTTCAGCCTGACTCTGAAACACCATCAGGTTATCCGGCCTGTTATTTCGTTTATTTCCATCAATGTGGTGGACTATTTCACCGGGTAATAGTTCTCTGCCCAATGTTCTAGCGGCTACAATACGGTGCGTATGAATTCCAAAAGACTTGGTATAGGTCTTTCCTTTTCCAGTTCCTCTGTGCGCCATACTCAATTTAACCCTTGTAGGAAATGTCATTCTGGCCGGGTTAAGTTTTTGGTTAAGTTCCGTCATGTGCCTGGACATTCCTGTATAGTCTTTCAAATTCTGGTATCCATTCGGATTCTTTGCTTTACTTGAATAGTTCGCAAGGCATTTTCGGCAACAAAAATTTCTTGGTTTAACTTTGCATGGATATGTCTGTATCTTCTTCCCGCACCATGCACATACAGTTTCTACCATCCCCATCCTCCTTCACGTCCTTTGTGGTCAATCCCCATCTGCCTCCGCCTCCTTTTCAAACCGTCTTAACTTCAATCCGGTTCCGCAGTCCTCCAGGAACTGCTCCACCTCCTGGATTCCTCTCAGCACCCTTACGTCCTGCCCCATGTCCTGAAGGCGCCTGAGCTGCGCGGTTTGCAATACGCTCAGCTTCCCATTCTCAGCCTTTAGCTCCACGAATACCGGCGGCCTGTCCGGGAATACCACAATCCGGTCTGGCACCCCACCGTTACCAGGGCTTACCCACTTATAGGCCCGGCCTCCCAATTTCCTTACCTCCCCCACCAGGACCTTCTCAATATCTCTTTCCAACATTGTCATACCTCCAAATACCAAAAGTGGTTTGGCGTAGGGCCGTCCTCATCAAATTGGTGGAATGTTTTAACCCCCAGTTCTTTCCGGGCGGCTTTCAATTCTGACCTTTTAAAACCTTGCTTTTTCGCCGCCTCCCTTACGTCATCACACAAATGACACTCCCTATCTTTTAATAAATTTTCCAGCCAGCCCCTGCAATCAATAGTCTCCATGCTACAAACATCCTCCTATATCGCGTATTGTGTGTATATCAGGTGTGTTAGGTGTTATGTGTGTATATCTATTCTATCTATTTTTATACTTATATAGATAATTGGTAGTCATAGTAGTTAGATACTAGAAAACCTTGTATTTTCAATACTTTTCTTGCCTACGATATCTAGCTACTATATTGCCTACTTACTACTTACCACATGACTACCAACTACTTTCTAACTATTTTCAAACTACTACATTCAGTAGCCATGCGCTCAAAACCTTTTTGGTTTCCATAGGATCCGAATCTTCTAGGAGTTTTTATCCTCTTCCATCCTTTAGTACTTAGCAGGATATTGTTGATTTCAGTGCTGTCACTGCGCTTCATGTACCGCTTTTCACCTCCATAACACTCCTCCCAAATCTCTACTGCACACACTTTATTTCTCTTAACGAGCTCCACGCTCTCATCGTGTTGGAGGAATCCGTTTAAAAACTGTCTCCTCTGACCGATAGATAGCTGGTCCCAGTTTGAAGGTATTGGCTTCTCCAGGAAATCCTGTATGATTCCCTCTTTCCCTGACAGCTCCCTGTGGCTCTCCTGCTGCTCCATGGCCGCGGCCTCTATCTCTTTAGACAGATACAACTGTTCCCCCATGGCCCAGTACATGTATGCCTCAGCCCATATTTGGTCCACCTCACCGGGCATATCCGTCCAGATGGATTTCTGCGCCGGATACAGGCCTACATCTACCGGCCAGAACCGGCGATTACCCGTTGCATCCTTCAGAAACTCATTGTCGTTGCTGGTCCCGAAGAACACACAGCGCCTCGGGTGCTTCTCTGTCTGTCTGCCATAGGCCGCTCTGTAGATATCGAAACATTTGCTTAAAAACTGTTTGATGGCGGACGTCTCCTGTTTCGTAAAAGCCGTAAGCTCTCCCACCTCATTAATCCACGTTCCCTGAATCAGCTCCGCGGCGTCCTTACCCTCAAATGATGTCAGGCTGTCTGAAAACCATGTCTTCCCCAGATTGCCCAGAAACGTACTCTTTCCGATTCCCTGCGGTCCTGTAATGATGGGCATGTTATCATATTTCACACCGCCCACCACGGCCCTTGCCACGGCCGCGCACAGAGACTTACGCATGACTGCCCTTGTATAAGGCGTGTCATCGGCTCCCAGGTAGACACTTAACAGGGTATCCACCCGTTTTACGCCGTCCCACGTAAGGCCCTGAAGGTACTGCTTGACTTCGTTGATCTTGTTCTGCTCTCCCACAATCGCCAGGGCATCCGTCATGTTGTTGCGGGCCGTAATGCCATAGTATGTTTCCATGTACCAGTAGAAACCCGAAATGTCCGTATCAGTCCATAACCGTTTCTCTGATTCCTTGTTCCATGGCACGGCGCCTAAGACCAGCCCCCTGCCCGCAAACTCGTCGGTCACAATCTTTCCCTTGAGCAAAGGGTCATTCTGAAGCACCAGGATGATGTTGTTCACCGTCTTCTTATAATTCCCGTTCCCGTCCACTGCTAGTTGTCCCAGCCAGTCCAAATTTTCAGGTTCCGTCACCGTGGTTCCTTCAGCGGAAGCGAACGCCGTCACAGCCGCGTCATGTTTCTCCCGCGCTATCCGGTCAGCCACCGCCTTGTCAGCTAGTGCAAGCTTACTCATGGCCACGAAGGATGGCAGCTTGTTGACCGGTGTTCCGTCTTTGGCTGCGGCATCCTTATCACCGTACATGTGCAGCCGGACCAGGTCGAACGAGTTGACCAGCTGGCCGCAGCAGGGGTCGTGGGAGTGATGGGAATACAGGAACAGGCCGCCGTCATATACGATGGCGCCGCCGGTTGTCTCGCCTCCGGTGTAGGTGTAGCGCCCCGTTGTGGCCGTCTCATCATACATCCCCGGTATGAACCGCTCCATTGCCTCCACGATGCCGTACGTTCGGCAGAATGCGCCTATGATACCCCGTTTTGCCGTGGGGTCCTCCTGCTTGGCCAGCCTGCGCCGCTCCATTGCCTCCGCTCCTGGCACCTGGGGCCACTGGGTGACGTCCTTCCAGTCCCCGTACATCCCCAGCAGCCCGTCCAGGTTGCAGAACGGCTTGTCATATACCTGGTATACATACTGGCTGTCGCTGCAGCAGCTTGGCCAGTACATGAGCCTGTGAGGTTCAAACGTGGTCGGGTCACAAAATTCAATCCCCAAAAGAGACGCCAGTTTCCTGGCCGCCGGCTCATACTCGTCTGCCGTTGCCGTCCGGTCCACCGGTACGATGACACGCAGCCGCGGCGCATACCCGCTGTGTTTCCGGGTGCTGTACACGGCCGCGGCGCACCCCAGTCCGCCCACACGCCTCAGGATGTCATCCGTCTGCCCCGCGGGTATATTGTCCAGGTCCAGTGTGAGCAGGTCCCTGCCCTCCACGTGGTCCTGCTTCCTGCGGTTCCCCTTCAGGGTGCCGCCTACGAATCCGCCTATGTCCTTAAGTTCATCCTGCTGCGCCTTTGGGAAAGCAAGGTACTGCTCCAGCGTCTCGTCTCCCCTTACCGGGGTGCTGAGCTTCTCTGTGAATTCGGACCACATCATGGTGCTTCCCGGCCACTGTATCGCCTTCCGGCTTCCTGCTGTGCTGATATGCAGCATTCTGTTATTCTGCACCCTGTTCCCTCCTAGTCCTTCATGTAGTAGTCGCTCTCAAACCCGGCTCCCTTAAGTACCAGCCCCGGGGCCCAGGGTATCGGTTCGGCCATCAGGCCGCATATTTCGTCCACCGTTGTTTCCATAGGCGCGTCAATGATAACCTCGTCATGCACATGGAACACCACTTGCAGGCCTCTGGCCGCAATTCGTTCCAGTGTCACGGCCAGGCAGTCTCTGGCGATAGCCTGGACGATGTTCTCGGTCATCTTGCCTCCATAGGTCGATGTGACCCCCCACTTCCGCGTCTGCTGGCCCACCGTGTGGTAATGGATGGCAGTTTTTTCGAATTGGTTTTCCTTTAGAAATGGCCGGCAATAGTACAGCTTCCGTCCACTTGGTAATCGCACAGTAAGGAAAGACTGGCCGTAAATGAGGTCCCCCTCCAATGCGAATATAAGTCCGTTGATACCCTGCGGCTGCGCCGTCTCCATGACGGTGAGGGCCGCGTTCTCCACGGCATACCACAGGCCACATATCTGCCGGTTCGCCTGGCGCCACCGCTGCACAATGTCCGGCAGTTCCTCCTCGGTAAGGCCCTGTTTCAGGGCCCCCATGGCAATCAGAGAATTGGCGCCTCCCTGGTACCCCAGGGCCAGCGTGGCCACCTTTCCTTTCTGTCTCAGAGCATATTCCGGGTTTCCTTTCACAATCCGTTCCACCGGTACTCCGAACATCTGGGCAGCTGTGGCCTCGTAAATCTTTCCATGGGTGGCAAACACCTCGTTCACCCACTGTTCCCCAGCCAGCCAGGCAATCACGCGGGCCTCTATGGCGCTGAAATCAGCCACCACAAACTTGTGGCCTTCAGACGGAATAAAGGCTGTTCTGATAAGCTGAGAGAGCGTGTCTGGCACGTTTCCGTAGAGTAGCTTAATCCCGTCATAGTTCTTAGCCTTCACCAGCTTCCGGGCATAGTCCAAAGTCTTGATATAATTTCTGGGAAGGTTCTGCAACTGTACCAGCCGTCCGGCATATCTCCCGGTACGGTTGGCCCCGTAGTATTGTGTTAATCCGCGTACTCTGTCGCCCTCACCGCGAGCCGTGTTCATGGCCACATATTTCTTAATGGAGGTCTTACCCAGCTGTTGCCGAACTTCAAGCATCTGACAGACATCTTCCGGCAGATTCCCCTTATCCCTTAACAGGTCCTCCACCGTAGCCTTCTGTAGGTTATTCAGCAGGTCAGGGTCATCCGGATGCTCTTTAGAATGACGGTTGAGCCAAGGTACCAGCTGCTGCTGGCTGTTCGGGTTCTGCAGCCCGGTCAGGCCGATGGCCTCGTCCGTCAGCTTCTGGGTGCTGATGCCGTCTATGTACAGCGCCCCCTCAATCAGCCCTGTATCCACCCGGACACCATAAGCATTCATGAGAACATCCATCTGCCACAGGCGTTCCTCTTCCTCTGGCATCGGGAACAGGTCCAGCCGCTTCAGTATCTCATGTTCTGTGACTACGTCTTGTTTGCAGTATTCCTTGAACAGAGCCCATTTGTCTGCATCATGCCACGGCTGGTTCCATGTCCGCCCCCCATTGGTCCTTGTTGGCTTGCAGGGTACACAGAAATACCGTATCAGTGTCTTACCGACCGCAAGCTTCTGCTTGTCCTGCGGCAGCCCGATGGCCCTTCCCGTTGCATCCAGGCCGGCGGTGTATCCGCAGTACAGGCCGTGGGCCATGGTGCAGCGCCACTGCTGGATCGGTGTCTCATAACCGGCGCGGTTCAGGCAGTACCATTCGAACGCCGCGTTATAAGCGTGCTTAATTACATTGGGGTCCCTCAAGGCATCTTCCCATATCTCCGGTGGGAATGATTCATCTGCCGTAAGGTCTATGACCTCCACCGGCCCGTCGTCCCACTGGTACGCAAACAGGAGGATTTTAAAATCCGGGGACTGGGCGTATTTGTAAGCCCCGGCCTTGCTGATATCCACGCTGCTGCGTGTCTCTATGTCTATGCTGAGATGATGTTTCGCCATCCGTCTTACCTCCTGTCAGGTTGAGGGGCCGCAGGGCCCCTCTTGTAGTCATCAATATGGCATCCCCGTGATTGGGTTGACAGCAGCAGGCGCCTGCGCCCATGGAGCTGTTTGTGGCTGCGGAGCATAACCTGCGGCTCCTGGAGTTGCCGGCATGGCTGCTCCATACTGCGGTGTGGCTGCCTGTGGTACTGGTGTCCCAAAAGCCTGTGCGGCACTTGGCGCGCTGCCTCCCAGGGAATCACCGTCTCTCAGCTTCTGTACCGGCCCCAGGCCGCAGCCAATCCCCTTCTTACCGCCAAAGGCATAAGGATAGAAAGATACATTCACGCGCCCATACATACCGCTGTATACCTCTGACTGGTTGATAATGGGGTTCCCCATCTTATCAACTATCTCAGGCGGATAATCTGCCTTGGCACTGGCCGTGAACACCCAATGGCCCTTGCACTCAGGCCCAAAGGTCACGCCATCGGATGGCCTCACGCCATCCCCGTCATAGACCGGCACTGGGACAATTGGCGGGCACTGTCCGTTCCACTTTTCGCTGATACCCCGCTGCTTCGCGGCCTCAATGGCCGCGTTAATCCTCCCCATGGTGTCCGTGTCCGTCTTCGGCACCAGTACGGTCACCTGGTATTTCTCCTCCTGCCCTGGCTGATAAGCATAGGGCTTGAACAGGTGTACATAAGACAGTCTTACTTCCCCGGTTGTTACGTTTGTTAATTCATTCATAATAAAATATCCTTTCATCTTTATATTGTGGGCTCCGTCCCCTTGGTTTATAATCAAGGAAAAGGAGGCGTTTTTATGAGACAAATTGATAAGCTTCTACAAACCCTTGGCGAACCGTATGATATCCGGGGGTTTGATGGTGAGGACTGCATCCACAGGAAATTTGGAAACTACGAATTTGAGGTTTCTGGTACGGGCCGCAGACATTGTGTTCTGTATGTATGGACAGTCTCACCCAGGGTAGTGGTAGCGATATATAAGAATATCCCAACCGAACACATCAAGGATGTCCTGGGCTATTATGCTTCCATATACCAAAACATTCCGGACCAAATCCAGGTCGAACGCCAAGATATAAAAGTATGACTCCCAAATCCCTTCTGGAAAGTTTCCTTTCTTCGATGACCCGGTCAAGTTCTTCAATGTCTCGAGGGTCATCCGTTTTTAATTCAAATCTTCTGAGCTCGCCCAGTGTACGGCTGCGGGGCGGGCTTGTCTTAACCTCATCCACATTTAGCCCTCCTCCCTGAACGCCTCCGCGGCGCTCACTTTATTAGTGATTGCTGGCCGTTTATCTGTTTCTTCTACTAATGCCGGCTTCCCTGGGTTCTTGACGACCAATCCACCCACAAGTTCCTGGAAGTCCTTCTTACCTACCACCTTCTCGACCTGGGCCAGCGAAAGTGGCTTACGCTCCCACAGGATAGTGTCTGATATGCCATTCGATGTAAGCGTACTGAATGCCTTATCCATGTCGGTCCAGTCCCTGGAGCCGCGTCCCTCCACAGCCTTCCAACCGGGCACTTCCTTCCCGGCCAGGCAGTCCGCCAGGGCAACATCCTGGGCATCACTGTACCATTTGGCAATGTCCTTACCTTTCATAAGGTACTGGCCCAGTTCTTCATTTGTGAGGAGTTTTGGGTCTGTCCCCACCAGAAAGGCCAGTTCCACGTTCTTCTCCGCACGGGCCTTGCATCTTCCTCTGGCCCTGCAGTACCTGCATGTCTTTGGGGCGGGTGCGAATTCACCTTCACCCTTAATGGCCAGTGCTGCCCGTTCCTTGACGAATTCCCCGAACTGCAGCATCTCATCCAGGGTACACTCCCATTCAGATATGCCGTCCGAAAGCCGTGGCTGCACGATGGACAGCCTCACTGTCTTAAACGTATAAAGGATTCTATACATCTCATATGCACCCAGGGCATACAGCAGCATCTGCGGGTTCCATTCGGCCGTCACGCGTCCGTCCGGGCTCTTGCCATACTTGAAGTCAATGACATGTAATACATCGCCCCCTATCAGGATGCAGTCCGCCGTCCCAAATCCCTCCGGTACGTATGTACTTAGATCCACCCGTTTTTCAATCGCCACATAAGGGCTGGAAGGATACTTCATGGCCACAGCCTTGATATAGTCCAGGTAATCATCCGTATAGCCTGTCATCTCGTCATCCCACAGTTCTTCTTTCTTCAGCTTGTTGACAGCCGCCGTCAGCTTCCGTTTCCCAAAATCAACTGAGTAGAAGTAATTTCTCACTTTAAGTTCCGCCAGCTCATGGGCCAATGTCCCCTCCTCCGCTGCAGTCCCGGAGGGATTGTCCGGGAACTGCTCTTGGAGCCTGGCGCTGGGGGTACAGGCCATCCACTGATAAGCGCCCGAAGCACTTAGGAGTGCGTGGGCCCTTTCTGCGTGTCCCCCCATCATATCTGTGCCCCCAGTCCACGGAGCGCGGTTGCAAACGCACCATACTGCTCCGGCTGCAGGAACGGCAGCGCCTCCACCCCGAAGCTCCGGATAAGCTGCAGCAGCTCCGGCTGCTTGCCTGAGTCCATAAGTGGAATGGCTGCCATCATCAAGTCATCCAGAGTGTAGTTTGGTGCGGTTGTGGCCACCGGCTGAACCGGAGGGGTTACTGTGGCTGCGAGGGCAGGCTGCTGGACAGGCGGTGAAGTAACAGGCGCCTGTTGCACCGGTGGTGGGGTGACAGGCACCTGCTGGCTGGATGCCGTCGTAAATGTTTCCGGGGTAATCCCCAAAATGTTCTCCGCCGTGGGCCTCTGGGATGCGTTGTCGCTGGAAACATCCTGTCCCATCACCTTTTTTGCAAAGTTCATCATGTCCTCATAATCTTCAAATACTACTGTCATAGTCATAGTCTTAATCCTCCTTGATTTTTCCGCCATAATCCCTTATACTAAGGGTGTGCTAAACTATTTGTCCATGGGCCTCTTGCGGTTGCCGCCGCTGGGGTCCATCTCTTTATAATCTTTCAAAACATTAACCCATGCATCAGCAGGTAAAGCGGGGTCATTGATTGCGCGTCCTATACCGTTAATAATGCAGGCGGAAGCATATTCTTCTCCATATTCCGCACACCATTCATGTAGCAGGTCCACAATGGCCTCTAAGTCATCCTTCTTTTTCATTGTCCTAACACCCTCCTACTCTTTGTCATATACCAGCCTCAGTGTGTTACCGATATCGTCCTCTATCATGGCCTCGTTGCCATCCATGCCCAACTTGATATACCGCATGTCCAGCCCGATAGAACGGCACCAATCCCTGACCGCCAGCTCCGCAATGCTCTTTATGCTTCCAAACATTTCTCCTCATCTCCCTTCTATGCAAATATCAGCTCATACTTTGGTTGCTCGCTCTTGTACCCAACCATCGCGTAGAAATAACCACAGTCGTGATACAATTTAGGAATCTTGTCATCATCGTCGGCACAGCCAAAGCCGCTTGAACATTCTTCATTATGCTTATACTGTTCCCAAAGAGCATCTGCCAGAAGGCTGGACACTTCCCTACTCCTTGTTAAAAACACTTTATATGTTTTCATCATATTCTCCTCTCATAGTCTTACACCCATGGACAGCGCCATAATCCACCCAGTTGCCACCACCATCCCGCCCATCAGGATGACCGCCGGCACAATCCACTTGGCTGCCCTCATGATTGGGCCGTCCCGGCGTCTCCTGCGCCGTCGGAAGGTCACCATACGTCTATGCCCCATGATGTTGGTCATCACCGCGGTGGCCGGTCCCACAAAATCCACACGGCAGCCGGGATACTGGACCGCTGCTTTGGCGCGGATGGCTAACTCAGTTACTTTTGTCATTGGCTTGTCCTCCTTCCTGCGGTATCTCTAAGCCCGTCCGCTCCTCAAAATATTTCCTTGACACCATGCCGGGACGGGTTAAAAATCCTTTTTCTTTAAGCTCCTGATTTAGTTTCCCGATGACCTTGTATGCATGGCTCCTGGAGTATGACAAGACGTTGGCGACATCATCGGCTGTCATTAATGGATCTGCCATGGATTTTCCTCCCTTCTACGCTACCCCGTATTTGATGGCCATTTCTTTTACGATGGCGGTATAACCCTCAATCAGTTTCTTATCCTCCGCTATGATATCCACCTGTGATAACTTGCCCCTCTTGGATTTACACACGCCCTCGTCCGCCATTCGTCTGCGTTTATTGGTAAGACGCTGTTTCAGGCTTACGCCCATTCGCTTTTCCAAGAGCTCGTAACTTTCTGCCCGTACCTGCTGAAAGGCTGTCCCGCCACCCAACTCCTGAGCTATCTTATTGATTAAGTTCCGTGTATCATCCCGCCACGATGTGGTGTCCAGTGATACTACGTCCCGGATGCTTTCTATCCGGTCAGCATTTTTCCGGTTGGCTTCCTTAACTTCTGCCAATACTGCCGCCTGTCGCTTCTGTTCCATTTCCATGTTAATAAGAAGGCGGAGCTCTGGAGACAGGTTATCCATCTTTACTTTTTCGTCCCGGAGCTCGAAATACTCATCCATCAGTTTATCGTGAACTTCCCAAGCAAGGTCCGTATCCATTATCTTAATCAGCTTCGCATAACCACGTTCTGATAATATGTAGATGTGTTCGGCCTGAATTATCTGCTGCTTACTATATCCTAGCGAAATCAAGAGGTCGTCATATGGTGACGGGCTTTTTAAGTCCATTAAATCAATCCCCTCTTTAAATCTGGATGTGTTCCTCCCCACTGCCTTTCTTACGTCGCTACTGGTTATCCCATGTATCTCAGCGGCGGTTTTATCCGAAATGCACTTCTTTCCATCTCCAAATCCTCCGAGCACTACCGGAATATCCAATCCCATGAACTTCTGTTTTCCTGCTACCGTAATCTCTTTCATTTTATGTATCCTCCTTATGTTGTTGAGTTGTCGCTTATCATGCGACATATTGGCTAAAAAAAATATTTACAGCCTCCTCTTTATTCAGTCTTAACGACTTTACAATTAAATCTGCTTCCTTAATAGAAAAATTCTCCCCTCCTGCTTTTATTTTTCTGTACATAGTAGCGCGATCCATGCCTATTTCTGCAGCTAATCGTTCAAGGGTTACTCCATTCTCTACGACTTTCCCCTTGAGCTTATTAATATTAACCACTCTATCACCCCTCCTTTCTTTGTCGCATATCATGCGATTTTCTTTATGCTAACACAGTATTCTCCTGAAGTCAACACCATATTCGCATATTGTGCGATTATTTTTTGTTTTTTCGTTTTTATGTGTTGCAAATATGCGATTTATATGTTAATATTGTCGTATCATATATGAGGCGGTGGAAATTATGACAGTAGGAGATCGCATAAAGCAGCGTAGACTAGAGTTAGGGCTATCTGTCGATGATTTGGCTAGTAAACTAAATAAGAATCGGGCTACGGTTTATAGATATGAAAGCAACGACATAGAAAACTTTCCCACATCTACCTTGGAGCCCTTAGCCAAAGCTCTTGGTACAACGCCTGCTTATCTCATGGGTTGGGAAGAGCAAACTTCCTTTACAAAAGAGGACTCCTTCAATTATTTTCTTGAAATGCAGCTCCGACTTATGGGCTATGAGATTATTTATGAAGAAGAGGATTTCTATACAATCTTACGATATGAGGGCCATGAGTATGAAATTGATGACAAAGATATTAATGAGCTTTCCTCTGCCACCAAATCTTTTGTTGATTTCAAACTCCATGAAATAATGAAACATTCTCGTTTAATTGGAGGAAAGAAAAAAGTAACACGTCTTTCGAGTAAGGCCTATCTGGAGCCTCAGGCCGCGCACGAACGTACCGATATAGAAGTAACCGATGAAATGCGCAAACACGATGATGACCTAATGGATAATGATGACTTATGGGATAAATAAGGGGTGTTGACTCTTGAACTACTACGAGACATTGATTGATGGGGCTACTTATGATGGATTTATAGTAAAGGAACTTCCCTTAAAATCTGGAGATGGACGCTGTAGAGGACATCGCATCGCTATCCGCCAAGATATACCAACACTAAAGAAAAAGGCCGATGCTTTGGCCGAAGAAATAGCACATGGAAAGATAACCGTTGGTGATATAAGCGACCAAACAAAACCCGCGAACCGCCGTCAGGAGCGCTTGGCTCGTTTAATGGCTTATGAAATCCGATTTCCACTAATGGATATCGTGAACGCTTGCAAAGCACGCTGTACAAATACTTATGAGATATCAGAGTACCTTGATGTATCAGAGGATACCATAAAAGAGGCCTTGGAGTTTTATAGGCAGAAATATGGCCAAAGTACAACTGTCGGCGATTATATAATCCAGTTTGAGCCTTATTTGCTCGTATATGAATATATAATCCCAAATGGCGAAAACAGTTTTCTTAGATAGCAAAAAGCGGCTCGTACTGGAATACGAACCGCCTCTCACATAGATTTCTCTTACCGGGCTACCCCAGAAAGATAATCCAAACATAGACACTTGGATTATATCATTCCTGGAGCGTCCTGGCAAGGGGCGTGTTTTTTATACCCAAAAATCAGTTGCGACGTCGCAACTCCCGGAAAGGAATGATATAATGCCGTCATATTACGATGAAAAACAAAAAACCTATTACTGCAAATTCTACTACAAAGACTGGACAGGCCAGCGCCGCCAGAAGCTGAAACGAGGCTTTACCAAAAAGGGGGATGCCAAGGATTGGGAGAGGGACTTTCTGTCAAAACACGCAGGGAGTCCAGATATGACCTTCCAGGCACTCTATGACCTTTATACAGAGGACATAAAGCACAGACTTAAACAGTCTACCATTCGTAATAAAAAGGGGCCCTGCGAGCGTCACATAGTCCCCTACTTTAAAGATAAGCCCCTCAATGAAATTACCCCCGCTGATATACGGCAATGGCAGGCTAAAATACTATCCAGCACCTTAAAAGACACTTACCAGCGCCAGATATATAACCAACTCAATGCTGTATTAAACTTTGCAGTACGGTACTACGGACTCCCGCGGAACCCGTGTGGCATCGCTGGTCCTATTGGAAAGGCCAGGGCCAGCAGAATGGACTTCTGGACGCTGGACGAGTTTAACCTGTTTATTGGCCAGATTAAAAGTCCCCATCTCTATGCCGCATTCAAGACCTTATATTATACAGGTATGCGTTGTGGTGAAATGTTTGCCCTAAATCTTGAAGACGTGGAGCTGAATGCTGGGATTATCCATATATCCAAAACATATCACCGGGTTAACCGTCAGGATGTAATCACCACACCTAAAACAGCTAACAGTGTGCGTGATATCACCATACCGCCGTTCCTGGTAGATTGCTTGTCAGACTATGCTGGGCGTATTTATGGAATAGAAACAGGGGAACGGCTTTTCAAGACCACTCAGAGCAAACTAATCACAGCTATGAAAAAATACAGCAGCGCAGCAGGAATAAGGCGCATTCGCATACACGATTTGCGCCATAGCCATGTTTCATTACTCATTGATATGGGCTTCTCCCCACTCTTAATTGCGGAACGGATTGGAGACACTGTTGATATGGTCAATAATATTTACGGCCATCTCTATCCTAATCGGCGTAATGAGGTTGCCGATAAATTACAGCAATTAGTATCAAAGTAGTATCAACTATGCTTATAAAAAGCCTAATTATGCCGTATTTATTGGTATGTCAGACTTTTTTCCCATAATCGTTCGACAAGAAAAATGCTTTCGCAAATACAGTCCGCCATTTTCATCACCATGGACAGGCGTACGCTTTGGAGCATAACCGGATCCCGGCTGCCCACTCCGCCTACGATTCCGGTTATGGCTATGTCGCCCACGGCCTGCAGTTCCTTGGACACTCCCAGTCCCGGCTGAAGCGCTCCCCGCCCCAGGGTCGCGTATCCCACATGGTCCAGGCTTCCCACCGAAGCATCAATGGCAACCACCACATAATCCGAATAGTGTAGCCGTA
>ENA-ORSX01000352-ORSX01000352.1-human-gut-metagenome-genome-assembly--contig:-NODE-352-length-52550-cov-4.095914_pt1 | contig 52550 bp, 52 predicted proteins | sample MGYA00241904_ERZ509172 | MGnify/ENA primary metagenome ERZ509172 (study PRJEB26280, sample SAMEA2338795) | human gut metagenome | biome: human gut; feature: human-associated habitat; material: faeces... | reverse complement strand
ATGATTACATTGTAGTTCCGGAAATCCGCTTTGGAGCAGAAGCTGCTGGCGTTGACAAGACAAACTTAAATGCAGCTATTGCAGTAGCAGAAGGTAAAAAGAAAGCAGATTATCTGAGCACCGGTTGGGCTGAATTTGAAGCCGCATTAGAGGAAGCAAGAACTGTAGCAGCAGATAGAAATGCAACCTTTAATCAGGTAAATGATGCAGAAGAAAAACTGACACAGGCTATGAATGTGTTAGTAAAAGCTCCTGAAAAAGATGGTCTGAAAGCAGCGATTGATGCAGCAAAAGATAAAGAGGAAGCTAATTTTACACCGGAAACATGGGCTCCATTTGCAGAAGCATTAAAAGCAGCAGAAGAAGTTTATGCAAATGCAGATGCAACAGCAGAAATGGTACAGGACGCTACGAATGCACTGTTAGATGCATCAGAAAAACTGGAAGAAGTACAACCAGAACCTGAAAAACCATCTAAAGACGCGTTAAAGAAAGCTATTGATGCAGCGAAAGAACTGAAGAAAGAAGACTATACAGCAGATAGTTGGAAAGCATTCTCAAATGCACTTCAGAAAGCACAGGTAGTTTATGATAATGCAGATGCAACAGCAGAAGAAATTGCAAAAGCAGTTGCAGATTTAGAGGCAGCACAGAAGAACTTAGTAGAGAAATCAGGCTGGGTTGAAACAACAGACGGATGGGAATACTATGAAGATGGCAAGAAAGTAACCGGATGGAAAGAAATTTCCAAACACTGGTATTACTTTAGTGCAAACGGAATTATGGCAACCGGTTGGGTAGATGTAGACGGAACATGGTACTACATGAACAACAGCGGAGCAATGGAAACAGGCTGGGTAGATGTAGACGGAACATGGTACTACATGAACAACAGCGGAGCAATGGCAACCGGTTGGGTAGATGTAGACGGAACATGGTACTACATGCACGCAGATGGAAGCATGGCAGCCAGCGAATGGATTTATGTAGGAGATGAATGGTATTACCTGAATGCAGACGGAACAATGGCAACCAATCAGTGGATTGGCGGCTACTATGTAGGGGCATCTGGAAAGATGGAATAAAGCATAGGAAAGAAAATTTAATAGGTGTTAAATTTTAATTAAAAGGAGCTGTTGCTTCGACGATGAAAAAATCGTGGAGCAGCAGCTTCCTTTTTTTGCATTTTATGTTAGAATGGAAATATATGAAACGAAACAGGGGATTGCAAGGAAAGTATGTGAGGGAAAATAATGGAGAAGATGAAATTAAAGTATTTAGAAAAAATGGCAGAGCTATATCCGACAATTGCAGAGGCGTCTACGGAAATTATCAATTTACAGTCGATTTTAAATCTGCCCAAGGGAACAGAGCACTTTATTACAGATATACATGGAGAGTATGAGGCGTTTTCCCATGTATTGAAAAACGGTTCAGGCTCTATTCGAAGAAAAATTGATACTGTTTTTGGACATACCATGAACAAACAGGAAAAGAAAAGTCTTGCTACTTTAATTTATTATCCGAAAGAAAAAATCGAGCTGATTAAAAAACAGGAAGCAGATATGGAAGAATGGTATAAAATCACATTGTATCGTTTAATTGAAGTATGTAAAAAAGCTGCGTCAAAATATACACGTTCCAAAGTAAGAAAGGCCCTTCCGAAGGATTTTGCCTATGTAATTGAAGAACTGATAACAGAAAGATGGGATGTTACGGATAAGGAGTCTTATTATGAACAAATTATATGTACAATTATTGACATTGGACGTGCAGAAGAATTTATTATTGCTTTATCCGAATTGATACAAAGGTTGGTGGTAGACCATCTTCATATTCTGGGAGATATTTATGACAGAGGACCTGCGCCTCATCGGATTATGGATAAGCTGGAAACCTATCATTCTTTGGATATTCAGTGGGGAAACCATGATATTTTGTGGATGGGGGCAGCTGCGGGACAGGAATGCTGTATAGCAACTGTTATTCGAATTTGCGCCCGTTACGGAAATCTGGATATTCTGGAAGATGGATATGGTATCAATCTATTGCCGTGAGAAACCTTTGGTCTCACATACTATAAAGAAGATGCCTGTCAGTGTTTTAAAATCAAGGGAAATCATCGTTTAAATCCTGTGGAGCAGGATTTGAATATGAAAATGCACAAGGCAATTTCGATTATCCAATTTAAGCTGGAGGGACAGCTTCTTATGAGAAGACGAGAATTTGGTATGGCAGACCGAGCTCTTTTAGATGATATTGATTATACAGAAGGAACAATTCGGTTAAAAGGAAAGGAATATAAGCTGTTGGATAGTTATTTCCCGACCATTGACGCAGAAAATCCTTATGAACTCTCAAAAGAAGAAAAAGAAGTTATGGAAAGGTTAGTGTCAGCATTTATAAGCTGCGAAAAACTGCAAAGTCATATAAAATTCCTTTTGAAAAAAGGAAGTATGTATAAAATTTTTAATGGAAATTTGCTTTACCATGGTTGTATTCCAATGAATGAAGACGGCAGTTTAAAAGAAGTGCAGATTTATGAAAAATCCTATAAAGGAAAAGCTTTATACGATGTACTGGAATGTTATGTTCGTAAAGCATTTATGGCACGAGACGGAAAAGAAAAGGAGAGAGGGAAGGACATGCTATGGTATATCTGGACCAGTCCGAACTCGCCTTTATTCGGTAAAAACAAAATGGCAACGTTTGAACGTTATTTTCTGGCAGAGAAGGAAATACATCAGGAGATAAAAAATCCATATTATAATTTTTTGGAAGATGATGATGCGGCAGAGAGAATTTTTGAGGAATTTCAGGTAAAAGGAGAAGAAAGACATATTGTAAATGGGCATGTTCCTGTACATCATACGTCAGGGGAGAGTCCTATTAAGTGTAAAGGGAAAATTCTTGTCATTGATGGAGGTTTTTCAAGAGCATATCAAAAAGAGACCGGTATTGCAGGATATACTTTAATTTATAATTCATGGGGGATGATTTTAGCTGCTCATGAACCGTTTACATCTACACAGGATGCTATTACAAAAGAAAGTGATATTCTTTCCGATAGTATTTTAGTAAAAAGGGTGACAGAAAGAAAAAATGTAGGGGCAACAGATACAGGTGCAAAATTAAAAGAAAGGATAGCAGAACTGAAAGAGCTTTTAGATGCTTATAGAAACGGACTGCTGGTAGAAAAGCTATGAGAAATGAACAGATAAAAATCCAAGTAGAAGGTTCTGAAAAGGACGCATGTTTAGAAACTTATATCTTAGGAGATGCGATGGATGATGCAAGGAATAGAAAAGCACCATTGGTGTTAATCTGTCCGGGAGGAGGCTATGCCAGAACTTCCAACAGAGAGGCAGAACCGATTGCCTTACAGTTTAACAGCATGGGGTATCAGGCGGTTGTTTTGCGCTATTCCTGTGCTCCGGCAGTTTATCCCACGGCTCTTTGCGAATTGGCATACAGTGTGAAGCTTATCAGAGAACATGCAGAAGAATGGAGTGTGGACGCAGAAAAAATTATCGTTATGGGATTTTCTGCTGGAGGACATCTGGCAGCCAGTTACGGTGTGTTTTGGAATGAGCCGTGGCTGGCAGAGAAAATGCAATGTGATATGAAAATTTTAGAGCCTAACGGTCTTGTGCTGTGTTATCCTGTTATCAGTTCAAAAGAGGAAATCGCACATCAGGACAGTATAAAAAATCTTTTGGGAGCGTTTTATCAAGAAATGAAAGAACAGGTATCATTAGAGGATAAAGTGGGAAAACATACGCCAAAAACCTTTTTATGGCATACTTTTACAGATAATGTTGTTCCTTTTTGGAATTCTTTTCGATTTGCAGAGGCGCTGGGAAAAGCAGGAGTTCCAATGGAATATCACTTATATCCCCAAGGAGGGCATGGACTTTCTCTTGCCAAAGAACAAACGGCAAATGCACAGGGGAAAGGTGTGGAAGAAAGATGCCAGAGCTGGTTTCCCCTTCTTCAGTCATGGATGTTGGGAAATTTCGGACTTTATTCGTAAAAAAGCCTTGCAATTACAGAAAAAATTATGATATAATGCAAGCGTTGCCAAGTGCAATATAGAAAATAACCACGCCTGTGAATTTCAACGGGGGGTGCTTAGAAAGTCCCGAAGGAGCAGAAGCAGGTGGAAGAGAAAACCAAAGGAGAGAAAAAAATGAGCGTTATTTCAATGAAACAGTTACTTGAAGCAGGTGTTCATTTCGGACATCAGACAAGAAGATGGAACCCTAAAATGGCACCATACATCTACACAGAAAGAAATGGTATCTACATCATCGACTTACAGAAATCAGTGGGAATGGTTGACGATGCTTACAAAGCAATCGCTGACATCGCTGCAGAAGGTGGCACAATCCTGTTCGTAGGAACAAAGAAACAGGCTCAGGACGCTATCAAAACAGAAGCTGAAAGATGTGGAATGTTCTATGTAAATGAAAGATGGTTAGGCGGTATGCTGACTAACTTCAAGACAATCCAGAGCAGAATTGCAAGATTAAAAGAAATCGAAGCTATGGAAGCTGACGGAACATTTGATGTTCTGCCTAAGAAAGAAGTAATCAACCTGAAAAAAGAACTGGAAAAATTACAGAAAAACCTTGGCGGAATTAAAGAAATGAAAAAACTTCCAGACGCTATCTTTATCGTAGATCCGAAAAAAGAAAGAATCTGTGTACAGGAAGCTCATACATTAGGTATTCCGTTAATTGGTATCGCTGATACAAACTGCGATCCGGAAGAATTAGATTACGTAATCCCAGGAAACGATGATGCTATCAGAGCTGTAAAATTAATCGTTTCTAAAATGGCTGACGCTGTTATCGAAGCAAATCAGGGCGAAGCTGCTGATGCTGAAGAAATCTTCGCAGAAGAAACAGAAGAAGTTGTAGAAGAATAATCTTATTCAAAATGGAATAAATGAAGCTGTCATATAAAATCTGATTTTGTGTGACAGCCTCATTCCGTATAAAAGGTATTATACAGGAGGAATTTAAAATGGCTATTACAGCAGGAATGGTAAAAGAATTAAGAGAAATGACAGGCGCTGGTATGATGGACTGTAAGAAAGCTCTTACAGCAACAGAAGGCGATATGGATAAAGCAGTTGAATTTTTAAGAGAAAAAGGTCTTGCAACAGCTCAGAAAAAAGCCGGACGTATTGCAGCAGAAGGTCTTTGCCAGACTTTAGTTTCCGCAGACGAAAAACACGCAGTTGTTGTTGAAGTAAATGCAGAAACAGACTTCGTTGCGAAAAACGATGTATTCCAGGGATATGTAGCTCAGGTTGCAGAAGCAGCTATGGAAACAGAAGCAGCTACAACAGAAGAATTCCTTGCTTCTCCATGGAAATTTGATACAACAAAAACTGTAAACGAAGCTTTAGCAGCACAGATTGCTGTTATCGGTGAAAATATGAACATCAGAAGATTTGCGAAAGCATCTGAAGAAAACGGATTTATCGCTTCCTATACACACATGGGCGGTAAAATCGGCGTTTTAGTTGATGTTGAAACAGACGTTGTAAATGATGCAGTAAGAGAAATGGCTAGAAACGTAGCAATGCAGATTGCTGCTTTAAAACCACAGTATACAAACAGCTCTGAAGTAAGTGAAGAATATATTGCACATGAAAAAGAAATTCTTCTTGCTCAGATTATGAACGACCCAAAAGAGTCCCAGAAACCGGAAAAAGTTATTCAGGGAATGATTAGCGGACGTATCAACAAAGAATTAAAAGAAATCTGTCTGTTAGATCAGGTTTATGTAAAAGCTGAAGACGGAAAACAGAACGTAGCTAAATATGTAGAAGAAGTTGCAAAAGCTAACGGCGCTAAAATTACTGTAAAAGGATTTGTTCGTTTTGAGACAGGCGAAGGAATTGAAAAGAAACAGGAAGATTTCGCTGCTGAAGTTGCTGCACAGATGGGAAACTAATCTGAACTTCATGTCAAATATTTAAGAACCACCCCTTGTAAATAATACATTTACAAGGGGTTTTTGCATAAAATGACACTAGAAGAAAAGTGCAAAAAATTCAGTAATAATTAGGTATAGCAATCGTATGGATTTTACCAATAAAATATGATATAATGATGAAAATAAAGATAGTATGGAAAGGAGAGCAGTATTATGTTAGTAAGTACAGATAAAAAATGGGAGTATGCTCTCGGAATGATTAAAGTAGATGGCTTAGAACCGTCTCCAGAGTTCAAAAATTTAATTGCAAAAGAAAAGCGTGGAGAAATGACCACAGATGATATAAAGAAAGTTTTAGATAAAAAATATAGAATGAAGAAATAGAGGTGTTCTTATGAAGGATCCTTATGTGTATCCACATACGAATATTTTGAAAAATTTAGCAAATATACAAGATGAGAAAGAATTATCTTGTATGGAAGCAGAATATACCAGTTTACGACTTGCAGAACTTGTAACAAAGGAATTTGCAAGTCGTTTTGATTTTGCAGCGCTTTGTGATGTTCATTATTATATTTTTCAAGATGTCTATGAATGGGCAGGAAAGGTAAGAGTCATTAATATTGAAAAATCGGAACCGGCGTTAGGGGGCATTTCCATAGAATATTCAGATTGCTTTGATATCGAAAAAGATACAAAAATTATTTTAGATAGAATGGAGCATTGCATTTGGGATAAAATATCAATTGAGGAGGCGGCAGTGACATTTTCAAGATACTTGGCTGAACTTTGGAAAGTACACCCATATCGAGAAGGAAACACACGTACAGTCATTACATTTTGCAGTCAGTTTATAGAGAGCAAAGGACTTTATATAGATAGTGATTTGTTCAAAGATAATGCACAATATGTGAGAACAGCTTTAGTTGCTGCAAGTGCAACATTTTCAGATTTAGGAGATAAGAGAAAGCCTGAGTATTTAGAGAAGATAGTTTTGGATGCTTTGGAAAGAGGTCAGGAGATGAAACAAAGAGTTTCAGATGTAATAAAAGAAGCCGGATTTATAGTGACGGAAAGCCAAATTCGTAAAATTGTATATTGGAACCGTTTAGAGAGATACGAACACAAAAAAGCAGATGTTAGATTATACTTATCGCAAAATGAGGAAATGAAAAAATGACTTATATAAAAAATCAAATATTACAGAACAATGCTCTTGAGGCATGGGCAATGTCAATTAGATATTGTGACTATATTTTAGAGGGAAAGGCAACCTTGGAATATCGTAAACATTTTGTATCGGCACTTCATAATGCTGTGGAATTATTTTTGAAACAGTTAATGCTAAATAATGTAGATTATCGTGTGATACAATTAAAAAATGGGTGTAATTCAGATGGATTTCCATATTGATTTATCATGATGAAGTAGAAGAATACAAAATAGAAGGGCAATATGGAATGGGAAAAGAATATAACATTACCGGAGAAACAGGAAGCTCTTCTGTAATGTTATTGGCCCTCTGGCATAGAGATATATTTTGGATGTTCTGTGTCTGGATTTTTCAGAGTTGTCATAGCCGGTTCTGTGATACCTTCTTTTCTAAATTATGCGCTACTATACTTTGTTGTGGTAAAGTATAATGGCAAATATAACTTTCGTATTAAATAGACAACAAGAGAATTCAATAAAAAATAAGAAGAAATTCAAACTTTCAAATACACATCCAACGCATCCATTTTTTTCGTAGCATCTTCCTGCCCCAAATCATACATTTCCTGAATTTTCTCCAAATCCCTTTCAATACGTTTGATATCTACAAATCTGGAGGGTTTCAGCACAAAGATTTTCCCCGCAGCTTCCAAATCCTTTACCATATCCAACTGCTGATTATATATTCGATAGCGATTATTGATTGCTTCTGCCAGATACGGATATTTCCGATAATAAATTTTTGGAAGGAGTGTATTACTTTTCTTTTTTCGGTAGTCCTCCGGTCTTGTAAGAACCACAATATTTTTATTGCATCCCATATCCATAAGCTTCTCAATAGGAATACTGTCAGATATGCCGCCGTCTAAGTAACTCTTACCGTGTACAATCACAGGCTTTGACAAAAACGGCATAGAACCGGATGCACGCAGATATTCTATCTGGTCTTCCTTTTTCAAATCATCAATTTTTATATATTCTGCTTTGCCGGTTGTCATATTCGTTACTACTGCGTAAAAATCTTCTTTTCCGTTTTGATAGGTTTCAAAATCAACAGGGTCTAAGTCGTTGACAATTTTATTAAAACAGAAATCCTTATTCATAATATTTCCTGTGGTAATCAGTGAGTGAAACCCCATGTAATTTTTGCTGGAGGCAAATCTTTTATTATATCTCAAAACCCGCCCCATTTGTTTTGATTTGTAATTCATTCCAAATAAAGCTCCGGCAGAAACGCCGATTATAGTGTCTATGGAAATGTGATTTTGCATAAATACATCCAGTACACCGGCGGTGTACAATCCTCTCATAGCCCCACCTTCCAGCAGTAATCCGGTTGTCATAGTTGTTCAGCTCCTTCTTGCTTCTTTTGATTTCTAATTTTATACTTTTAAGAATTGTAAAGCAATAGTTTTAAAACCTTAAATGGAAAAAATTAGGATTTTATACGAAAAATCCTCTAAAATTAAGTGAAAAAAACGAAAAAGAATATGTGTTTCCCCTTGCATAATTTATGGGATTAGTATAGAATGTACGTATAAGTGGTAGAAAGTGGTGGAAAGTGGTGCTAAATGGGTGGCTGATGGCAGAAGTGCCTGTGAAGCGTCATAGAGAATTATAAAGGGGAGATTTATAGTTCTCACGAAAGAAGGTGACGTTCGTATGTTCATGGGAGAGTATAGTCATACAATAGATGCAAAAGGAAGAATGATTATTCCGGCAAAGTTCAGAGAAGAGCTGGGAGAAGAATTCGTACTTACCAAAGGATTGGATGGCTGTTTATCCATTTATCCCAACAACGAATGGAAAGCCTTTGAGGAAAAGCTGAAAGCTTTACCACTTAATGATAAAAATGCAAGAGCCTTCTTACGTTTCTTTGTAGCCAGTGCTACCATGTGTGAACTGGACAAGCAGGGGAGAATACTCGTACCGGGAACGTTGCGGGAATTTGCTGGTCTCAATAAAGACGTGGTATTAACTGGAAATCTTACGAGAATCGAAGTCTGGAGTAAGGAGAAGTGGTTGGAAAACAGCAATTACGAAGACATGGATGCCATTGCAGAAGGTATGCAGAGTATGGGTATTGTTATCTAAGTATGCTAGGAGAGAAAAATGGAATTTAAACACCAATCCGTATTACTGGAAGAAACCGTAGGGAACTTAAGGGTAAAGCCTGACGGAATTTATGTTGATGGAACACTGGGAGGCGGCGGACATTCTTATGCAATATGTCAGCAGTTATCTGCCAAGGGGAGCTTGATAGGTATAGATCAAGATGAAGCGGCAATAAATGCTGCGGGAAATCGATTGCAGGAGTTCAAAGAACAGGTGACGATTATCCGCAGCAATTATTGCAACATGAAAAGAGAGTTACAAAAGATAGGAATTACATCTGTTGATGGAATTGTTTTAGATTTAGGGGTATCTTCTTATCAGCTGGACAACAGCGAGCGAGGCTTTACTTACAGAGAAGATGTCCCTCTTGACATGCGTATGGACCAGAGAAATCCCCGCACAGCCAAGAATATTGTAAATGAGTACAGTGAAAATGAGCTCTACCGCATTATTCGTGATTACGGCGAGGACAAGTTTGCAAAAAACATTGCAAAACATATCTGTATGGCGAGACAGGAAAAAGAAATAGAAACAACGGGGGAATTGATTGAGATTATCAAACGTGCAATTCCCATGAAAATGAGAGCAGTAGGCGGTCATCCGGCAAAGAAAACGTTTCAGGCAATTAGAATTGAATTAAATCAGGAATTGGATGTACTGAGAAATTCGCTGGATGATATGATTGAACTGTTAAATGACCAAGGAAGAATTTGTATTATTACCTTCCATTCTTTAGAAGACCGTATTGTAAAAACGATTTTTAAAAGAAACGAAAATCCTTGTACATGCCCTCCGGGATTTCCGGTATGTGTATGCGGAAACCAACCAAAAGGGAAAGTGATTACAAGGAAACCAATTCTTCCAAGTGAAGAAGAACTGGAAATGAACAAACGCTCTAAAAGCGCTAAGCTGAGAGTGTTTGAGAGAGTGAAGCAGTAGGTAAAATGACCTGATAAGGGGAGAGTTTCATGGCAAGTACAAGGAACCGAAACGAATATAACAACAGAAGAGCGCAAAGGCGCGGAGTCTATTTTGAAGATGGAAATGCAGCCCGCCGTTTAGATGAGGTACCTAGTCAGCCAAAGAAGAAACTAAGCAGGACTGCACGAAAGAACCGGGTAAAAAGTACAAATATGGGACGGGGATATATGGTATTTCTTTCTCTGATTTGTGCTTTGGCAACGGGTGCCTGTGTGCATTATATTAAATTGACTGCGGAATTAACTGCAAAGCGTAGCGCAGTAGCAGAAAAGGAGCTTCAGTTAAATGAGCTGAAAGCCGAAAATGACGCATATTACAGTGATGTAATGACAAATGTAGACTTAAATGCAATTAAAGACAGAGCCATTAACGAGCTGGGTATGGAGTATGCAACAGAGGAACAGATTAAATATTATACACCGGGAAATAACAACTATGTGCGGCAATATCAGGATGTACCGGAAAATTAAGCAGGTGGAAGATTGAATAAAAAAGAGTCTCAAAAGAGAAAACTTACAAAAAAGATGAAATTAAAGCTGGCGGGGGTATTTGGAATAACTCTGCTGGCTTTAGTCAGTTTATTGGTGGGAATTACCGTTATCAATGCGAAATTCGGAAATAAATATACGCAGCAGGTGCTTTCCCAGTCGCAGCAGCAGTATACCAACAAAACATTGCCTTTTAAAAGAGGCAGTATTACAGACAGAAACGGAACCATGCTGGCAAACAGTGTAAAAGTCTATAATCTTATTTTAGACTGTAAAGAGGTAAACGGGCATGAGACCTATGAAGAACCGGTAAAGGAAGCATTGGAAGCAGCCTTTGGTATCGAAGAAAGTGAAATTGAAAATCTTTTGGAAAATGAAGAAACAAAGGACAGCCAGTATCAGATTTTGAAAAAAGAAGTTTCTATGGAAGAAAAAAAGAACTTCGAAGAAGCAAATAAAGTGCCTGACGATGAAGAAGCAAGAAAAGCGTTGGGAGACGAAGAACTGAAAAGACGTCAGAACGTTAAAGGAATTTATTTTGAAGATACCTACAAACGTGTGTATCCTTTAGACAGTCTTGCATGCGATGTTATCGGCTTTACTGATGCGGGAAATACAGCTACATGGGGATTAGAAGGATATTATAACAGTACCTTAAATGGAAGCAATGGAAGAAAATTCGGATATTTAGATGAAAATGCTTCTCTGGAGCAGACCATTGTGGAGGCGGTAAACGGTAAAAATCTTACAACGACCTTAGATACCAGTATCCAGAGTATTGTAGAAAAATATATTACAGCTTTTGATCGTGCCTTGTCAGCAGGACCGAATAATAAAAAAGACGCAAAGAAAAAAGGCGCTGAAAATATTGCGGTTATTATAGAAAATCCCAATAACGGGGAAATTCTCGCTATGGCAAGTTCAGGTACTTATGATTTGAATAATCCCAGAGATTTGACAGGCAGCTATACGGACAAAGAAATTGAAGCGATGGATGATGAGCAGACAAAAGATGCGCTGTTTAATATGTGGAAAAATTATTGCGTCAGCCAGAACTTTGAGCCGGGTTCTACGGTAAAACCTATTGTGGTAGCAGGGGCTTTGGAGTCAGGGGCGATTACGGAAAACAGTCGTTTTGTGTGTGACGGCGGTGAAGAAATCGGAGAAGATTTTGTACGTTGTGCGGTTTATCCGGACAGTCACGGAGGAGAAAGCTTAGGGGAAGTTATTCAGAATTCCTGCAATGACGGAATGATGGCAATAGGAAGAAAGATGGGACCGGCGAAATTTTTGGAGTATCAGCATCGATTTAATTTCGGCACCAGAACAGGTATTGATTTGCCTAATGAGGAGACAGGTCTTTTGTTTACAGAAGACAACATGTATGAGATGGAGCTGTCTACCTCTGCTTTCGGTCAGGGCTTTAACTGTACTATGATACAGGAAATTTCAGCAATGGCAGCAGCCATTAACGGCGGTATCTATTATCAGCCTCATTTGGTAAAGGAAATTACAGATGAAGACGGAAAAGTGGTAAAAAGTATTCAGCCTAATATTTTGAAACAGCCGATATCTGAGGAGGTTTCTGCAGATATTCGAGAATATATGGGAATGAGTGTGACAAACGGTACCAGTAAAAAGGCAAAAGTACAGGGTTATTCCATGGGTGGTAAAACAGGAACGGCAGAGAAGTTGAATGAAAAAGAAAAAGGAAATTATCTTGTTTCCTTTATTGGGTTTGCTCCTCTTGATAAGCCGGAGTTGCTGATTTATGTAGTTGTGGATACCCCTAATGTGGAGGAACAGGCTTCCAGTTCTTATCCGCAGTTTCTGGCACAGGCAATTTTATCAGAGGTTTTGCCGTATATGAACATTTATATGGATGAGCCTACAACAGAAGAAACTGTTCTGTGGGAAGGTTTTTACGGAGTACCAAAGCTTACTGATATTGAAAAAGACGGTGTTTCTAATCCTTACGGAACGATTTTGGATCAGGGCTTTGGAGACGGAGATCCTCAGGATGTGGAAGAAAATGATGAACATTCAGAGGGAATTACAAATGAGGATGCCGGAATAGAAGATGATGATCCGGAATACGAGGATGATCCTTACGGAATGGAAGAACTGGATGATGATATCCGAAGATAAACGTTTTTTCATATAGAAAATAGAGAATACATATAGTATAGAGATAACGGGAAAAGGCAGAATTATGAGAAAAAACAGAACGTATCATAAGAAGAAAACCGTATTAGTCTTTACTGTATGTATTTTTCTTTTGGCAGGTCTTATGGGGCGTATGGTGTATTTGATGATTATTCAGTCAGATTATTATGCGAAAAAAGCAGAGCAGCTTCACGAAAGAGAAAGAGATATTAAGGCTGCCAGAGGGCGGATTTTTGATTGTAAGGGGGAAATTCTGGCAGATAATAAAGCAGTCTGTACCATTTCTGTTATTCACAGTCAGATAAAAGAGCCACAAAAGGTTGTGGAAATGCTGCATAAAGAACTGGGAATATCTGTGGAGGAAGCCCAAAAGAGAGTGAAGACAGTCTCTGCAATAGAAAGAGTGAAGACCAATGTGGATAAAAAAACCGGAGATAAAATACGCAGTTATGGCTTAGATGGCGTAAAGGTTGATGAGGACTTTAAACGGAGTTATTCTTTTGATGAATTGGCATCAAAGGTTTTGGGATTTACCGGAGGAGATAATCAGGGGATTATCGGTCTGGAAGTTATGTATGAGGACGTACTGAAGGGAATTAACGGGAAAATTCTGACGACTACGGATGCCAGAGGGATTGAATTGTCAGAGCTGGGAGAAAGTCGTGTCGAGCCCATAGCGGGATATGATTTGCATCTGAGTCTGGATAAGAATATTCAGATGTATGCGCAGCAGGCGGCAGAAAAAGTCATGGAGCAGAAGCAGGCAGATGCAGTTTCTATTTTGCTTTTAAATCCTCAAAACGGAGAGATTTATGCCAATGCTAACGTACCGGAATTTAACTTAAATGAGCCTTTTCAGTTAAATACAGATACTACGGGAATGACAGAAAAAGAAAAGCAGGATGCCTGCAATCGGATGTGGAGAAATCTAACCATCAATGATACTTATGAGCCCGGTTCTACTTTTAAAATCATCACTATGGCAGCGGGGCTTTCTCAAGGGGTGGTACATCCGGATGACCAATTTTCCTGTCCCGGCTTTAAAATTGTGGAGGACAGACGCATCCATTGCCATAAAAGAACAGGGCACGGAGCGGAAAATTTTGTGCAGGGTGCAATGAATTCCTGCAACCCTGTGTTTATTGAGGTGGGACTGCGTCTTGGCGTGGACAATTATTACCGTTATTTTCAACAGTTTGGCTTGATGAAGAAAACAGGGATTGACCTTCCGGGAGAGGCATCAACCATTATGCACAAAAAAGAAAATATCGGAGAAGTAGAGCTTGCTACGATTTCCTTTGGACAGTCTTTTCAGATTACGCCTATTCAGCTTGCCACAACCGTAAGCTCTATCATTAACGGCGGAAGGAGAATTACTCCTCATTTTGGCGTGAAGGTCACAGACGAGGAGGGAAATCTTGTAAAAGAGCTGAAATATAAGGAAGAACCGGGAATTGTTTCCAAAGAAGTATCAAAAGAAGTGTGTCAGATTTTGGAAAAAGTGGTGTCAGAGGGCTCGGGAAAAAATGCTGCCATTGAAGGGAGAAGTATTGGAGGGAAAACAGCCACGTCTCAGACACTTCCAAGAAGCGCTAACCGTTATATTTCTTCTTTTCTGGGATTTACTCCCACAGAAAATCCACAGGTTTTGGGACTTTGTGTCATTCATAACCCGCAGGGGATTTATTATGGAGGAACGATTGCAGCTCCGGTGATAAAAGAAATTTTCGAGAATATTCTGCCTTACATGGGGATTGAAGGTTGATAAATAGCTGAAAAAGCATTATACTAAAGGAGCAAAAATACATAATTAAAGAGGTGTACTATGACAGATTTTAAAATGGCTTTACCGGTACTTTTGGCTTTTGCCATCAGTGTAATATTAGGTCCTATTGTAATCCCATATTTAAGAAAGCTGAAAATGGGACAGACAGAGCGTGTGGAGGGCGTACAGTCTCACTTGAAGAAAGCAGGGACTCCAACCATGGGAGGAATTATTTTCCTGCTTTCCACTACTGTGACATCCCTGTTTTATGTAAAAGATTATCCCAAGATTATTCCGGTGTTATTCTTAACCTTAGGCTTTGGAATTATCGGTTTTCTGGATGATTATTTAAAAGTAGTTCTGAAACGCTCTGACGGATTGATGCCGGCACAGAAAATGGCATGTCAGATTGTAGTAACTGCGATTTTCGCTTTTTATTTGGTGAAATTTACCGATGTAAGTCTGGCAATGAAAATTCCGTTTTTCCCGGGACATGAAGTGGATTTCGGAATTTTGACAATTCCTATTTTGTTTATAGCGGTAATTGGTGCGGTAAATGGTGTAAACTTTACAGACGGACTGGATGGACTGGCTTCCTCTGTAACCATTATGGTGGCGACCTTTTTCTCTGTAATTGCCATTGGAACAAAGAGCGGTATTGAACCGATTACCTGTGCGGTTGTAGGCGCTTTAATGGGATTTTTACTGTTCAATGTGTATCCGGCAAAGATTTTTATGGGAGATACCGGTTCTCTGGCTTTAGGCGGATTTGTGGCAGGTACGGCTTATATGCTTCAGATGCCGTTATTCCTCTTAATCGTAGGTTTGATTTATGTGGTGGAAGTGCTTTCCGTAATGATACAGGTAACTTATTTTAAAGCAACACACGGAAAACGTTTCTTTAAAATGGCGCCTATTCATCATCACTTTGAATTATGCGGATGGTCTGAGACAAGAGTTGTAGCAGTATTTTCAATTATTACAGCAATTTTGTGTCTGATTGCATTAATGGGGGTATAAAAATTGCAGAAAAAGGATTTGACAGGAAAGAGAGTATTAGTATTCGGAACAGGCATCAGCGGAATAGGCGCTGCAAAGCTTTTAGAAAAAGTGCGGGCAGAGGTTATTCTTTATGACGGCAATGAAAAGCTCTGTAAGGAAGATATCAGAAATAAACTTCCAAAGGACAGTAAATGCGAGATTGTTCTGGGGAAACTTTCAAAAGAGCTTTTGGACAGTCTGGATTTGGCAGTTATGAGTCCGGGTGTTCCTCTGGATATTCCGGCAGTGGAGCAGATGAAGGCGGCAGGTGTTCCTATCTGGGGAGAAATCGAGCTGGCGTATCAGATGAGCAAAGGAACGGTGCTGGCAATCACAGGAACTAACGGAAAAACAACTACAACAGCTCTTTTAGGAGAGATTATGAAAGCTTATGCTGACTCTGTGTTTGTAGTGGGAAATATCGGAAATCCGTATACAGATGCAGCGCTTTCCATGACAGAGGACAGCTATACAGTGGCAGAAATCAGTAGCTTCCAGTTAGAGACTATCGACACCTTTGCTCCCAAGGTTTCTGCTATTTTAAACATTACAGAGGACCATTTAAACCGTCATCATACTATGGAAGAATACATTCGTGTAAAAGAGCTGATTACTAAAAATCAGACAAAAAACGAATATTGTATTTTAAATTATGAAGATGAAGTCCTTCGTGAGTTTGGTGAAAAATGTCCTGCCAAGGTTGTGTTCTTTTCCAGTGAAAGAAAATTGGAAAAAGGTGCGTTTTTAGATGGAGATGCGATTTGTCTGAAAACAGAGACGGAGACTCTTGAAATCGTAAAAACAGGAGAACTGAAAATTTTAGGAAAACACAATTATGAAAATGTAATGGCAGCTTCAGCAATGGCTTATTACGCAGGCGTTCCTGTGGAAATCATACATAAAGCGGTGACGCAGTTTCGTGCCGTAGCTCACAGAATAGAGTTTGTAGAGGAAATTGACGGTATTGCATATTATAATGACTCAAAAGGAACAAATCCGGATGCTGCAATCAAAGGTATTCAGGCAATGAACCGCCCGACACTTTTGATTGGAGGTGGCTATGACAAAGAGTCCTCTTATGAAGAATGGATACAATCCTTTGACGGGAAAGTAAAATATCTGGTATTAATCGGGCAGACAAGAGAAAAAATTCAGGAAGCAGCCCATAAATGCGGATTTATGAATACAATTTTAGCAGAGGATTTAGAGGAAGCAGTTTCTATCTGCACACAGAAAGCAGAAAAAGGAGACGCAGTTTTATTATCACCTGCCTGTGCAAGCTGGGGACAGTTTGATAATTATGAGCAGAGAGGCGATAAATTTAAAGAATATGTATATGCTTTAAAGAAAGCATAGAAATATGGGAGTTGTCGTATGGAAAACGGCAGCTCCTTTTTAGTTCTGTATGCTGTAAAGATGTCATACATTAAAAGAAAGGGGAAAAGAGGAATGAATGACAGTGGATGAAAAGGGCAGAGAAAAAAGCTTTGACAAAATTCTATTGTGTCTGATTATCATTTTAGTTCTCGTAGGTCTGGTGTTTCTTTACAGCACTAGTGCCTATAACGGCAGAGTGAAATTTCATGACTCTGCATATTACTTTAAGAAACAGTTATTTGCCACATCTTTAGGTCTTATGGGAATGTATCTGGTTTCCTGTATGGATTATCATTTGCTGGTGCGGTTTGCCCCCTTCTTTTATGTGATTTCCCTGTTGCTGTCTCTGGCGGTTCTGCTGTTTGGAGATGAATATAATGGTTCAAAACGCTGGCTGTCTATTGGCCCTTTATCTTTTCAACCCTCTGAATTTGCGAAAGTGGCAGTGATTTTGCTTCTGACTTTTGTTTTAATTAAGACAGATGAGAAGAAGCAGGGAATTGGATATATGATAAGAACCATGGCAATTTTATTGCCTATTGTGGGACTGGTGGGAACAAATAATTTAAGCACGGCGATTATTATTCTGGGAATTGGCGTGGTTTTGATTTTTGTTTCCAATCCAAGGTATCTGCCTTTTATCGGAATTGGTGCGGCAGGAGTAATATTTATCGGCATTTTTTTAAGTATGGCAAGTTATCGACTGGAACGTCTGGCAATCTGGCGAAATCCGGAAGCTTATGAAAAAGGATTTCAGACCATACAGGGATTATATGCCATTGGAAGCGGCGGAATTTTCGGAAAAGGACTGGGAAGCAGTCTGCAAAAGCTGGGGTTTGTACCGGAAGCACAGAATGATATGATTTTTTCTATTATTTGTGAGGAAACAGGGCTTGCCGGTTCATGGTTTTTAATTTTTTTATTTGCTCTTTTAATCTGGAGACTGATGGTCATTGCCACTCATGCCCGTGATTTATGCGGGGAATTGCTGGCAGTTGGGATTATGGGGCATATTGCCATGCAGGTTATTTTAAACATTGCCGTGGTAACAAATACTATACCAAATACAGGAATTACCCTGCCTTTTGTAAGCTATGGCGGGACTTCGGTGCTCTTCCTGTTAGGGGAGATGGGGCTTGCGCTGGCTGTCAGCAGAGACAGCTTAGGCGGATAGGGCACAGAAATAAAATAGCTGCATAGCATATAGTATCAGAGAATTTCGAAAAGAAAAAAGAGGAGTGTATGGCTTGAAGGGAATAAAAGTTGTGGGCGGAATTCCTTTAAACGGCGAAGTGAGAATACAGGGTTCTAAGAATGCGGCGCTGCCACTGATGGCTGCCGCACTTTTAAATAAAGGGACTACTATTTTATACGGCTGTCCCAAAATTGCAGATGTTTTTGTCATGGAAGAAATTTTGCGGCTTTTAGGGGCGAAAACAGTCTGGAAAAATCATACTTTGGAAATCAATACTGAATTTGTAACAAAAAATCAGGTGGATGAGGAGCAGGGGCGAAAAATGCGCTCTTCGATTATCCTTTTAGGCAGTCTTTTGGGAAGATTTCAAGAAGGCGCAGTGCCTCATCCGGGAGGGTGTACCATAGGAAAACGCCCCATTGATTTGCATTTAGATGTTTTAAGGCGAATGGGAGCAGAAATTTGTGAAGAGCAGGGACAGATTTTGGCAAAGACCACAGGGCTAAAGGGATGTGGGATACAGTTTCCTTTTGTCAGTGTGGGAGCTACGCAAAATGCCGTACTGGCAGCAGTATTGGCAGAAGGAACTACGGTTTTGGAAGGCTGTTCCAAAGAGCCTGAGGTGTGTGCGCTGTGCCATTTTTTAAGCAAGGCAGGGGCAAAAATAAAAGGAATAGGAACTTCTAAGCTGACGATTACGGGAGTGGAAAAGCTGCATGATACAGAGTTTCAAGTTCCAAAAGACAGGATTGCGGCGGGAACGTATCTTTGTGCCAGCGCTATTACAAGAGGAACGTGTATTCTTTTGGATGCGCCCGTAGAGGAGATGGGAGCAGCGCTTTTTGCATATAAGAAAATGGGTGGACAATATACCTGTAACAGTGGTAAACTGACTTTATGCAGCTTTTATGCAGACAGACCGCTGGAGCATTTGCAAACGCAGGTATATCCCGGATTTCCCACAGATTTACAGTCTGTTTTTATGGCTGTACTGACTGTTGCAAAGGGAGAGAGCAGAATTACGGAGAATATTTTTGAGGACCGTTTTAAGACGGTTTCCCAATTACAGGCTATGGGAGCAAGGATTGAGCTGGAGGGAAACACAGCCAGAATTTTACCGGGATATTTAAAGGGAACAAATGTGGCGGCATCAGAGCTTCGTGGCGGAGCGGCGCTTTTAGTTGCAGGGCTTGCGGCACAGGGAGAAACTTATGTGAAAAATTGCAGCTATATAGAGCGTGGATATGAGGATATATGCAGAGATTTATCCATGTTGGGCGCACAGATTTTTAGAGACTAAAGGGGAAAGGTATGAGCAAGAAAAAATTATACAGAATTCTCATAGAAGGAATTGTATGTGCAGTATTGATTTTTATACTGGTATTCTTTGTGGGATTTCGTGTGACAAAAGTGAAAGTAAAAGGAAATGACTTCTATTCAGATAAAGAAATCAAGAGAATGGTTTTAGATGCACCGATTGCTAAAAATACCATACTGGCAATGATGATTAAAACAGAAGAAAAAACAAAAGATGCCCAACTGATTGAAAAGGTTACCTTAAAAAGAGAGGGCATGAATACTTTGGTGGTGCAGGTAAAAGAAAAAAAGATAATTGGTTATTTTGATTATCAGGGACAATACGCTAATTTTGACAGGCAGGGAATTGTTCAGATTTTCACAGAAGAGCCGATTGAAAATGTGCCTTATATTGAAGGGCTTGACGTAAAGGAAGTAAAACAGGGCGAAAAATTACAGGGCATCAATACAAAGAAGCTGAACAGTATTTTAAGTGTGGGAAAAATGCTGGAAAAAACAGAGCAAAAGCCGGACAAGCTGGTATTTAACGATATGAAACAGTTGGTTTTGTATTATGGTGAAATTGAGGTTCGTTTGGGAAATGATGAAAATATGGATGAGAAAATGAACCGTCTGGTAGGAATTCTTCCCCAGCTTGAAGGAATGTCAGGCATCCTTCATCTGGAAAATATTACAGAGGATACGCAGGCGGTAGTGTTTGACGATATGCAGAAAAAAGACGACGAGTCTTCTGAAGAAGGTGAAGAAGGAGACGCAGAGGAAGAAACAAAAGAAGATACAAAAGAAGATACAAAAGAAGATACGAAGGAAGGCGATGAGGAGCAGCCAAAAGAAGATACAGAAGAAAATGATAAGAAAACGGATGAAAAAGCTGCGGATGAAGACACCAAAGATATAACGGAAGAAGACGACAAAAAAGAGAATAAAGAAAAAGATGAACTGGAATATACAGATGGCACAGATGCGGCAGATACCCGTTCAGGCAAACAGGAATAAGAAAAAAATTCTAAAAAATACAGAAAAAATTAGGGAAAAATGAATTTAGCAGTTGATAAATTTTAAAAAAGCATTTATTATATATCTATATGTATTACTGATACATACCGGTTTTCCGGATATTGATGAAGTGAACAAATGTAATATACATTTCAATCCATACAAGTGAGCTAAAGGAGGAAATACAGTGTTAGAAATCATGACAAACGAGGCTGAGTCATCTGCAAAGATTATTGTTGTGGGTGTAGGCGGAGCTGGAAATAACGCAGTAAACAGAATGGTAGAAGAAGCAATCGGTGGAGTTGAATTCATCGGCGTAAATACAGATAAACAGGCTTTAACTTTATGTAAAGCGCCAACGGTTATTCAGATTGGTGAAAAACTTACAAAAGGACTTGGTGCAGGTGCGAAACCGGAAATCGGTGAAAAAGCAGCAGAAGAAAGCATCGAAGAAATCCGTCAGGCAATTCAGGGTGCAGACATGGTATTTGTAACCTGTGGTATGGGCGGCGGAACAGGAACAGGTGCCGCTCCGGTTGTAGCAGGTGTTGCAAAAGAAATGGGTATTCTGACTGTCGGTGTTGTTACAAAACCTTTCCGTTTTGAAGCAAAAACACGTATGAGCAATGCGCTGGCAGGTATTGAAAAATTAAAAGAAAGTGTAGATACTTTGATTATCATTCCAAACGACCGTCTGTTAGAAATCGTAGACCGTCGTACAACAATGCCGGAAGCTTTGAAGAAAGCAGACGAAGTGCTCCAGCAGGCAGTTCAGGGTATTACAGACTTAATTAACTTACCGGCACTGATTAACCTTGACTTCGCAGACGTTCAGACTGTTATGATTGACAAAGGTGTTGCTCATATTGGTATTGGTGAAGGTAAAGGCGATGACAAAGCCATGGAAGCTGTTCAGCAGGCAGTATCCAGTCCGTTGCTTGAGACAACCATTGAAGGTGCATCTCATGTTATTATCAATGTATCCGGTGATATTTCACTTATGGATGCAAACGATGCGGCAACTTATGTACAGAATATGACAGGCGAAGATACAAACATTATCTTTGGTGCTCTGTATGATGATAAAGAAGCAGATTATGTAAGAATTACAGTAATTGCAACAGGTCTTGATGATGAAACGACACGCAAAGCAAGCGTAACAAGAGACAAAAATGCTGCAAAATCAGGAAAAACAGCAAGAACACAGCAGGAGCAGCCACAGGTACAGGCACAGCCAAGCTACCAGATGCCGACTTTTAAACAGCCGACATTCCAGCAGCCACAGACTACTTTCACAAGCAGTGTTCCAAAGAAAGATATCCAAATTCCTGATTTCCTGAAAAACAGAAGATAGAAATTGATTTAGAGCTACCTGTGGGTAGCTCTTTTTAATTTCATAGGAAATTACGTCCTATGAAATTAAAATGCTCCGCAAGGTTCACACTGTGGCGGATAGGCAGCGCCGCTTTCCCTGTTTTAAGTGGTAAAAAATAAACTTTCAATTATAAAAAGTGTATATACAATATATAGAATATATACTATTTATAAAAGGTAATGAAAAAAATTCATACAATATGTTGAAAAAGTGCGAAAAATATGTTAACATCAGAAAAGTTCGAAACAGCAAAGAGCGCATAAGCTGTGGAAAAGTTTTTTAGAAAGGAGGATTATTCCATTGGAGAGAAAATCGGGAACGGGTACAGCAGAAACAGAGTTTTACACATATTATTAAAAGTGCACGAATAGAATACAAATATAAGAACTACCAATCATTTCCGGACAATGATTATACAAAAAGAGAAGTAGTTGTATAAAAATATTTTATTGGGAGGTTTTTTCAGTTATGAAAATTGGATGCGTAAAAGAGATTAAAAACAATGAATTCCGTGTAGGTATTACACCTGATAATGTTAAAAGCTATACAAATGCAGGACATGTTGTTTATATTGAGAAAGGTGCAGGAGAAGGTTCCTGTTTTACAGATGAAGAATATAAGGCAGCAGGAGCTGTTTTAACCGATACAGCAAAAGAAGTATGGGATGCCTGTGAAATGATGATTAAGGTAAAAGAACCTTTGGAAGAAGAATATAAATATTTCCATAAAGATTTAATTCTTTACACATATCTTCATCTTGCAGCAGATCGTCCTTTGACAGACGCATTGTTAAAAGCCGGTGTAAAAGGTGTAGCTTATGAAACATTGATTGAAAGAAACAGAAGTATTCCTCTTTTAGCGCCTATGAGTCAGATTGCAGGACGTTTAAGTGTTCAGGAAGGTGCAAAATATCTGGAAAAACCGTTTGGTGGAAAAGGTATGCTGCTCTCAGGAGTTCCGGGAACACCAAAAGCAAAAGTTGTTATTCTGGGTGCCGGTAATGTAGGAACAAATGCCTGCAAGATTGCCGTTGGTATGGGGGCAGAGGTTACAATTTTTGATATCAATTTGGAAAGACTGGCATATCTGGATGATATTTTCGGAGCTAGAATTCAGACAATGTACAGTACAGACGCAGCTATTGAGAAAGCAGTGAAAGATGCAGATTTAGTTATTGGTTGTGTTCTTATTCCGGGTAAAGCAGCGCCGAAGGTTATGAAGAAAGCATATCTGAAAGAAATGCAGCCGGGAAGTGTAATTGTAGACGTAGCAGTAGATCAGGGCGGATGCTGTGAAACAACAAAGGTAACTTATCATGATAATCCAACCTTTGTTGTTGACGGTGTTGTTCATTATTGCGTAGGAAATATGCCGGGGGCTGTTCCGAGAACATCTACCATAGCGCTTACTAATGCAACCTTGAAATACGGACTTCAAATCGCAGGAAAAGGTCTGGAAAATGCCTGCAAAGAGAATGATGTTATTTATTCAGGTATTAACACTTATGACGGCAAGCTTACCTGCAAGAATGTAGCAGACAGCTTCAATGTAGAGCATACAGAAATTAAAGAATTGTTCTAAACAGGACATTCTGTTTCAGAAACAGGGACAAGTAAAAAAGGACTGTTGCATGAAGTGCATATCGAGAAAAATTGTACATTTTCGCTCAGTCTGCTTTCGCTTTGAGTAAGCGTATTGGCTGATCATGTATTTGTATTTCCGATAGCAGATGTAGCGGTTCTTTTTTTGGTCCTTTTCATGATGAAATGACGGGAGGATTTATATGGACGGCTTTATAGACATTTTAAAAAGTATCCAGTCTGTTGTATGGGGACCGATTACTCTGATTTTATTGGTGGGAACGGGATTATATTTTACAATACGTTTGGTTTTTTTGCAGATTATAAGATTGCCTAGAGCTATCCGGTATATTTTCGAGAAAGAAGAAGGTGTAGAGGGGAATGGTGACGTATCCGCTTTTGCCTCCCTTTGCACTACACTGGCAGCGACTATTGGAACCGGAAGTATTGTAGGCGTTGCAACAGCCCTCAGAACAGGAGGCCCAGGGGCGCTTTTTTGGATGTGGGTATCTGCTTTTGTAGGAATGACTACTAAGTATGCGGAAGGTGTGCTTGCAGTAAAATACAGAACTGTGGATGAGAATGGAGAAATCGCAGGCGGCCCTATGTACTATATTCAAAACGGTATGGGCAAGAAATGGATTTGGCTGGCAAAGATTTTTGCTATATTCGGAGTAATGACGGCGCTTATGGGATGCGGAACATTCCCACAGGTAAATGCCATTACCGAGTCTGCACATTCTGCTTTCGGAATTCCGATTTGGCTGGTGGGCATTGTTGTTACCGTTGCAGTAGCAGCAGTAGTATTAGGCGGAATTAAATCCATTTCAAAAGCAGCTGAATTTATTGTGCCGATTATGGCTATCTTTTATGTATTAGGCTCTATCACCATTATGATTATCAATGCGGATGCTATTCCGGGAGTTTTTAAGTCTATTTTTGATGCTGCATTTCATCCAAAGGCTATGATTGGCGGCGCTTCCGGAACAATTATTATTTCTGTTATGACTGCTTTGCAGACAGGTGTTGCCCGTGGCGTTTATACCAATGAGGCAGGTCTTGGAAGTTCCCCAATTGTAGTTGCGGCAGCAAAGACAAACTCCTGCGTACGTCAGGGACTTTTATCCATGACAAGTGTATTCTTTACAACCTTAATTATTTGTACCATGACAGGGATTGTTGTAATTTCATCAGGACTTTTGGATACAACAGCCTTAGACGGAAGCTTACTTTCTAACGCAGCATATAATCAGGGACTTCCGGGAAATATCGGTATGTATATCGTATCCATTGGATTGGTATTCTTCTCCTTTACAACCATTATCGGCTGGTGCTATTATGGTGAAAGATGTCTTTCCTGGCCGGTAATGAGGTCACACAGTTCTAAGATTTTTAAAATTGTGTATATTCTCTGTATCGCAGTAGCGCCGTATCTTACATTAGAAACCGTATGGATATTGGCAGATATTACTAATGCGTTGATGGCATTTCCGAACTTAATTGCACTTCTTGCGTTAAGTCCGGTGGTTATAGCAGAGACGAAGAAATTCTTCGATGAAGAAAAGAAAATGAAGAGAATAAAGAAATGAAAAATAAGAGCTGTTCAATTAAGTGCGTATCCCCAAATATTAGGATATAGCTTAATACAACAGCTCTTTTTGATGAAAATATATTTGTTTGTGAAGCAAGATAATCGTTCTGAAAGCAAACAATTAGGAATATTTTTTCAGTTTTTCGAGCAGAGCGATGCTTTGGGAGTCGTGTTTGAGTGCGTAAGCACGAGTTTGACGGACAAAGCATCTTTAGGCGGCGGAGAAAAACCAAAAAATAGACGTGTTTGTTTTCAGAATGATTAATCTGCTTCTGTAAAACAGATGTATAGAAAAAGAACTATTGTTTTAAGTGTTCTTTTACAAGAGTTATTGGCATTTCTTTTCCTGTCCAGATGCGGAAAGCTTCAGCTCCCTGATATAAGAGCATGGAGTAACCATTAAAGGCTTTGCACCCTTCGGCTTTTGCTTTCGTCAGCAACGTAGTTTCCCATGGATTGTAAATAATATCTGCCACAGCAAGATGCTTATGGAAGACGGAGGTATCTTCAATCAGGCAGTCTTCTGTGTGCGGAGACATTCCCACAGAGGTTGCATTTACCAAGAGGCGGCTGTCTTTTACGGCTGATTTTAAGTCTTGTGTATCAAATAGGCTGTGAATATAAATTTTACAGGAGGTTTCTTTTTCTAAATTTTCCTGTAAGGCTTTTATGCGAGGCAGATGTGAGCTGTTGGGGCGGGAAAAAATATGTATGGTATCTACGCCGTCAAGAGCCGCCTGTGCACAGATTGCCGTTGCAGCGCCTCCAATTCCCAGAAGTGTCATGGTCTGGTTTCTCATTTCAATATTCTGTTCTTTTACAGACTGCATAAAACCAATGCCGTCTGTGTTATGTCCTACAAAGACTCCGTTTTTATTTTCTACGGTATTTATGGCTCCAATGAGACGGGCTGCCGGAGAAAGTGCATCTAAATAAGAAAGTACCTTATTTTTGTTTGGCATGGTAAGGTTAAAGCCTTTTACATCCAGAACACGCAGACCTTTTACAGCTTCTTCTAAGGTTTGTTCATTGATTTGAAAGCATAAATATACATAGTCTAAGCCCAGCTTCTGAAAACTAAAGTTGTGCATAAGAGGTGAAATACTATGGCTTACCGGGTCTCCTAAAAGTCCGGTTAATTTTGTCTTCCCTGTAATCGCTGGCATGAATAAGCCTCCTTTAAAAATATATTATTATTTAGAAGTTTAAAGTGAAACAGTAGTGGTGTCAAGGAGAAAAATGTGATAAAATCCTAATACAAGGAAAAAGCAAGGAAGTGGCAGGATGAATACAATAAAAATTAAAAACGTAGAAATCGGAAAGGGTATTCCGAAGATTTGTATTCCTTTAACAGGGAAAAACAGAGAAGAAATTATAGAAGAAATGGAAATTGTAAAAAAATCTAATCCGGATTTGATTGAATGGAGAGTGGATTTTTTTGAAGAAAGTGATAATCCGGAAAGAGTCTGTGAAATGCTGGGAACAATAAACGACAGTTTCAAACAAATTCCGGTATTATTTACTTTCCGTACAAAAGAAGAAGGCGGAGAAAAATCCATTATGTCGGAAGATTATGTAAAGCTTTTAAAAGAGGTTTCCGAAAGAAGGCTGGCAGATATCGTAGATGTGCAGGTGTTCTGGTATGGAGAAAAGTCAGAAGACTTTATAAAGGAGCTGAAGGAGACGGGGGCAGTGGTGCTTGCATCCAGCCACCATTTTGAAGGAACGCCTTCTGTAAGGGAAATGTCAGATGCTCTGTATACCATGGAAAACCGAGGAGCAGACATTATAAAGCTTGCGGTAATGCCTCAGTCAGGAAAAGATGTGTGTGCTCTTTTAGAAGCTACCATGGAACGAAAAGAGCACAGTAATAAGCCTATGATTACCATGTCTATGGGACAGAGCGGTATGCTGAGCAGGATTTGCGGAGAGCTTACCGGTTCCTGCGTCACCTTTGCATCAGGAAAACAGGCATCCGCTCCCGGACAGATAAAGGCAGATGAGTTGAAAAAAGTTCTTGGGGATATTCATGATATCCTCAAATGATTAACATAAAGCAGGTAACATAAAGCGAAAAATAAACAATGATATTGTCGAAAAGATTTTCTGTATCACTACATGTTTTTGACAAAATCAGCGCCCCCTACCCTCTATAATAAAATTACTTATTCCAGATAAGTAAGAGAGTCATGCAGAGGTTTAGGGGGTGTTTTGTGTACTGCGAAGTTTACGTAGACGTTTTTTTCGTGGTCAACCTGATTTCCGGCTTCTTTGTGCTGTGCCTGACCAACCAGCTGCTTACAGGAGCTGCCAATTCTGTAAGAGCGCTTTTAGGTGCGGCAGTGGGAGCGGTGGGAAGCTGTTTTATTCTTGCATTTTCAAAAGAATTGCTAAGTCTGAAAAACGGGATTTTTTATGCGGTGACAGCAGTGGCTATGGTGAGCTTTGGATGCAGTGTAAAAGGACTGAAAAATCTGATTTTGAAAATGCTTGTATTTCTTGGATGCAACTTCCTGCTGGGAGGCTTTCTTTTTGTGTTTTCACAAAGAGCAAGGAGAGGCATTTTTACATTTGGAGCAATAACGACATGCTGTTATTGGACTTTATACATAGGCATAAGACTCTGTAAATACTTAAAACGGAAAAGAGAACTTTGCTGCGAGGTGGGCATAGCCCTGAGCGGAAAGGAAATAAATGTAAAAGGACTGTATGATACAGGAAACTGTCTGTATGACAGAGCAACGGGAAAATCTGTTTGCGTCATGGAAAAGGACAGTTTTTTTCAATTATTGACGGAGAAACAACAGCGCTTTCTGGAAAATTTCTGCGCCATGAACATGGTAGAAGAGAAGCTAGCAGAGGAAGAGGCTGCTTTTTTTCGGGGTTTAAATCCCAGATTTCTGCCTTATACCAGCGTAGGCTGTCAAAAGGGACTGCTTCCTGTTGTAACGGTGGATAAGCTTATTGTCAGAGAGCAGGAGGAGGAACGCAAAATTCTGCATGCCGCTGTTGGGATTTCATACACGAAATTGTCTGAGAAAGGGAGATTTCAGGCAATCATAAGTCCGGGGATATGGGAAAAATAAAGAGGAGGAGTTTTGTGAATATGGATATCTGTGTTGGAGGGAATGTAAAATTTTCAGGGTTTAAAGGGGTTTTTCTGCCAAAGAAAAACGAACTGCATTATATCGGAGGAGCAGAGGTGCTGCCTGCGCCTCTTACAGCGCAGGAGGAAGGAGAAATGCTGGACGCTTTGGCAGGAGAAGGAAAAGAGGAAGCGAGAGCCTGTCTGATTGAGCATAATTTAAGATTAGTTGTCTATATTGCGAAAAAGTTTGACAATACAGGGGTAGGAGTTGAAGATTTAATTTCCATTGGGACAATCGGACTGATTAAGGCGATTAACACCTTTGACCCTGTAAAGAAAATTAAGCTGGCAACGTATGCTTCCCGCTGTATTGAAAATGAAATTTTAATGTATTTGAGAAGGAACAGTAAAACAAAGCTGGAGGTTTCCATAGACGAGCCGTTAAATGTGGATTGGGACGGTAACGAGCTGCTGCTTTCAGACATTTTGGGAACAGATGAGGATGTGATTTATAAGGATATTGAAAACGAGGTGGAGCGAAAGCTTTTGGGAAAGGCCATCGGTAAATTGACAAAAAGAGAGCAGACCATTGTGCGATTGCGGTTTGGAATTAATATGCCCGACGGAGGCGAAAAGACGCAAAAAGAGGTGGCGGATTTGCTGGGAATTTCACAATCTTATATTTCCAGACTGGAGAAGAAGATTATGAAGCGATTGAAAAAAGAAATTGTCCGGTATGAGTAAACTTTACGAATATTTACTGACAGAATGTGTAAAGTACAGAAAAAAACATCAGAAAAAGGAAGATGAGTAAGAAGCAGGGGGACAGCCATAAAATTTGTATAAGAATTGTAAAAAATTCATAAAAAGCAAAGTAAAAATTGGTTAAAAAATACAGCTTGACGATAAGCGCACCATAGTATATAGTTTATATATGTTCATTATACACAATGAAACGGAGTAGTGTGTTACTGGTTAAACAGGCATAAACGAAACTGTTTTATTCACAAGAAGTGATTGGAAACAGGGGAGTTTATGCCTTTTTTGTTTTATTAGAAAAGGGGAAACCGAAAATGTACTGTATTTTAAAAATTTTGAACAATAATGCACTGCTTGCAAAGGTGAAGGAAGATGACAGCGAAAGAATTTTATTGGGAAAAGGCATAGGATTTGGGAGAAAGGCAGGAGATGAATTTACGGAAATTCCGGGAGCATCGGTTTATACGCCGGTGGTTCGGGAGGAGCGAAATTCTACTATGAATGTGGTAAACACCATTGACCCTGTCTACATCGAAGCAGCAGGTAAAATTATTGAGGAAGCAGAGCAGGTTTTTGATACCATTAAAAGAGATATTTTGTTGCCTTTGGCAGACCATATTGCGTTTGCGGCAAAAAGAGAGCAGGAAAAAATATTTTTATCAAATCCCTTTGTACCCGATATTAAAATTCTGTTTGGAAAGGAATATGCCGTTGCTTTAAAGAGCAGAGAAATCATAGAGAAAATGACAGGCTATCGCATATCTGATGATGAAGCAGGATTTATTGCCCTTCATATTCACTCAGGTCTTTCGGATGAACAGGTATCAGATACGTTAAAGACAACGCAGATTATTGATGACTGTATTTTAATGATTGAGGAGTGTCTGGGAGACAAAATACGTCAGGACTCCTGTGCTTATATTCGTTTGATGAGCCATTTGTATTATATGGTGGTGAGAGCAAAGACAGGAGAAGCGGTGAATATAGAGCTGAATGATTTTATTCGGTGCAAATATCCAAAAGCAGGACAAATTTCGGAAGTCATTTGCCATTATATAGAAAAGAAGCTGGAGAAAAAACTGGATAAAGAGGAAGTGGGATTTCTTGCTATTCATATTCAGCGTATTATGTAAGAGAAAAACTCTTTTTGAGTTTTCATAAAGAAAGAATGTTTTGATTGAAAGGAGATATTAAAAATGAAAAGCTTTGAGTACACAGTAAAAGATGAGTTGGGAATTCACGCAAGACCGGCGGGAATGTTGGTAAAAGAGGCAAAGAAATACGAAAGCAAAATCACAATTACAAAAGAAGGAAAAACCGTAGATGTTACGAAGCTGATGATGCTTATGTCTTTAGCGGTAAAATGCGGACAGACCGTAGAAATTCAGGTAGAAGGAAGCGATGAGGACATTGCTTTTGAAGGAATGAAAGCGTTTTTTGAAGCAAATTTATAAGAAATGGCAGGGATAGATATGAAACATCTGAATGGCAAATCTGTATATAAAGGTGTGGCGCTGGGAAAAGTTCTGGTGCTGAAAAAAGAAGCTTATATTGTAAAACGTGTAAAAGTAGAAAATCCGGATGAGGAAGTAAAACGTGTAGAGGCTGCAAGACAAAAATCTCAGAAACAGCTTCAGAAGCTTTATGAAAAAGCCGTAAAAGAAGTGGGAGAAGCCAGCGCAGCAATTTTTGAAGTACATCAGATGATGTTGGAGGATGATGATTATAATGAGTCCATTGAAAATATTATTCGTACTCAGGAAGTAAATGCAGAATATGCAGTGGCATCTACCGGCGATAATTTTTCAGAGATGTTCGCCAGCATGGATGATGATTATATGAGAGCAAGAGCGGCAGATATTAAAGATATTTCAGAACGTCTGGTGCGAAATCTTTCAGGACAAAACGGCATGGATACAGAGTTTGAGGAGCCGGTTATCGTTGTGGCAGATGATTTGACACCAAGTGAGACCGTTCAGATGGATAAGGAAAAAATCCTTGCTTTTGTTACAGTACACGGTTCAACAAATTCTCATACAGCTATTCTGGCCCGTATGATGAATATTCCTGCTTTGATTGGTGTGGATATGAATTTAGAGGGAATTCAGTCCGGTACTTGTGCAGTGGTAGACGGCTTTACAGGAGAATTTATCTTAGAGCCGGATGAAAACGTACAGGAGGCAGCAAAAGCCAAAATTGCAGAGGAGGAAGAAAAGAAAAATCTTCTGCTGAAGCTGAAGGGAAAAGAAAACGTTACAAAAAGCGGTAAGAAAATCAATATTTATGCCAATATCGGAAGCGTTGGAGATATGGGCTATGTCCTGGAAAACGATGCGGGAGGAATTGGACTTTTCAGAAGTGAATTCCTTTATATCGGCAGAAATGAGCTTCCTACGGAGGAAGAACAGTTTCAGGCATATAAGCAGGCAGTGCAGAATATGGCAGGAAAGAAAGTCATTATCCGTACGCTGGACATCGGTGCAGATAAGCAGGCTGACTATCTTAATTTAGAAAAAGAAGAAAATCCGGCATTGGGATATCGTGCCATTCGTATTTGTCTGTCACAGCCGGAAATTTTCAAGGTACAGCTAAGAGCGCTTTTCAGAGCTTCCGTATACGGAACACTTTCGATTATGTATCCTATGATTACTTCTGTGGAAGAGGTCATGCGAATTAAAGAAATCGTAAAAGAAGTGAAGGCAGAACTGAAAGCTTCCGATACACCATATAAAGATGTGGAAGAAGGAATTATGATTGAAACACCGGCAGCGGTCATGATTAGTGATGAGCTGGCAGAGCTGGTAGATTTCTTCAGCATCGGAACAAATGATTTGACACAGTATACTCTTGCTATTGACCGTCAGAATGAGAAATTAGAGGAGTTTTATAATCCGCACCACAAAGCGATTTTAAAAATGATTAAAATGGTAGTGGACAATGCTCATGCAGCAGGAAAATGGGCAGGAATTTGCGGAGAGCTGGGAGCAGATACAGAACTGACAGAAACCTTTGTAAATATGGGAGTGGACGAGCTTTCCGTAGCGCCATCCATGATTTTAAAGCTTAGAAAGATTGTTCGGGAAATGGAATAGAGAAATGAATTACATAAAAAAACATAAAAGAGCAGCATTGCTTATCGGAATTATGATAATTTTTCTTGCGGCATTTTTTGCATGGCAGAGGAAGATTACCTTATCCAATACCCTTTCCGGAAAACTGGAGGACAGTCCCAGAAAGGAAGCTGCGGTAGAAAGTGACTTTTATTCCAATCAGCTTACCAAGAAGGAGTATGAGGTCTACCTCTTTTTAAAAGAAAATATAGAGAGTTTAAAAGGCGGTGTACTGACGCTTCCTCAGCCGGTAAACGGAAAAGAATACCAGAGAATTGTCACTGCGCTGGAATGTGAAGGGAAAAATTATTTTTATGGTTTCGTAGAAATTCCCATGACAGAAGATGAAGTGTATGTACAGTATGAGGATAAGGACTTAAATCGGATTACGGAGAATGAAATTTCCAAAGTGATTTTATTCCTATCCTGTGCAGAAGGAATTGAAATTCAGGCAGCCTTTGCCCAGGATGGAACGATATCAAATCTCAATGAAATCAGAGACGGACTGGCAGTGAACAATGAAAGCAAGGTTGACGAGATTAACAGAAGACTTGAAAATACAGAGCAGATTTTAGATGAGGTTATTGCAGGAATACCAAAAGACAGCGGTGAGAAAAGTACCGTAGATTACTTTTTAGACTGGATGAAGGACAGTTTAAAGCCCACAGACAGCATGGAAACCGCAGGAGAAAAAGTATCTCATATCGGAGAGCTGTTGGACAAATATTACATTACAAATCATACGGCAGCAGTTCTTGAGGGAAAGGCAACTGCCTTGGGATATGCGAAAATTCTGGCAGAGCTTTGTAACAGAGCAGGAATGGAAGCTCATATTGTAGCAGGAACCTGGCAAGGCGGCTGGGTACAGGAGGAAAGCTATGTATTTTGTGCAGTTTCTATGAACGGACAGACCGTCTATGTAGATGCCGGCGGTATGAAGTCCGGTTCTCTTGCAGGAGAACGCTATCTCACAGAGGAAGAAGCTTTTAATCATTTAAAGACAGCAGATTATTTTTCATATAAGTAGGAGGAAAGCATGTTTAACTTTTTTAAGAAAAAACAGGACAACACATTCTTTTTAGGAGCGCCGGTAAAGGGAAAAGCCGTAGATTTAAAAGAAGTAAATGACCCGACCTTTAGCACAGGTATGCTGGGACAGGGTGTGGCAATTATCCCTTTCGAAGGAAAAATTTATGCTCCGGCTGACGGAGAAATTGCAATGGTATTCGATACACTCCATGCAGTCAGCATGACAGCAGATAACGGTGTGGAAATTTTAGTTCATGTAGGGCTTGATACCGTAGAATTAAAAGGTGAAGGCTTTGAAGGTCATGTAAAGGCAGGGGACAAGGTGAAAAAAGGCGATTTGCTTTTGACTGTGGATTTAGATGCAGTAAAAGAAGCCGGCTATGACACCATTACACCAATGCTGGTGTGCAACACAGATGATTATGCCGCAGTAGAAGGAATTTTCGGAAAAGACGTAATGCCAAAGGATGATGTGGTAAGCATCAAAATGAAATAACAAGGTATTTTGCACCGGTTTTCCGGTTTAAAATAAAATGATGGCGGCACGTTTTATGCGGGTTTCCATTGTAGGATAAAAGGGATTAAAACAGGAAAAAGAAGGAGGATTTTTTATTATGATGAGATATCTTCAAAGATTAGGAAAATCCCTGATGCTTCCGGTTGCATGTCTTCCGGTTGCGGCTATTTTGCAGGGTATTGGATATTGGATTGACCCTACCGGCTGGGGCGCTAACAATGTAATTGCTGCTTTCTTATTAAAGGGCGGCGGATGTTTAATTGACCAGATGCCAATTCTGTTTGCGATTGGTGTTGCTGTTGGTATGTCTGATGACAACGACGGTACAGCAGGTCTTGCAGGTCTTGTTTCATGGATTATGACAACAACTCTGCTTTCTACTGATGTTGTAGCTATGCTTACACAGACAGCAGTAGAAAAAGTAGACCCGGCTTTTGCAAAAACACAGACACAGTTTATCGGTATTTTATGTGGTCTTATTGCAGCAGCATGCTATAATAAGTTCAAAAATACAAAATTACCGGATGCGTTTTCATTCTTCAGTGGTAAAAGATGTGTTGCCATTGTTACAGCAGGCGCATCCCTGATTTCCAGTTTGGTACTGTTCTTTGTATGGCCAATCGTTTTCAACGCATTAATCGCACTTGGTGAATTCATTATGAATTTAGGACCAATCGGTGCAGGTATTTACGGTTTCTTCAACCGTCTGTTAATCCCATTCGGTCTGCACCACGCATTGAACTCCGTATTCTGGTTTGATGTTGCAGGTATTGATGATATTGCAAAATTCTGGGGTAACGCAACCGGTGGTGTGTTAGGTGAAACAGGTATGTACATGTCCGGTTTCTTCCCTGTAATGATGTTTGGTCTTCCGGCAGCAGCTCTGGCTATGTACCACACAGCAAAAACAACAAAGAAAAAAGTTGCAGCAGGTCTTTTAATGTCTGCAGCAATCGCTTCATTCTTCAATGGTGTTACAGAACCTCTGGAATTCTCCTTCATGTTCCTTGCACCTGTATTATATGTAATCCATGCTTTATTAACAGGTATTTCTATGGCAGTTGTAGCAGCCCTTCCTGTGCGTGCAGGATTTAACTTCAGTGCAGGTCTTGTAGACTGGATTTTGAGTTACAAAGCTCCATTTGCACAGAACCCACTGTGGTTAATTCCAATCGGTCTGGTTGTTGGTGCTATCTACTATGTAGTATTCAGATTTGTAATCGTAAAATTCGATATGAAGACACCTGGTAGAGAAGATGATGATATTGATGAAACAAAAGTAGAGCTTGCAAACAATGACTTCACAGGTATTGCAAAAATTGTTCTGGAAGGTGTTGGCGGTGCTGCTAACGTTACATCTATTGACAACTGTATTACAAGACTTCGTCTTGAAATCAAAGACTACACATTAGTAGATGAAAAGAAAATCAAATCTGCAGGTGTAGCAGGTGTTATCAGACCAAGCAAAACTGCTGTTCAGGTTATTATCGGAACAAAAGTTCAGTTTGTAGCTGACGAATTTAAAAAACTTTGTAAATAAACAAAGGAAGTTCTAATCCCTTTTAAGATATTGGGTTACTGTTTTGAGCGGCGCTTTGAAACAGTAGCCCATTTTCTTGCTTCTGCAAAGATATATACTTAGTTATTCTATTGGAAAACATGTCCATTTTCTTGTTTTTCTGCGCCGCTTAGTGATATTTTTCCAGCCAAACTCGTGCAAATGCACTCAAACACGGCTTTCAAAACATCGCTATGCTCAAAAAACTGCGAAAATGTTCCAAATTATTTTCCAATAGAACAACTTTGTATATATTTTACAGAATGAAAAGAGTAAGAGAAAAAGGGGAAAATGAGAGGAGGAATATAAAATGTTAGAGGTTTGTGTAGATAGTGTGGAGTCTGCCATTGCAGCTTTTGAGGGCGGCGCAGACAGGATTGAGCTGTGTGGTGATTTACCGGTAGGAGGGGTAACGCCTTCTGAAACGTTGTTTTGTATGATTAGAAGGTATACGGATTTAAAAATACGTGTGCTTTTGCGTCCTCGCTTTGGAGATTTTTGTTACAGCAGCTATGAGCTGGAAATGATGAAGGAAGATGTACAAAAATTTGCAGAACTGAAAGCACAGGGAATTGTCACAGGTGTTTTAACACCACAGGGAAATCTGGACACAGAGCAGATGGAAGCTTTTATAAAGTGTGCAGGAAAGGCAGATATAGCCCTTCACAGAGCCTTTGATGTGTGTAAAAATCCTCTGGAAACTATGGAGGATGCCATTTCGCTGGGAATAAAGACTATTCTTACCAGTGGACAGAAAAATTCTGCATGGGAGGGCAGAGCGCTTTTAAAGGAATTAGCGACCAAAAGCAAAGACAGAATTGAAATTCTGGCTGGCGCAGGAGTTGACGCAGCTATTATTGAAAAATTATATAAGGAAACGGGTATTACTTCTTATCATTTGTCAGGGAAAATCAAAAAGGAAAGTAAAATGGAGTTTCGCAATCCTCAGGTTTCCATGGGACTTCCGGGATTTAGTGAGTATGAAATCTGGCAGACATCCAAAGAAAACGTAGAAAATGCCAGAATGGTTTTAGATAAGTTTTTTTAAGCGCCACTTACCATGAGCAGAAAGCCACTTACCTGATAAATATAGATTTTTTTAAAGAGCTCTTATATAATGAAACCATAGAAAAGAGGTGAATAAATGAAGGTATCATTGAAGCTGATTTCTGATACAGAGCAGGAAGAAGCAAAGTTATATGTACATGAAGAAACGGACAATATTAAGCGACTGGAAAGATATATTTCAGAAGATGGATTTTATTCCGGCTATTTACTGTGTCAGAAAGAAAAGGCACAAATTCCCGTAAAGCTGGAGACAATTTATTATATTGAAACTATAAAAGAGGTTCAGTATGTGCATACGGAAAAAGAAATTTACAGGGTAAAACAAAGGCTGTATGAGCTGGAGAGAATACTGCCTTATTATTTTATGAGGGTTTCCAAATCAGCAATTTTAAACTTGCATGGAGTAAAGGAGTATAAGCCATTTTCCGGAGGAATTATGCTGGCAGAATTTGACAATGGGGATGGTACCTACATTTCAAGAAAATATGTAAAAGAGCTTAGAAATAAAGTCAGGGAGGGATTGCTATGAAGAAATTGTCGGAGAATGGGCAAGATATCATAAAACATGGTGTGATTATGGGATGCGTCATGTTTATTGTAACAACGGTGTATCTGGGAATACAAAAGGATAAAGAGTTTGCTTTGCTTGTTCTGCCTTATTTGGGGTTGTTTCTTATAGGATATATGTTGACAGGCATGTTATTTTTCTTTGTATATTATAGAAAGGAACGGGAACAAAAGGACGGATTTTTGAAATATTGTATGAAAGGTATTTCCGGTATTTACTGGATAAATAATGCTTTTATTTTGATTTTGGCACTGGGAGCGTTACTGGCAAAGCAAACACCAATTCGCATAATTTTGCTTCTTGATGCAGCTGTGATGGTTGGATTTCTGGTTTTGGATTATGTATATATTTCTAAATGTGCGGATGAATTAAACCACACCTTTAAGCCTCAAAGAGTGATGTTAGTGGATTTAGACGAGTGCCCAGGAAGCGCAGAAGCATTTTGTATTGAAATTGAGCGATACTGTATTAAGAATGGAAGAAGCCTGGATTTTGTTAAAAGAGAGAAACCGGCAGAAATATATATGGATAACGAACATTATATGGTAGAGCTGGACTCTTTTTATCAAAGATTTGGACCGATGTACGCGCTGAAATTTATTCAGATAAAAGACAGATAAGAAATTAAGATAGAGTTTTCATGCAGAGCAGAGTATTTTGAAATTGTTTTGTATGAAAACTCTTTTTTTCTTTTGGGAGAAATTGCGCCGTAAGCAAAAACAAATTATAATAAAGGAAACAAAGTTCAGATTGAAAAGAGAGGGTGCTACAGTATGAAACGAGTTTTGATTATAGATGATGACAAAGAATTATGTGCTTTAATGAAAAAATGTATAGAGCAGGAAAATCTATCTGCTGTAACAGCATACAGCGGTATAGAAGGATTACAAATTATAAAAGAAAATCAGAATAACAACGTTTTTTCGCTTATTATTTTAGATGTGATGATGCCCTATATGGATGGATTTCAGGTGTTAAAGAAAATCAGAGAAGTCAGTAACATTCCCGTATTGATGCTGACTGCAAAAAGCAATGAGGAGGATAAGGTTTTGGGACTGCGGCTGGGCGCAGATGATTATCTGACGAAGCCTTTTAGTATCAACGAATTGACAGCAAGAGTACATTCACTTATTCGCCGTTATACTACGTTAAATCCGGCTTTTTCAGAAGAAACCGATTGTATTTGCTTAAAAGATATGACCATTGACAGAGCTAACCGCAGTGTTGTGGTTCAGGATACTTTGGTGGAGCTTACAAGTAAAGAATTTGAGCTACTTGTGTTTTTGGCTTCCAATAAAGGACGTATTTTTACCAAAAAACAAATTTATACACAGGTTTGGGAAGATGAATATGCTTTTGATGACAGCAATATTATGTCTTTTATCAGTAAACTAAGAAAAAAAATCGAGCCAAATCCGGAGCAGCCTTTTTATATTTTGACAGTGCGAGGGGTGGGATACCGTTTTAATAAGGAGGCTTAGTGCGTAATGAGTATTTATTTTTTTCTCAGTCTTATCTTTTTAGGCGGTGTTATCCTATACCTTTTGTTTAAGCTGCGCCATATTTACCAACAGATTTCTCTTATAAAAGAGGTTCTGGAGGATATAAAGGCAGGAAACTTGAACAGGCGTGTTCTGGCTCAGGATAACGACAGAATAAAGGAGATTTGCTATGATATTAATGAAATTGCCATGGACAGTCAGGCACAGCTCATTCATCAGAAACAGTCGGAGCAGGCGTATAAAAGCTTGATGACAGGTCTTTCTCATGATGTGAAAACGCCTCTTTCCTCTTTGGTAGGTTATTTAGAAGCCGTAGAAAAGGGAATAGTCACCGGAGAAGAAAAAGAGGAGTATGTCCATGTGGCATTTGAAAAAGCACAGCATTTGAAGCATTTTGTGGAAAATTTATTTGAATGGGTAAAATTAGACGCAGGAGAGCAGATATTTCATTTTGAAGTCTTAGATATAAATGAAATATCACGAAATATTATGGCGGATTGGATACCTGTCTTAGAAAGCAGAGATTTTCAGTATGAGATTGTTATACCGGAACAGGAATATTGGATGTTCGTGGATATAAATGCCTATACACGTATCATCAATAATCTTTTGCAGAACATTCTCATGCATAGCCAAGGGGACGAAATGAAATTTCAGATTTTAGAAAATTCACAGGAAATGAAAATTATTCTGGAAGACAATGGAAAAGGGATTTCAGCAGAGCATCTTCCTCATATTTTTGAAAGATTATATCAATGTGACAATGCCCGTTCTGGCAAGGGTAATGGTTTGGGACTTGCGATAACTAAGGAACTGGTAAGCGCACATAAAGGAATGATTACAGCAGAGAGTATTCTTGACAAGGGCACGAAATTTATCATATCACTTCCTCAAAAAAATATTACAAGGTAAAAACAAGGTTACGGCAAGGTTTTGGCAAGGTTCATAGCCTATTATGTTAAGTGTAAGGAGGATATTTTATATGAGTGATAGGATAATTGAAACAAAACAGTTGACGAAAAAATACGGAAATCAGACAGTAGTAAATAGTGTCAATCTTCATGTGAAGAAAGGGCATATCTATGGACTTCTGGGACGTAATGGTGCAGGAAAGACCACGATTATGAAAATGATTTTAGGATTAACATCCATTACTTCCGGCAGCGCAGAGGTATTTGGCAAAAATATAAAGGGCAATGAGAAAAGGATATATCCTCGTATTGGTGCAATGATAGAAGCTCCCGGTTTTTATCCAAATCTGACAGGAACAGAAAACCTTGAAATTTTTGCAAAGCTTCGTGGTACGTCTGCCCCTGATGCCGTAAAGAAGGCATTGGAAGTAGTAGGACTTCCATATAGAGATAAAAAGATTTTTTCAAAGTATTCTCTGGGTATGAAGCAGCGTTTAGGGATTGCCAATGCAATTTTGCATGATCCGGAGGTATTGATATTAGATGAACCCACCAATGGTTTAGATCCCATTGGCATTGCCCAAATGCGGGAATTTATAAAAAAGCTAAGTACAGAGAACGGAAAAACAATTTTAATTTCCAGTCATATTCTTTCAGAAGAAGAACTTCTTGCAGCTGACATTGGAATTATTGACAAAGGTGTTCTTTTAGAAGAAAGCAGCATGAAAGAGCTGGAAAAGAAAAATAGGAAATATATTTTATTACAGGTTTCCAACGTTCCAAAAACCATTCTGATTTTAGAACGCAGATTTCAGGTAAAGGATTATTCAGTTCAGGATGAGCAGACTGTACGTATTTATGATACGGAATTAAATATGGGAGAAATAAATAAGGTTCTTGTTATGGAAGCTATTGCAGTGCTTTCCTCCGGAATTTGTAATGATACCTTGGAAGATTATTTCAGGAAGATTACAGGAGGTGAGGGGATTGCTTAAACTGGTGGAAGTTGAATTTTGTAAGCTGCGTCGCAAAAAAGTAATGTGGATTATGCTTCTGGCTGCTTTTGTTATGCCGTTTTTTGCTTTTTTATATTTTGGCTATTTGGGAAAGACAAATATAGAACCTGCACTTTTTTACAAATGGTCTGCTTTTGGTTGTACATTGTTTTTTATTCTGCCGTTTATTTTAGGGCTTTTGAGCATCATGCTTATACATGATGAAAACCAGTATGATATGTTAAAACAGCTTTGGATAGTACCGGTGAGCAAAATAGGATATTTTTTCAGCAAATTTTTTATAGTATTTCTTTATTCCCTCTGTTTTATGATTATCAATGCAGCAGCTTCCGTATTATTTAGCGTAATTCCCAATTATGTAGCTTTTGAGTGGAACAGCATTGCATTTTTGGTGGAAAGATGTTTGGAGATTGCAGGATTGACAGCCTTTGCGGCTTTGCCTGTTTTAGCAGTGACAGTTTCTCAAAAAGGATATATTTTTCCCATGTGCATAACGTTAATTTATATTTTTGCCGGATTTTTTATAACACCTGTAAATTCTTATTTGCATCCGCTTTCCTGTATTTCTGTAATCATCTCCAGAGGCGGAGCAGTTCCGGGGATTGCACTTTTAGAACCAAATCTTCCTCTTGCATTTTTCAGTATGTGTGTATGGGGAATTGCTTCTGTGGCATTGGCTGTCGTTACATTGGGTAAGAGAAAGTAGGGAAAAGAAATGAAAATCTTATTATGGGCGGAATTTCAGAAACTCCGCCGTTCAAATCTTATTTTGTTTACAATTTTTGCAATTGTTTTTACGGCTGTTTTTGTTTTTTTGGCAGGAACGACAACAGCATCGCCGGAACAAATCACAGTGGGGAGTGTAGGTTGGTATATGACAATGACGCAGGTATGGGAGACAATTCTTGTGCTTCCTGCGGTAATTGCACTTTTGGGAAGCTATATGATTTGCCGTGAAGAGCAGGATGATACCATAAAAAATCTGCGTCTCATTCCCGTAAATGAAAGAAAATTAACAGCAGCGAAAATGATAGTTCTCTTTCTTTTTAGCGTTTTGGCTTATTTCTTACTTTTTCTGCTTACTTTTTTAACAGAAATGGTTTTACATGCTTCAGAATTATCGGTGAAAGTATTCTTTGATTTCCTGAACATGTACCTGCTGGAAGGAGTAGGCGTCTTTTTTGCTGTTTCACCGATTATTGCCATTGTGCCTTATTTGAAAAAGAACTATTGGCTTGCTTTGGTGGCAGCGGAAATTTATTCCTTTGCAGGCTTGTTTATGAGTATGTCAAATACTTTAAGAAGTTTTTATCCCATTACGGCAATCTTTGGTATTTCCGGTTATTATGAAACTACCGCACAGGAAAAGCTCTGCAGTTTTCTGGTTTTACTGCTGTGCGGCACGCTTGCCCTTGTCTTTCTTCAAAAATTAAATCGCAGACTGTAAGGTTATTTCATGGTACTGCAAATTTCATTCTTAATTTCCAGAGCAATCTGGGACAATTCCTGAATGCGGGAGTCTGACATCCGTCCCACAGGGGCAGAAATGGAAAAGGCATATTTGGGTTTATTTCGATAATCCGGTATGCTTACGGCAATACAGCGGACTCCCAGTTCATTCTCCTCATCATCCAGAGCATACCCTTTTTTTCTGACTTCTTCAATTTTTTTCAAAAACTGGGCATAATCAGTAATAGTGTGAGGTGTCAGTTTTTGAATAGAGCTGTTTTCCCACAGAGCCTTGATTTGTGTTTCGTCCAAATCTGCTGCGATGGCTTTTCCTACACCGGAGCAGTAAAGGGGGATACGACTGCCAACCTTAGAAACCATGCGAATGGAATTTTGATAAGACTCTTCTTTATAAATATAAACTGCGTCGGTATGTTCCCTTTGAACAAAGTGTACGGTTTCTCCGGTAAGTCTGGAAAGCTTTTTTAAATAAGGTCTGACGGTATCCAGAATATCCATACGTGCCAGCAGCTTATTGGAAAGCGCCAGCAGCTTAAAGGAAAGAGAATATTTGCCGGTTTCCCCTTCCTGCTTCACATAACCCATGTAGATGAGTGAGCATAGAAGTCTGTGAACCGTACTTTTATTTAAGTCAAGATGGCTGCAAAGCTCTGCAAGTGTAACAGGACCGGTTTCTGCCAAGGTTTCCAGAACAAGAAACAGGCGGTCAGCCACCTGAATTGGATTTTTCGTTTCCATATAAAACAAATCTCCTTTTTATGTGTTGGCGCTATTGTAACACTTTCTGCTACTTGTGGCAATGAAAAACACTTGACTTTTTTTGGAAGTGTAGTATAATTCAAATTACAAAATACCACATAACGAAACGATATTCCATAATATGGAACGATAAAAACAGGAGGAGAATATGAGCACAGTTACAGAAAAGATTTCAACACTTGGCGTTGTACCTGTTGTTGTATTAGAAGATGCAAAGGACGCAGCGCCTTTGGCAAAAGCATTGGTAGAAGGCGGACTTCCATGTGCAGAGGTAACCTTCCGCACAGATGCAGCAGAGGAGTCTATTAAAATTATGACTTCTGAATATCCGGATATGTTTGTCGGAGCCGGTACAGTTCTTACCATTGAACAGGTAGACCGTGCAGTAGCAGCAGGAGCAAAATTTATTGTCAGCCCGGGCTTTGATCCGGAAATTGTAGATTATTGTTTAAGCAAAGAAATTCCTGTATTTCCGGGATGTATTACACCGTCTGAAGTAGCACAGGCAGTGAAAAGAGGATTAAAGGTTGTAAAATTCTTCCCGGCAGAGCAGTTCGGCGGTGTTGCAACAATCAAAGCAATGGCAGCTCCTTATGTGGGACTGAAATTCATGCCCACAGGCGGTGTCAGCGCTAAAAATCTGGAAAGCTATTTAAGCTGTGATAAAATTGTTGCATGCGGCGGAAGCTGGATGGTAAAAGGCGATTTGGTAAAAGCAGGTAAATTTGACGAAATTAAAGCAATGACAGAAGAAGCAGTAAAACTGGTAGCAGAAATCAGAAATAAATAAGTACAAAAAGGAGAAAAAACTCATGGCAAAAAAAGTAATTACTTTTGGTGAAATTATGTTAAGACTGGCACCGGAAGGATATTATCGCTTTGTACAGGCAGATACCTTCGGAGCAACTTACGGCGGCGGAGAAGCAAACGTAGCGGTTTCTCTTGCAAATTACGGATTTGATGCAAAATTTGTTACAAAACTTCCAAAACATGAAATCGGACAGGCTGCCATCAATTCTTTAAGAAAATATGGTGTGGATACTACGGAGATTGTACGTGGCGGTGACAGAGTAGGTATTTATTTCTTGGAAAAAGGCGCTTCCCAGAGACCTTCCAAGGTTATTTACGACCGTGCAGGTTCTTCTATTGCTACTGCACAGGCTTCTGATTTTGACTGGAAGAAAATTTTTGACGGAGCAGACTGGTTCCACTTTACAGGAATTACTCCTGCATTAAACGATGAAGTTGCAAATATTTGTCTGGAAGCTTGTAAAGCTGCAAAAGAAGCAGGTCTTACCATTTCCTGTGACTTAAATTACAGAAATAAATTATGGTCTAAAGAAAAAGCCGGTCAAGTAATGGGTGAAATCTGCAAATATGTAGACGTTTGTATTGCAAATGAAGAAGATGCAGCAGACGTATTCGGCATTAAAGCCGCAAACACAGATGTTACAACCGGTACAGTAAATCATGAAGGCTATAAAGATGTTGCAAAACAGCTGGCAGACCGCTTTGGTTTCCAGAAGGTTGCCATTACATTGAGAGAGTCCTTATCTGCCAATGATAACAACTGGTCTGCAATGTTATATGACGGACAGGATTACTATTTCAGCAAAAAATACAAAATGCACATTGTTGACCGTGTAGGCGGCGGTGACTCCTTTGGCGGCGGATTGATTTGTGCTTGCTTAAACGGATATGATGCACAGTCTACCATCGAATTTGCAGTAGCGGCATCTTGTCTGAAACATTCTATTGAAGGTGACTTTAACATGGTTTCCATGGATGAAGTGACAAAGCTTGCAGGCGGAGACGGTTCAGGCCGTGTGCAGCGATAATTAAATTTTATATGGAAATGAAACCCTTATTGCCATTGGGGAACATTTAGATAGAAGGGGGCTGCTTGATTGCAGTCCCTGATTTATATAAAGAAAAAAAGGAGACAGGTTATGAGAAGGGATTTTGATTTATTGTCACTTGGGGAAATTTTACTGCGTCTGTCACCGCCTGATAATGAGAGGATTGTAAGAGGCGATACCTTTCAAAAGCAGGTGGGCGGTGCAGAATTAAATGTGGTTTCCGGCGTATCTTTGCTGGGACTTCGCACAGGTATGATTTCTATGCTGCCGGATAATGCCTTGGGAACTTATGCAAAAAACCGTGTGCGTTTTTGCGGTGTCAGCGATGATTACCTGATTTATGACAAGGATACAGATGCAAGACTTGGAATTTATTACTACGAAAACGGTGCATATCCCAGAAAACCCAGCGTGGTTTATGATAGAAAGCATGCGTCCTTTTGCAAGTTTTCCGCAGATGATTTTCCGGAGGAAATGTACGGCTCAACAAGATGCTTCCATACCACAGGAATTACACTGGCATTGTCAGAAAATACCCGTAAAAATGCCATAGAAATGATAAAGCGGTTTAAAGAAAATGGGACAATTATTTCCTTTGATGTGAATTTTCGAGGCAATCTCTGGACAGGAGATGAGGCAAGGGAATGTATCGAAACAATTTTGCCGTATGTGGATATTTTCTTCTGCTCGGAAGAAACAGCAAAACTGACTTTCTTAAAACAGGGAAACGTCTATGAAATTATGAAAAGCTTTACAGAGGAATATCCCATTTCTTTTGTTGCCTCTACACAGAGGGTGGTACATAGCCCGAAGGTACATTCTTTCGGCTCTGTATTTTATAATGCCAAAGAAGATAAGTTTTATGAGGAAGAGCCTTACAAAAACATTGAGGTCGTAGATAGAATTGGAAGCGGAGATGCTTATATTTCAGGGGCTTTGTACGGGCTGTTAAAGCATAATTTTAACTGTCAGAAGGCTTTGGAATACGGTAATGCTACCAGTGCGGTGAAAAATACCATTCCGGGGGACTTGCCTTCCAGCGGATTAGATGAAATTGAACGTATTATAAAAAATCATCAAAGCACAGGACTTCAACTGGAAATGGACAGATAGGAGTATTGGATTGACTCTCAAACTCATAGGATAGATTAAAACCATGGGTTTGGGAGTTTTTTATGCGTGTATGTGAGCTGAAGCAAAAAGAAGTCATCAATATCTGTACCTGTAAAACTCTGGGCTGTCCTTTAGATGTGGAGTTTAATTGTAAAACAGGGAAAATAGAAGCGCTGATTGTGCCTGTTCCGGGAAAAATGTGCGGGTTGTTTGGCTCTGTCAGTGAATATGTTATCCCTTTCTCCTGTATTCGTCAGATTGGAGAGGATATTATTCTGGTGGAAATACAGGAGGAGAAATTTCTCAGAAAGGAATAGAGAAAAGGTTAAGAGACATCCTTTGGTGACGGGGGTGTCTTTTTACATCTTAGGCAAAAGTAGAGAATAGAAGCAAACAGAAGAACAATCACTCCGGCAATGATAACAGGATTTAAGTCTTTTTGCGAAGCAGACCGATAATTTATGTAAAAATAAAGAAGCATGATAAGGAAATTCATGGTGGAAAGAAGACTTTTTATATTTTCATATACCCAGTCCTTATTTTCAGCAGTAATTTTAACAGGAACGTTCCAAATATCGGGAAAATGACCGACAAAAATCAGTAGTCCGTAGAGAAGCGCTCCGATAAAGGAAGGTATCAGTATAGAAGATTTGCTTCCAAAAGCATCTGCTTCTCCGGCGAAGTTATAATGAGTGGGAATTTCTTCCGGTATCTTTGACCAAATCAGGACAGGATAAAGGAATAATCCCAGAAAAAGAAGGAAAGACAACAGATTTAAAACTCTTTGATATGGTGTCGTTACAAGCTTTTCTTTATGAAACATAGAAAATCCCTCCTTTTAAAATTCTGCAAAAATAATTAAATTACTTTATTTTCTAAATAACATTCCAGCAAATACGATGGATTTTCATAATACATACTGCTGTTGTAGTCATCTATTTTATCGCTGATAAATGAGTTGTAAACCTTGAATAAGGCATCAATAACACCTATCTTTTCATATTCTGCCACGGACTTAATCAATCTTTTATATACTTTGCCTATGTCCCAATGGGATGGAATAGCATATTGACATGCGGACACATTGTCAAAATTTCCTGTGCTGATTTTTGCTTCTCTGATGAAATCGTCACTGACACGGTCTATATTGTCGCTGTGATAGATATCTGCTAAGTCATAGATTTTTTCAAGATTTTTTTTACCCAATGTATTTACAACGGCTGCTCTTGTATTCGTTGTTTTTCTTGCAATATAATCAATCAAACTACATGTAAAAAATAAATCGTTTTCTTTTGCTGGTTCTCGTCCCTTATTTTCCATTATATGACCTCCTCAAAGCCTCTATATTGCAGACATTTTAATGCTTCTTTTGTACAAAAATTAATTTGATGGGTTGGGTATTTAAACTTTGCCAGAACCCAAAACTGTTCTCGTGTAATACTTCTGTCCATATAGTCGGAAATATAATTATAAATTTGGTCGTCTGCCATAGCGCCAATTACAATATCGTAATCATGTGTTTTACCACTTCTACAATCAATGATAAAATCTAACCATTCATCTGTCATTTCCTTAAATTCTTTTATTTGCAAATTGGAATTTAAACGTACATTATAGATAGATACAATTTTTGTCTCATATCGTTTTGCCCACCGCTGCGCCTGTTCTTTTATAATTGTACAGTAAAATCCGTTTCCGAAATCTTTTGTATTTCTTCCAATGCGAATTTCGGGATTTTTAACAGGTATATAACCACTATGATATACTGTCATTTTTGCCATTTATCATTTACCTTTCCACTTAAAATGCTTTTGCATTAAGCTAAACTCTAATTTTTATCATAGCCATATTATAGCAGTTCTATATATTCATCACAATAAAAATGTACTTTTCCTTGAAATAGATTAGATATTATGCTATATTTATCTCATCAAATACACCCCCACGGGGTATAGGAGGTAAATACAAATGAAAGCGGATAAAGCACAGATAAATCGATTATTAAAGACAGCCAGAGGGCAGATTGACGGTATCCTGAAAATGGTGGAGGAAGACCGTTACTGTATGGATATTGCGCATCAGCTTATGGCAACGGAGGCAGTTTTAAACAGGGCAAATAAAGAAATCCTCACAGCACATTTAAAAAGCTGTGTGACAGGAGCAAAGACAGATGAGGAAAGAGAAGAAAAAGTAGATGAAATGGTAGCTTTATTGGGTAAAATCTTATAACAGGAGGTGAAATATTTGAATAAAAAATATAAAGTAACAGGAATGACCTGCTCCGCATGCTCCTCCAGAGTGGAGAAGTGCGTGGAAAAGCTGGATGGAGTGAATAACGTCAGTGTTAATTTGTTGACTAACAGTATGCAGGTGGACTTTGATGAAAATAAGCTGACAGAAGAAAAAATAGCCAACAGTGTGATACAGGCAGGGTACGGGATGGAAATTCCCACAGGAAAAGCTGAGAAGAAAGAGGGAAAAGAAGATGTAGTAGAAAAAAATATTGAGAGTATGAAAAAGCGTACCATCTGGTCCTTTATCTTCTTAATTCCCTTGATGTATGTGGCAATGGGGCACATGATAGGACTTCCGCAGCCTTCCTTTTTAACGGGTGATGCCAACGCAGTATCCTTTGCACTGACACAGCTTCTTTTGTGTATACCTGTGTTGTATATCAACAGAGCTTATTTTGAAAGGGGATTTCGTTCCCTCATCCACGGAGCGCCTAATATGGACACATTGATATCCGTAGGCTCGGGAGCATCTTTAATATACGGAATATTTGCCATTTACCGCATGGGATATGGTTTAGGCACACAAAATATGGAACTGGTACATCGTTATTTACATGATTTGTATTTTGAGTCAGCAGTAATGATACTTGCCTTAATCAATATCGGAAAGTATTTAGAGGCACGTTCTAAAGGAAAAACAAGTGAAGCCATTCAAAAGCTCATTGATTTAGCGCCTAAGACGGCAATGGTGGAAAGAAACGGACAAGTGGTGGAAATTGCAGCAGAAGATGTGTTGATTGGAGATGTTTTACAGGTAAAACCGGGAAGCAGTATTCCGGCAGACGGCATTGTAGTGGAAGGAATGACCAGCGTGGACGAGGCAGCCATTACTGGAGAGAGTATGCCTGTTGAAAAGAAAGAAGGAGATACGGTAACGGCGGCTACCTTAAACAAAACAGGATTTATCAGAATGAGAGCTGTCAAAGTAGGGCAGGACACTACCTTTTCTCAGATTATCCGTCTGGTTGAGGAGGCCAGCTCCAGTAAAGCGCCTATTGCCAGAATGGCAGATAAAATTGCGGGAATTTTCGTTCCCACGGTTATGGGAATTGCGCTGCTTACCGGAATTGTATGGCTGCTTATGGGAGCAGAATTTGAGTTTGCATTGTCCTGTGCCATTGCAGTTTTAGTGATTTCCTGCCCCTGTGCGCTGGGACTTGCCACACCGGTTGCCATTATGGTGGGTACGGGAAAAGGTGCGGAAAACGGAATTTTGATTAAATCCGGCGAAGCATTGGAAATCACTCATAATGTACAAAGCGTTGTATTGGATAAAACAGGAACAATTACAGAAGGAAAGCCAGTAGTTACCGATATTATCAGCTTTGGAATGGCAGAAAATGAGATTTTAAAAATCGGGGCAGCTTTAGAAAAGAAAAGTGAGCACCCTTTGGCAGAGGCAGTGCTTTTAAAGGCAAAGGGCATGGAATTGCCAAATGCAGAGAGCTTCGCAGCAATTCCGGGAAAAGGGATTACCGCTGAAATTCAGGGCACTGTTTATTATGCGGGAAATCAAAAGCTCATAAAAGAGCAGGGGATTTCCTGTGAAAAGGCGCTAAGCAGTATGGAAAAGCTTTCCGAAGAAGGAAAGACACCTCTTATTCTGGCAGACGAGAAGCAGGTACTGGGGGTTATCGGTGTTGCCGATGTGGTGAAACCTACCAGCGCAAAGGCAATTCAGGAGTTGAAAAAACTGGGTATTCAGGTTATTATGCTTACAGGTGATAATGCCAGAACAGCAAAAGCCATTCAAAAGCAGTTGGATATTGATACGGTGATTGCAGAGGTGCTTCCGCAGGATAAAGAACGAGAGATTTCCAGACTTCAGGAGGAAGGAAAGACCGTAGCCATGGTAGGTGACGGATTAAATGATGCGCCGGCTCTTGCTAGGGCGGATGTGGGAATTGCCATTGGAGCAGGAACAGACGTTGCCATTGAAAGCGCAGACATTGTGTTGATGAAAAATGATTTGCAGGATGTGGCAACTGCCATAGAACTGAGTAAAGCAGTAATCCGAAATATTAAGGAGAATTTATTCTGGGCATTCTTTTATAATGTGTGCGGAATTCCCCTTGCGGCAGGCGTGCTTTATCCTGTGTTCGGATTGAAATTAAGCCCCATGTTCGGAGCGGCGGCTATGAGTCTCAGCAGTCTTTTTGTTGTAAGTAACGCATTGCGATTACGATTTTTTCATTCCCTGAACAAGGGAAAAACACAGCCTAAAACAATACAGGAGAAAAAGGAGGAAAAAAATATGTATACAATGAAAATTGAAGGAATGATGTGCCCGCACTGTCAGGCGGCAGTTACAAAAGCGTTGGAAGCTTTAGAAGGAACAAAAGCAGAAGTGAATTTAGAGAAAAAAGAAGCTTATGTAGAAACAGGACTTGAAAAAGAAGCTTTAAAGAAAGCAGTAGAAGATGCAGGCTATCAGGTGCTTTCAGTAGAATAGGCGGAAAGGAAGAAAACCATGATGCGAGTAGGAATGGGATATGATGTCCATAAGCTTACAGAAGGAAGAGATTTGATTTTAGGCGGTGTAAATATTCCATGGGAAAAAGGTCTGTTGGGACATTCGGATGCCGATGTAGTGGTTCATGCCATTATGGACGCACTTTTAGGGGCAGCAGCTCTTCGGGATATCGGAAGACATTTTCCGGATACAGACCCCCAGTATAAAGGAATTTCCAGTATCAAGCTCTTGCAGCATGTAGGAAAGCTTTTAGAAGAAAATATGTACGTGATTAATAACATTGATGCAACGATTATTGCGCAGAAACCAAAGCTTTTACCATATATTGACACCATGATTGAAAATGTGGCAAATGCCTTACATTTGGAAGCCAATCAGGTAAATATAAAAGCGACCACAGAGGAAGGTCTGGGATTTACAGGAAGTATGGAAGGTATATCCGCACAGGCAATCTGTGCGCTGACACACGTGCAGGATTTTATGACAGATGACAGAAGCGGCGGTTGTGGAGGCTGCTGTAAGGAGAACAGAAGATGAGTATATTAAATGTGCAGAATTTGTCCCACGGGTTTGGTGACAGGGCTATTTTTCAGGACGTTTCTTTTCGACTGTTGAAAGGAGAACATATTGGATTGGTAGGCGCCAACGGTGAGGGTAAATCTACCTTTATGAATATTATTACAGGAAAGCTGATGCCGGATGAAGGAAAAATTGAATGGGCGAAAAATGTCCGTGTGGGGTATCTGGACCAGCATACAGTTCTGGAAAAGGGCATGACCATTCGAGATGTACTGAAATCTGCATTTTCATGGCTTTTTGAAATGGAAGCGCAGATGAATGGGATTTGTGACAAAATGGGTGAGGCATCACCGGAAGAGCTGGAAAACATGATGGAAGAATTGGGAACCATACAGGATATGCTCACCATGCACGATTTCTATATTATTGACTCCAAGGTGGAAGAAGTCGGAAGGGCTTTGGGGCTTACGGCAATCGGACTGGATAAAGATGTCACAGATTTAAGCGGTGGACAGAGAACAAAAATTCTGTTGGGAAAACTGCTTTTGGAAAAGCCGGATATTTTGCTTTTGGACGAGCCTACCAACTATTTAGATGCGGAACATATTGAGTGGCTGAAACGCTACCTGCAGGAATATGAAAATGCTTTTATTTTGATTTCTCATGATATTCCGTTCTTAAACAGCGTTGTAAATCTCATCTATCACATGGATAATCAGGAATTAAATCGTTATGTGGGAGATTATGACCATTTTCAGGAGGTTTACGCAGTAAAGAAAGCGCAGCTTGAAGCGGCTTATAATCGCCAGCAGCAGGAAATCAATGAGCTGAAAGATTTTGTGGCGAGAAATAAAGCAAGAGTGGCAACCAGAAATATGGCAATGTCCAGACAGAAAAAGCTGGATAAGATGGATGTGATTGAGCTGGCAAAGGAAAAACCAAAACCGGAATTTAATTTTAAAACAGCCAGAACACCAAGCCGTTTTGTAGTAGAAACAGATGATTTGATTATCGGTTATGACGAACCGCTTTCCAAACCATTGAATTTAAAGGTAGAAAGGGGAGAAAAGATTGCTCTTACCGGTGCCAATGGTATTGGAAAATCTACATTATTAAAGAGTATTCTGGGGATTATTTCTCCGCTTTCAGGGAAGGTGCATTTAGGTGATTATCTGGAAATCGGATATTTTGAACAGGAGATGCCACAGGGAAATAAAAATACCTGTATCGAAGAAATCTGGGAAGTGTTTCCTTCCTATACACAGTATGAGGTTCGTGCAGCATTAGCGAAATGTGGTTTGACAACAAAGCATATCGAAAGTCTTGTGCGTGTGTTAAGCGGTGGTGAGCAGGCAAAGGTGCGTCTGTGCAAGATTATCAACAGAGAAACCAATGTATTGATTTTGGACGAGCCTACCAACCATTTAGACGTAGATGCAAAAGAAGAATTAAAGAGGGCTTTAAAGGAGTACAAAGGCACAATTTTAATGGTTTGTCATGAGCCGGAGTTTTATGAAGGTCTTGCAACGGATGTATGGGATTGCTCTCAATGGACAACACGTATTTAGAAATGAAACACCTGAATAAAGAAAATGCAAATACAGTATTGTATATAAAGGAATAGCAGGTATAAATAAAAAATATGCAGGAAATAAAAAATAAACTTGCAAAATAGAAAAGATGGTTTTATAATACAAACCATGAAAAAGAAATGAATTCTTTAAAATATCATTCAGCAGGAGGAACGGTCATGTCATATGTAGATGAGGTTATTGAATCAGTAGTGAAA
>ENA-ORSX01000347-ORSX01000347.1-human-gut-metagenome-genome-assembly--contig:-NODE-347-length-52687-cov-2.798792_pt1 | contig 52687 bp, 65 predicted proteins | sample MGYA00241904_ERZ509172 | MGnify/ENA primary metagenome ERZ509172 (study PRJEB26280, sample SAMEA2338795) | human gut metagenome | biome: human gut; feature: human-associated habitat; material: faeces... | reverse complement strand
TTTAAATAGACAAATATAAGAAATAGTAGTATGAGAAATTAAACTAAAAATGTTTCACGTGAAACATTCCTTGAAAAAATTAACCAAATATAATATGTTTCACGTGAAACATTTATGAATAATAGAAAAACTATGTTTCACGTGAAACATTTTGTAGATAAGTACTATAAAAAGTGTTATACTAAATCTATGCTAAAAAGAAAGGTGATTAATAAATGGGAAGAATTATAGCTATCGCCAATCAAAAGGGCGGAGTAGGTAAAACAACGACTGCAATTAATCTATCCGCTTGTCTTGCCGATAAAGGTAAAAAAGTTCTTGCCGTAGACATGGATCCTCAGGGGAATATGACCAGCGGTCTGGGACTGGATAAAGAGTTTTTAGAAAAAACGGTATATGATATGATAATCGGTGAATCTGATATAGAGGAAGTACTGCAGAAAGAGACAATGGAGAATCTGGATGTACTTCCTACAAATATAGATTTATCGGCAGCGGAAATAGAACTTATTGACGTTGAAAATAAGGAATTTATTGTTAGAAATTCTATTCAGAAGATACGGGATAATTATGATTTTGTTATTATCGATTGTCCGCCGTCGCTGAGCATGCTGACAATCAACGCAATGACAACGGCAGATTCTGTTTTAGTTCCTATCCAATGTGAATACTATGCATTGGAGGGATTAAGCCAATTAATCCATACAGTGGAATTAGTAAAAGACAGACTGAATCCGGATTTGGAAATAGAGGGCGTAGTATTTACTATGTATGATGCCAGAACAAACTTGTCATTACAGGTTGTGGAGAATGTAAAGGACAATCTTCAACAAAATATTTATAAAACAATCATACCAAGAAATATTCGTCTTGCTGAAGCACCGAGTTATGGTATGCCGATTAATCAATATGATCCAAAGTCAGCAGGTTCCGAGAGTTATATGAGACTTGCCGATGAAGTAATAAGTAAAGGATTGTAAACTATAGGAGGATGCGATGGCAGTAAATAAAAAAGGACTGGGAAAAGGACTTGACAGCCTGATTCCAAACAACAGAAATGTAAAACCTGCTAATCCGGATATATCGACAGAACAGGTGAAGCAGCCAGAATTAAAATCTGGAGAGCAAATGATGAAGATTAATATGGTTGAGCCTAACAGAGATCAGCCAAGAAAGAATTTTGAAGAAGATGCGCTGCTGGAATTAGCGGATTCTATCAAGCAATTTGGAGTATTACAGCCTTTGCTGGTGAGGAAGAATAAGGATTATTATGAAATAATTGCCGGTGAGAGAAGATGGAGAGCAGCAAAATTGGCTGGTATAAAAGAAGTGCCAGTAATTATAAAAGATTATTCTGAACAGGAAATAGTAGAGATAGCATTGATAGAAAATATTCAAAGGGAAAATCTGAATCCGATTGAAGAGGCTATGGCATACAAGAAACTTCTTGAAGAGTTCAGTTTAAAACAGGATGAGGTAGCTGAGAGAGTATCGAAAAGCCGGACAGCAGTAACAAATTCTATGCGTCTCCTAAGATTAAATGATAAAGTGCAGCAGATGATCATAGACGATATGATATCTACAGGACATGCCAGAGCATTGCTGGCTATAGATGATAAAGAACAGCAATACATATTGGCAAATAAAATATTTGACGAGAAGTTAAGCGTTCGTGAGACAGAAAAACTTATAAAAGATATTAAGAACCCCAAAAAACCGAAAGAAAAGAAGGTGATCGAACACGTATTTATCTACAATGACCTGGAAGAGAAGATGAAAGAAGTTATGGGGACAAAAGTAAGTATAGCTTCGAAGGGAAAGGGTAAAGGTAAGATAGAGATAGAATATTATTCGGATAAAGAATTAGAACGTGTGTTCGATATGATAATGAGTATTAGAAGGGAAGAATAAATATATGGAAAGTAGTATACTTAAGAAATTAGCAATAGATCCGGCATTCATTTTCCTGTTCATACTGATTTTGATTGTCGTGCTGTTTGTGCTATACGTGAACGTGACGATGAAGTATAATAGATTAAAAAGTAGTTATGCCTCGTTTATGCGTGGGAAAGATGGAAAGACTTTAGAAGAGAGCATGAAGGACAAGTTCTCGGAGGTAGATGCCATCCTTAAAATTACCAAGCAGAACCGTCTTGATATCAGGGAAATCAGCAAAAAGATGGAGAACGATTATCAGAAATTAGGAATTGTCAAATATGACGCTTTTAATGAAATGGGTGGCAAATTAAGTTTTGCGCTGGCAATGCTGGATGGCAATAATAGCGGATGGGTCATTAACGCTATGCACAGCAGAGAGGGCTGCTACACCTATGTTAAAGAGATCGTAAAGGGAGAAAGTTATGTAGAATTAGCGGAAGAAGAGGCAGAAGCGCTTGATAAGGCTATATTCAAGGATGCCTACGATATAGACGCTAAAAATATTAAAGGAAAATAGGATAAAGAGATAATATATAAGAAATGAGGAGGATATATATATGTTAGACATTAAATTTGTAAGAATGAATCCTGATGTAGTAAAGGAAAATATTAAAAAGAAATTTCAGGATGAAAAACTGCCATTAGTTGACGAAGTGCTGGAATTGGATAAGAGAAACAGGGATATTAAGCAGGAAGTAGAAGCGCTTCGTGCTGACAGGAATAAGATTTCTAAGGAAATCGGCGCATGCATGGCACAGGGAAAGAAAGATGAGGCAGAAGAATTAAAGAAAAAGGTTCAGGAGAATGCTGACAGATTAGAATCTCTTTCCACAGAAGAAAAGGACGTTGAAGCAAAGATTAAGAAGATCATGATGACGATTCCGAATATCATTGATCCTTCCGTACCAATTGGAAAAGACGACAACGAAAATGTTGAAATAGAGAAGTTTGGCGAGCCGGTGGTACCAGATTTCGAGATTCCATACCATACAGAAATCATGGAAAGTTTTAGCGGAATCGATCTTGAGAGTGCAGGAAGAGTTGCGGGAAATGGCTTTTACTATCTGATGGGAGATATTGCAAGGCTTCATTCTGCTGTGCTGTCTTATGCACGCGACTTTATGATTGGCCGCGGATTTACCTACTGTATTCCGCCATTCATGATCCGCAGCAATGTAGTTACCGGTGTTATGAGTTTTGCCGAAATGGATGCCATGATGTATAAGATTGAAGGAGAAGACTTATATCTGATCGGAACAAGCGAGCATTCCATGATTGGAAAATTCATTGATACTATGCTTACAGAAGACCAGCTTCCACAGACACTAACCAGTTATTCTCCATGCTTCCGTAAGGAGAAAGGCGCTCATGGAATCGAGGAACGTGGAGTATATAGAATTCACCAGTTTGAAAAACAGGAAATGATAGTTGTCTGCAAGCCGGAAGAAAGCAAGATGTGGTACGATAAATTATGGCAGAATACGGTAGATCTGTTCCGTTCAATGGATATTCCTGTACGTACTCTTGAGTGCTGCTCCGGTGACCTGGCAGATCTGAAAGTAAAATCTTGCGATGTAGAAGCATGGTCCCCAAGACAGAAGAAATATTTTGAGGTGGGAAGCTGCTCTAATCTCGGGGATGCCCAGGCAAGAAGACTTGGAATCCGCGTAAAAGGCGAGGATAGCAAATATTTCGCACATACGCTGAATAATACGGTAGCTGCGCCTCCGAGAATGCTGATAGCATTCCTTGAAAATAATCTTCAGGCAGATGGATCCGTTAAGATTCCGGAAGTTTTACAGCCATATATGGGTGGAACTACAAGACTCATACCTAAAAAATAATTTTGTAAGGAATATGATATGCATCAATACCTGAAAGCAATTGGATTTGGAAATATCAAAAGCAAAAGAGAATTAAATGCAATCCTAAGGCTGACAGAAGAGTCATTTACCCAGCATAACCTTATATCCAGGGGAGACGAAATGGACTTCTGCGAATACCAGAAAGAGTTTGGCGCGGGAATAGGCCTGGCTCTATGCGGCGACATGGATATAGATGAATGGTTTGACCGTCAATATTACTATCCATACTTTTTCGGTACAGGAATAACCTCTCATGCAGATGTTTTTGTAGAGCGAAGAATGGACCGGGAAGCATATGTAGGGATATGCGAAGATATCAAGATAGGAATCAGCCTGATATTCTACCTTCAGAATACGGTGGAATATTTAAAGGAAAAACAACTGTCCAAAAACAGCATCAAATATACTTCCGTGACTTTGTCAGGCCTTTGTAATGGGGGAACAGTCTTGTTCCCTGTATCAAAGGATAAGGAGCAGGAAAAGAGACAGCAGGAGGAGACGCATAACAGGATGATGCTCTTAAGCGCGGCCAAAAGCGGCGACCCCGTGGCAATTGAAAGCCTGACTCTCGATGATATTGATACATACTCAGAAGTATCAAGAAGGCTGATAAGCGAAGATGTATTCAGTATTGTGGATACATATATCATGCCCTATGGGGTGGAATGCGACTGTTATTCTATCATGGGAGAGATTCTTGAATTCCAGCAGATGGAAAATGAGTATACAAAAGAGGAACTGTATATCATGAAGCTGGAGGTCAATGAACTGACTTTTGACGTATGCGTGCCTGTAAAGGACGTAGTAGGAGAGCCTGCAGTGGGGAGAAGATTCAAAGGAAATATATGGATGCAGGGAAGGATTAATTTTAAGTAATTGACAATTGATACCAGTTTGAAGTATAATAGGAGGGCACTAAGGTGCTCTCCTGAGTAAATAAACAAAATAGTACATGTTCCCTTAGTTAAATGGATATAACAAGTGCCTCCTAAGCACTAGTTGTGAGTTCGATTCTCGCAGGGAACGCTAAAAGCGGCGCTTTTCATGGAAGATGAAAGGCGCTATTTTTGTTAGACACTTTTTGTTCCTATTTTATTGGAATATAAATCTTAACCTGATTATCCGGGTCATCAAATGACCGTATCTCGCGCTCATAAACTTCAAAATCCTCCTGGCCATCCAGTTCTTTACTACGATAACTGTAAATGAGATATTTCCATCTTTCGTATAGGTAGTCTGCTTCGTCTCGCAGATGCTATAGACCGCACCCGCCGTCTTTAGATACTTCTTATTAAAACGGTGAAATTCCTCCCATAGTTCTGGAATCTGGTTATCAAAGAGTGAGACGGTTCCATGGATACCAGCCACTTTTTGTTCCTCCATAACAAGAATTTAAGGAGAATGAGATATGTTGTTAGCAATATGAGCAACATCCTCAGGCGCCAGTTCATTGTTCGATCTGACCGTATCCCGTGGAAATACCCTTGTGGTGATCGAACACAATCTGGATGTGATGAAACAGACGGACTGGATCGATCTATACCGAAATCCTGCAGATGGGAAACGACGGGGAATATCATTGGATCTGTTTCGTATACTGGATGAGCAGAGGGCAGAGAAGGCAAGGCAGGACCAGCATGTCTGCGCAAGGCCAGAAGGAGGAAGAAGATATCAGTCTTTCTGCCTGCCATATTCTTCTTGTAGAAGATAATGAATTAAACAGAGAGATCGCTAATATGATTCGAAGATACGAGGAAGAAAGAGATAAGGGGGTTCTTATTTTATTTTCTTTTACAAATGCTGAAAGATGATGTATAATTTCCGTATATCAATATTTTGGTAATCTTTATTAGGGAGGTAGACATATGCAGGATTCCGGATACTTTCAGAAAATGACAGAAGGATTAATTCATACCTATTATCTTGATCAAGACTGGAATGCCGCATTATCATATTTCGACCGGAATCAGGTATCGTGGATTGGGGTCAGCGATCAGGCAATGGCCTTTGATTATGATAAGCTAAAAGTCTTTTTCGAGAAGGGGTGCAACAGCAAGTATGAAATACGTCTTCTGAATGAGAATTATAGCATGGTGAGCAAAGGAGAAGATTTTGCTGTAGTCATAGCACAGTTTTTAATTAATTCCAGAGTGGATAAAAATGGATTTTTTAGTCTGAGACAGAGAGCCTCATTTATATTTCACCTATGCGGCGGCCAATGGAAGGTGACGCATATGCATGTATCCGCCCCCAATTCCATTGTAAAAGAGAAAGAATATTATCCGGAGGAGATGAGCGTAGAAAATTACAGGCTCCTGAAAAGGCTTCTGATTGAAAAGACACAGCAGATGGAAATCCTTGCCCAGACAACGGCTGGAGGGATGAAAGGAAGCCTTGATGATGAAGATTATACGTTCTTCTATGTAAACGATGAACTTTGCAATATGCTAGGATATACCTATGATGAATTTATGGAGATGAGCGGGGGAACAGCAAAAGGGGCTATCTATCCGCCAGATGTCCCGAAGGCTATGAGAGATTGCAGGGAATGCTTCAAAAAAGGGGACGAATATAAGACGGAATACAGAATACGAAAAAGGGATGGCACCCTGCTGTGGGTTATGGATTACGGAAAAAAGGTAAGGGATGCAAATCAGGAGGTTATTATTAATAGTATCCTTACTGATATCTCAGAGATCAAGGAGACGATCGGACAGTTGGAGATGGAAAAGGAGAGAAATGAAATAGTTTCAGAATTATCGGATGACATTATCTTTGATTATAATATGAGAGAAGATGAACTACAGGTATTCTATCCGGCATCTATTGCTGGGGAGAAACATAAAAAGATCATAAAAACTGCCAGAGTTTCTGATGGGTGGAAAGAGTTAGGAGTGTCACCGGAAGATGAGGCAGAAATTTATAAGAAAATAATGGATATATCTAATGATAAGATCAGCAATAAGACGATTAAGGCAGAATACCGGATAGTTGATTGGAATGCCAAGAATATTTGGCGAAGGGTGCTGATGAGAGGAGTATTTGATTCTGAAGGAAATCTTGCAAAAGTAGTTGGGAAAGTGGTTGATATCAGTTCAGAAAAGGAGCTTATGCTTCGATCTAACACAGATTCTCTTACCAGCGCCTATAATAGAAGCTATCTGGAACTGGCGGTAAAAAAGGCTATAAGAAATAAAGGCGTTGACTTATACTACGCCTGCCTGCTGATAGACATAGACTTTTTTAAGGAGATTAATGATAAGTTCGGGCATTTGCAGGGAGACTGCGTATTGATAGAAGTCGTAAAGATGTGCAGGGCTTTATTTCGTTCAACGGATATCATCGCAAGGCTGGGCGGCGATGAGTTCATGATTTTCATGCGCGATATATATGATCAGAAAATTGTTCTTGAGAAGGCTCGAAAGATGCTTGATATGGCAGAAAATTATAGTATCAGGGATGGCCTTCCCGATCGATTAAGCCTGAGCATAGGAATTGTGATTGATGATGATATAGCAAAAAACTTTCAACGATTATATCATCAGGCGGATATTGCATTATATCAGGCAAAACAGAATGGGCGAGGCAGGTATATGGTTTTTGAGGAAGGAATGATGCATCCATCGGATTAAAAGCAGCATGTGTGGAATGTGAAAGGAGAAAGTATGGCATATAAAGATTTGCTGACCGGGCTGAGTACCAGGAACGAGAAAAAGATAATGGCCGGCGTTTATCGCGCCGGCCACATCCCCATCATTTATGTCTAAAGTTTCTTTCTAAGCATGTCAGGATTGGTAGCAAATGCAAGCGCTGTGTCAGCAGATATGATATTTTCCTTGAACAGCTTCTGGAGGCTTGAATCCATGGATACCATGTCCTCGTTGGCTGAAGAATAGAGGATGCCGTCAATCTGAGGAATCTTGTTGTCACGGATCATATTACGGATAGCAGGAGTCACGGTCATGATTTCAAAGGCTGGGACCATCCTTCCATCGATGGATGGCACGAGCTGCTGAGATACGACTGTCTGAAGCACCATGGACAGCTGGACGGCAATCTGACGCTGTTGGTTAGGCGGAAACACATCGATGATCCGGTCAATGGTATTGGCGGCTCCAATGGTATGAAGCGTGGAAAAGATAAGATGGCCGGTCTCGGCTGCCGTCATGGCTACCTGCATCGTCTCATAATCCCGCATCTCTCCCAGAAGGATGACATCCGGACTCTGACGAAGCGATGCCCGAAGCGCAGTAACGTAACTCTGAGTATCTACATTGATTTCCCGCTGGCTTACGATGCTTTTATTGTGCCGGTGAAGGTATTCCAAAGGGTCTTCAAGCGTGATGATATGCTTGTCGTAACTCTTATTAATATGATCAATAATACAGGCAAGAGTGGTGGACTTTCCGCTGCCGGCAGGACCGGTAACAAGAACCATCCCCTTTGAATAGTGGGCAAAATTAATAATCTTGTCCGGCAGTCCGATTTCCTTTGGATCAGGAAGAGTGAAGGTTATTATCCTTATGACGACGGATAGGGCGCCTCTTTGCTTATATGCGCTTACCCGGAACCTGGACAGTCCGGGAATCGCGAATGAAAAATCATCGTCTCCTGAATCTTCAAGATTGGATAGCGGGCGATTTCCGGCAAGATGGTAGATCTGCCCGATAACCATTCTGGTATCTTCCGGCAAAAGACGGCATTCATCTTCTCTGGCGATCATCCCGTTAATCCTCATGGAAACGGGAAGCCCGGCTACGATAAACACGTCGGAGGCACCTGCCCGTACGGCGTTTTCTAGTAATTGCGATGTATTCAAGTTCATAATGGATATTCCTCCTACTTATTCTTCACCGATTAATTTGATGCTATTTTCGCCCTTCCATTCTTTCGTATTGATTTCCTTCCAGGCGACAATCTGATAATAACTGCTTGATCCATTGGATGCTATTTCCGTAGGCGACAAGATTCTTAACTTTACGAAGACTGCCTGGGAATCATTCATCTCAGCCTGGTATGAGATCAGGGGATTCTCTTTCGTAAACGTCTGGGAGATTTCTGGAAGGCTGTCTTTGATCTGCTGATAGTAATCATCATCAGACTCGGCGCCTTTATATGCTATGTCCAATATACGGTCAATTTCCGCAAGTTTTGTCTCCGCCTGTCCGGAAGCCTTATAATACTCTTTGGAATGGTCGGCCATCTTCTGGCTGAACCTGTGATCTGCCGCGGCAGATGATAAGGAAAGCGCGGCAAAGGTAACCATACAAAGGATGATGAAAATCATCAGCAGTGATACGGTACCTATATTTGTAATCGAAAAGTTTTTCTTTTTCATAGAAGCTCCTTATAAAATATTCCCTTTTTCATCCTAATGTAGTGCTGGCTATGGATGAAGAGGGGGATGAAGGCTTACATTAAGCGAATAGACAGGCTTCTTTATCTCAGAAGTCTTATATGCATCTATGCAAAACACGCAAAGGGATTCCTCCTGCGTTTTCCTGACCTCTATATAATATGTCGCGTTTCCGGAAGTACAGCAGTTCCAGCTGGCATCATAGTATATGGTTAAACAATTACCATCTACAGCGATATCCGGGTATTCAGAAGTAAGAAAGCCGGAGGTTCCTTTCATGTCCATGGAGGAAGATTCCGGGGATTTCAAGGAATAGGTCAAAAGTTCCGCGATATTCTCGGACTGGTTCACAGCCATATTCAGATCATTGGTATCCTGTCCCATCTGTCGGGAAGCAGTAAAAATACGCAGACAGATGGCGCTTACCAGGGAAAAGAAAAGAATTGCAATCATGATCTCCATCAGGAACATGCTGGAGTGCCGGTTTAATGACTGTTTCATGGCGTGCTCCTTTCTGCGACAAGAGACGAAGACTTCCTGCCATCCTTGTCTGTAAATACAAATCGAAATAACCCTTCTTCAATTTCTTCCATTTGGAATGACTCAAGTTCCATAATGTCTTTCCCGCATTTCAGAGAGGCTGACACGCCGTCGCGTATAAATAATTCCTTCAGGCTTCCATCGTATTCATAGATATAGGTGGTATATGCAATTCCGTCAGAATTTCCTGCAAGAACAAGACAGTCGCGTCCGTCTACAGACTGGATGGACATGCCGCCTCCTTTATCATTCTGGCGTATCTTCTCATTGACATAGGCAAGGGAGGTGCGGGCAACATAATTGCTGTTGGATTCTTTTGTCTGCGTATTATAAATGTTGGCAGAGAGAACCAGCACGGCAAAGGAAGAAGCCGCGAATACAAAAAATACCGCTAATGGAAATATAAAATCTATGACATGTCTATTCTGACTACGGAATCTCACGCCTACTCCTCCTTTTTGATAATCGTTACGTCAGGTATTATATTGGAGCCCAGAGGCTGATAGTCTACAAAAAATTTTTCTTCATCATAGTGGAGCCCGTAACTCTTCTTCAGATAGTCGAGACTCTCCGGATAATTCCCCTCTACTGCATAGCACTGGGTAATGCTTCGCGTCAATGCGGTTTCAAGGGTCTGATACTCTTCCTTGTCAGATTCGCTGGAGACGGACATTACGGAGAGATAGAAACACAGTAATATGGCTAGAAAGAATGATAAAGAAATAATAATATTTCTAATGTATGAACTTTTTCGGTTTCTTTCAAAACGGTGCGTCATAAAAACTCCTTTGCTATAGGGCAGCCATAATGTTCATAAGAGGAAGCATTACCGACAGCAGTATAATTCCTACGATGATGGACAGTATGATGACAAGCGTGGGTTCAACGGTTGCAATGATGCTGGAAAGGTGAGTGTCGATGTCTTCCTCATACTGATGGGCGATCTTGTTCATGACATCATCTAATATGCCGGTTCTTGATCCAATAGATGCCATTCTTGCATATACCTCTGAAAATACGCCGTTTTCCAGCAGAGTATTGCAGAGATCTTCGCCGGAGGAAACCGCTTCCTTACATTTGGACAGTCTCCTACAAAACTCATCCTGCTCGATCAGATCCGCTGCCAGATTCAGACACTCTTCTGGCGTAAGCCCGCTGCTTAATGTCAGCGCCATGCCGTTTGCAAATCTGTAGGAGGAAATTTTCTCAGATATATTCCGGGTTCTCCCGAATCGAACAATCAGGCTTCGGAATGCATTCTGTCCTCTGGTAGTTTTAAAGGCATAGACAGCCAGGACGGCAATGATTATAAGAATACCGATAAAAATAACGGAATGCCGGTCAAGAAAGGCTCCGATATGCAGAATGGCCCTGGAAGGGCCAGTCATTTCGCTGCCAAGCTGCTTGAATACCTGATTGAAGACAGGCATGACTTTTGTAATCAGGACGATAATTACGAGAATCATCATAAATATCATGATAAGCGGATAAGTAACCGCGTTCTTGATGGTCTGTGCCAATGAGGCCTCTTTTTCATAGTACTCGGCCAGCGACTGCATGACATCATCCAGGCGTCCGGTCTGCTCGCCGATACGCACCATATTAAGCAGGTATCCGGGAAAAGCGCCCGTCTTTTTTAAAGCTTCATGAAGAATGCCAGTGTGGGTCAGCACATCGTTCATAACGGTCAGCAATTCTTTTTCATCGCTGCCCCGCGCATCTTGCAGCATGATCGAAACTCCTTCAATGGAAGAGATTCCGGACTTTAAGATCATTGCCATCTGGGAACAGAAGGAAGCAATCTCTGTATTTGATAGTGGCGTAATATTTTTCTTAGGCATAAGGGCTCCTTTCCTTAGGCATAGTATTAATATGAGTATTTTAGTACATAATGGCTTCCGTTGCCGATGTATTTGCCGACAGAGGAAGTATTGTTATTGGCAGCAAGCGTGGGATCCATCAATTCCCAGGAAGTGCCGTCAAATTCAATGATATCGTCTATCCAGCCAGTGTCTTTGGTATAAGTGCTGATCCAGGCATGCAAGGCTTCTCCGGAATATCCTACTTCAAGTTTTGTAGGCATGCCTTGGGAGCGAAGCATGGCGGTCATTACAGAAGCATAGTCGAAGCAGATGCCGGTCCCTGACTTGAGCGTATCATCAATGTCAGGCAGGTATCCATAAGTAACACTATTCGCCTTTGCAGTATCATAAGAGATATTCTCGATGACATAGTGATAGATGTTCTGGATGACTTCCAGATCGCTGTAAGCATTCTTTGCCAGTTCGCTCCCTTTGATAACCGTCTTTGAACCGGCAGTAAAGGATACATATTGATTGGGATAGAGAAATGGCAGGAATTCATCTTCAATAGCGACATCGATGTCCTGGGATAAGGCGATAAGGTAAGAGTCGCCTTCCACATTTTCCAGCACCTGTATCGTGTAAGCGCCATTTCCGGCAGAGAGGGGGAAGGTGGTATAGGCTCCCCTGTCTATCAGCAGGTAGGTATAAGGAATCTGATCAGATCCGGTTATCTGTACCTTCACCTTTGGGCAATCCCCGGAGTAGCTGACCATAATGTAGCCCTGGGATGTGTTTGATGCATCTATGGATGCATCTATGGATGCATAGTCATTATTGTAAACGACTGTCCCATCCGCACAAGGCGTAAGAACCTTGGGAGCGGAATCTCTGGGAGGGACCTTATGCTCGCTCTTGGCAACAGATTCCTTGCCGGAACAACTGCAAAGGAGAATACATGACAGTATAAAGGTGATACAAGTCAGACTTGTAATACGGCTCATGTCGGTACTCCTCCTTAATTCAATCATCATTCTTCAATTGGAGAGACAAGAAGCTTCAGTTCGTTTCCTGCGTGGTCCGGAATGATTACAGATGTAGGCATTTTTGGTATCCGGAAGGTAATGATTCCTTCTTCTATGTCATAGGATACTGGCTTAAGGCCGCGGATATTTCCGTAATCTATACCGGAATAGGTATCCTGGACCACCAGATATATCAGGTCGTCTTTGGTATAAGATTTAATAAATACAGGCTTATCCATATCCAAATGCGTTACGGTATAAGTCTTGACTGCTGTCTGCCCGTTCATAGATACTGCCTTGATCTTTAACTTCCCATTGGAAATGATCTCGGCTGTATACTCTTTGGAACCGGATTTGCGTAGATGAACCGGCGTGCTGTTATCAAGCGTTGCGTTGACGGAGCGCACCGGAAGCAAACTTTGGATGCGGATCACATACAGTGCATTAGATGCCGAGTCTACATTCGTGCGTTCTGCCACAATGGAAGGCTTAAGAAACAGGCAGGGCAGAAGCAGAAGAAGAAGCAGGAATATACAGGCAGCAGCCTTCTCCCATATAAATCCAGGCTTTTTATAATTCTCCCAAGATTCTAGAATCTCCACAGGGATTGTGGCGGGTTCCATATCACGCCTGGCAAAAATATGATTAAGCAATTCTCCTGCAGCCTGCGGCTCCAGATCTGGAATCTTGGCTCGGAGAAAGTGCGAGGGAACATGATCCTGCATGGATGCTTCATGGCAGATTCGATAATTGATCTCTTCCAGCCAGGATGCAAGGCGGCGCGAGTCATCGAGCAATTCTATATTCTCAAAGGCGCATGTATAGACATCCTTCAAGATAGCTTGCGCCAGAAAAGGATCTTTGATATATTGGCATGCGTAACGGTACTGCTTCCTGTAGGTGGCTGCGTACAATTCGGCAAGGGCGTCGCTATCGTTCTCTTTTGCCTTCTTTAACAGTCTGTCCAAATATTCATAATCCAGTTCAGCCATAAAACAAAACTCCCTCCTATATTATGATTATTTGTAAATCCGGTTATTGGCAAGAGCGATAAGCCCGGTAATCTTCGCAAGATGCTCCTTGCTGTTAAGGGCGGCCCCGACTTTGTATTCCATGTCTATGGAATCTGCCTTTGCATTATGGCGCTGTACTTTTTCAAAAACTCTCGTAAGAAATGCATCCAATTTTTCCTGGGTACAGTCTTCAAATATAGCAAGAAATTTATTTCCTCCGTTTCGCCCTACAAAGCCAAGCGACAGCGCGGATGAAGACAGGATGGCGGAAAAATCTTTTAACAGACGGTTGCCGGCAGCGTGGTCATACAGCGAATTGACCTCAGGCAGATTGGCCAGTTCAATCATAATGCATCCGATATCCTCGGGCAATTCGGAATCAATATACTTTTCAATCAGCGTATCGCAGCTGAATCGGTTGGGTATGCCGGATAAAGGATCTGAATATGCCACCCCATACAAATTATGAAAATGAAGTTTAATGGAAGATATAATACTTAAATCTATCATAATAAACAAAAAACTTGCTATTAAAATAGTCAAACTTTTAAAGAATCATACGCTAGCAAGGAAAGAGGAAAACACGAACTGCTTTACCTCTGGCTTTAATAGGAAAAAGACGCTGATAAGGGTGATCACAGCCAGGATGGATAGCTGGATGATCTTAAACACGCTTAACTTCTTCATGACAATCAGACTCCTTTGATAGTTGCTAATATTATAAGCCATTATATCATAACTTGTATTCAGTTGGTCAATCTATTATAATAGTAAGATAATAAATTTGCAGAACAGAAGGTCATATTATGGAGATAGATGAGATTAAGAAAAAGGTGCTGGAAGATGTAGACCCGCAGCTGCGCAGTCAGAAGAAAAAGGAAATGAGAAGGGCCAGGCTCGTGATTTCCCTGCAGTTTTTAGCGCTGGCTGCCGTGATCCTGCTGGTTTTCTATCTGATGATGGGATTTTCCACCGTAACAGGCAATTCTATGTATCCCACCCTCCATGACAAGGATATTGTAGCTTATTCCCGTCTGGGAAAGGAGTATAAGCCAGGGGATGTTATCGTGTTTAAAAGATCGGACGGAGAGGAATTCGTAAAGAGAGTCGTAGCAGTAGCCGGAGATACGGTAAATATCCAGTCGGGCAAGGTATATGTGAATGGAGAAGAAGCAAAATTCAAAGGAACGCTTGGGAAGACCATCAGGACTGGGAGCTGCATCGAGTATCCGGTGGTGGTTGAAGATAAGGAAGTCTTCGTCCTGGGGGACAACCGGGAAATATCAGAAGACTCACGGGAATTTGGCGCGGTGAAAAACAATGATATAAAAGGAAGGATCATCTGGTATCTGGGAAGACTGTAATTTGTTTTACTGGTGCAATGACTCCTGCTATGGTAAAATGTAATGCAAGAAAAAGTTATACGGAGGACGGGATGATGAGACGAGGCAGGCAGATACTGGCAGCAATAATACTACTGGCAGTCATGTGCGCTTGCAGGGAAACGACCGCATTTGCCACTGAGCCAGATGCGGCCGAACAGACAGAGGAACTGTCAGAAGAACAGAAGGCTGAACAAGCAGCCTATGAGATGAAGGTTGATAGCAATGACTGGAAGAATTGGCCGCAAGGGCCGGGAACCTACGGGGAGGCGGCAATCGTAATGGAAGTGGGGACAGGGGCAATCCTGTATGCGAAGAATATCGATTCCCACCAATATCCGGCCAGCATTACCAAGGTGTTGACCGCCCTGGTAGCGATGGAAAACGGGCAGCTTGAAGATCCGGTGACATTTTCCCATGACAGCGTGGCATTCCTTAAGCCGGGAGATTCTTCCGTAGGCCTGAAGGAGGGAAACCAGATATCCCTGGAGCAAGCGCTGCACGCAACGCTTCTGGCATCCGCCAATGAGGCGGCCTATGCGGTAGGCGAGAGCGTAGGCATCAATGCAGGCCATGATTACAACTGGTTTATGGAACAGATGAATATCCGGTGCAGGGAACTTGGAGGGGAGAATTCTAATTTTGCCAATACGAACGGGCTTCACGATGAGAATCACTATACTTGTGCCAGGGACATGGCGCTTATAGGACGGGAACTTTTCAAGCATCCGGATTTCTTCCGCATCGTCCAGACGCTGAACTATGCAATTCCTGCATCTGAGACGGTAGAAGAACATATCTTTCAGCAGAAGCATAAGATGCTGATACCGGAGAATTCGAATTATTATCCATATGCGATCGGTGGGAAGACGGGGTTTACATCGGATGCATTGTCTACGTTGATAACCATGGCAGATAATGGCGGCATGCAGCTGGTATGTGTAGTCTTAAGGACCCATGGGGTGCATATCTACCCGGACACGGCAGGCCTGTTCGAGTACGCATTTAACAATTTTGGAAAAGTGCCGGTGGCAGATTATGAGTCATCCAAGGATGTAGGAGAGATATTGGAGGATGGAAGCTGCAATTACGTAATGCTTCCGCAGAGCGTGAAGTTTGAAGATCTGGATATGGAATTGGTACCGGACGGAGGAATCAGCAGCGAGGCAACACTTCAATATACATATGAAGGCAATCCTGTTGGCTCTGCCAGATGTACCTTGAGCGACAGTTATAAGGATGAGCATTCGGCCAAAGTTACGGCTGCGAAGAAGGAAAAGAAGCCAAAGGATGATGGCCAAAAGAAAGGCAAGACAAAGAAGATGGCTGTTGCATGCGCATCGGTGGTGCTGGCAATTCTGATCACTATATTCATCAGCGTGATCATGCGCAGGAGCCGCATAAGGAAAAGGCGGCGCAGAAGATAGAAAGATTGTAAAAAACCCTTGACTATTCAGGGGCTTTTTTACTATAATAGAACAGCATATATGAAAGATGTTGACGAAGACAGTAGGATAGATCAGAAAGGCATAGCGAGCCAGGGACGGTGCAAGCCTGGTACAAGTAAGGTATATCTGAATATCACTTCCGAGTTGCAGCGTTCGAAAGGCCAGAGGACGGCCAAGTAGATGCTGACGGCATTCCCCCGTTACAGGGAAGGCATATGATAGTATGTTTAGGTGGTTTATAAACGCAGGCTTGGCTTTCGTCCTATTCAGGGCGGAAGTTTTTTTATTTTTAATTAAGATACATGATTAAGGAGGTTTCAAAATGTACAAGAAAGTTTCAACGGACTTGAATTTTGTAGACAGAGAAAAAGAAATTGAAAAATTCTGGGAAGAAAATGGCATCTTTGAAAAGAGCATGAAAGAGCGTGATGGCAATGATATCTATATGTTCTATGACGGCCCGCCCACAGCCAACGGCAAGCCGCATATCGGCCATGTGCTCACTCGCGTTATCAAGGATATGATTCCAAGATACCGCACGATGAAGGGATATGAGGTGCCGCGCAAGGCAGGATGGGATACCCATGGGCTGCCGGTAGAACTGGAAGTAGAAAAAGCGCTGGGCCTGGATGGAAAAGATCAGATTGAAGAATATGGCCTGGAGCCATTCATCGACAAATGTAAGGAAAGCGTATGGAAATACAAGGGTATGTGGGAAGATTTCTCCGGAACGGTAGGGTTCTGGGCTGATATGGAAAACCCATATGTTACCTATCATAATGACTTTATTGAGTCCGAGTGGTGGGCGCTTAAACAGATCTGGGATAAGGGCCTGCTTTACAAGGGCTTTAAGATCGTGCCTTACTGCCCGCGCTGCGGAACCCCGCTTTCCGCACAGGAAGTAGCCCAGGGCTATAAAGACGTGAAGGAACGCTCTGCGATCGTTCGTTTCAAGGTGGTAGGCGAAGACGCGTATTTCCTTGCATGGACTACCACGCCTTGGACATTGCCATCCAATATCGGCCTTTGCGTAAATCCGCAGGAAGACTATGCAAAGGTGAAGGCAGCAGATGGATACGTATACTACATGGCAGTCGCTCTTCTTGATACGGTCCTTGGCAAACTGGCAGAAGAAGGAAATCCAGCTTACGAGATTCTTGAGACATATAAGGGACAGGACCTGGAATACAAAGAATATGATCCTCTGTACCAGTGCGCGGCAGACTGCGCTGCAAGGCAGAATAAGAAAGCCTTCTTTATTACCTGTGACTCCTATGTAACGTTGACGGACGGTACAGGCGTTGTCCATATCGCGCCTGCATTCGGTGAGGACGATGCCAAGGTAGGACGCAAGTATGACATGCCTTTCGTTCAGCTTGTAGACGAGAAAGGGCGCATGACAGAGGATGCTCCATGTGCAGGAGTATTCGTAAAGGATGCTGATCCAGAGATTCTAAAGGACCTGGATGCAAGAGGCCTTCTATTTGACGCACCTAAGTTCGAGCATAGTTATCCACACTGCTGGAGATGTGATACGCCTCTGCTTTACTATGCGAGGGAATCTTGGTTCATCAAGATGACGGAGGTAAAGGATGACCTGATCGCAAACAACAATACAATCAACTGGATCCCGGAGAGTATTGGAAAGAAGCGTTTTGGGGACTGGCTTGAAAATGTCCAGGATTGGGGCATCAGCCGGAACCGTTATTGGGGAACTCCGCTGAATATCTGGGAGTGCGAGTGCGGTCACCAGCATTCCATCGGAAGCATTGCGGAATTGAAGGAAATGTCTGATAACTGCCCGGAAGATATCGAGCTTCACCGCCCATACATTGATGCGGTTACCATTAAGTGTCCGATCTGCGGCAAAGAGATGCATCGTGTTCCGGAGGTGATCGACTGCTGGTTTGACTCTGGATCCATGCCATTTGCACAGCACCACTACCCATTTGAAAATAAGGAACTGTTCGAGAAGCAGTTCCCGGCTGACTTTATATCTGAGGCTGTGGACCAGACCCGTGGATGGTTCTACTCCCTGCTGGCAATCTCTACATTGATATTTAATAAAGCGCCGTACAAGAACGTGATCGTCCTCGGCCACGTACAGGATGAGAACGGGCAGAAGATGAGCAAATCCAAAGGAAACGCCGTAGATCCTTTCGATGCGCTGGAAAAATACGGAGCAGACGCGATCCGCTGGTATTTCTATGTCAACAGCGCACCTTGGCTGCCAAACCGTTTCCACGGAAAAGCAGTTACGGAAGGACAGCGTAAGTTCATGGGAACTTTATGGAATACGTATGCATTCTTTGTGCTGTATGCCAATATTGATGGATTCGACGCGACAAAATATTCGCTTGATTATGATAAATTATCGGTAATGGACAAATGGCTGCTGTCCAAACTGAATACATTAATTAAAGAAGTAGATGACAATCTTGGAAATTACAGGATTCCGGAGGCAGCAAGAGCATTGCAGGACTTCGTGGATGATATGAGCAACTGGTATGTAAGAAGAAGCCGCGAACGCTTCTGGGCAAAGGGAATGGAGCAGGATAAGATAAATGCCTACATGACGCTTTATACCGCGTTGGTAGAAGTATGCAAGGCAGCTGCGCCGATGATCCCGTTTATGACAGAAGACATTTATCAGAATCTGGTAAGAAGCATCGACCAGAGCGCGCCGGAAAGTATCCACCTGTGCGACTTCCCGGCCGCAGACAACTCCTATATTGATAAAGATCTGGAGTCCAATATGGAACGTGTGCTGAAACTGGTCGTGATGGGCCGCGCATGCAGGAATACGGCGAATATTAAAAACCGTCAGCCGATCGGGCAGATGTATGTAAAGGCAGATTTTGATCTTCCGGCATTCTACCAGGAGATCGTAGAAGACGAGCTGAATGTAAAGACTATGACATTTACACAAGAAGTACGCGATTTTACCTCTTATTCTTTCAAGCCACAGTTAAAGACAGTGGGACCAAAATATGGTAAAATGTTAGGAGGCATCAAAGCAGCCTTAAGTTCGATCGACGGCAACGCTGCCATGGATGAATTGAATGCTGCGGATGCCCTGAAACTGGATATTAATGGGCAGGAAGTCACACTGTTCAGAGAAGATTTGCTGATCGAGACGGCCCAGATGGAGGGCTATGTATCAGAGAATGACAATGGCATTACCGTTGTTCTGGATACAAACCTGTCAGATGAACTTCTGGAAGAAGGATTCGTCCGCGAGATTATCAGCAAGGTCCAGACCATGCGTAAGGAGGCAGGATTTGAGGTCATGGATAAGATCGAGATCTCTTACGAAGGAACAGAGAAAGCCGAGAAGATATTTGCAGAAAATGCCGCTACGATTGGGGATGAGACGCTCGCGCTCAAGGTAACGAAAGAGACGCCGCAGGGATATGTAAAGGATTGGAAGATCAATGGCGAGAACGTAACCCTTGGAGTAGAGAAGAAATAAGAATGCTCAGGCTTAGAAAGAGAAGGGAAATGAATATGTATAATCCGAGATTTGAAAAGGAAGCATTTAAAAAAGAAGTTACGAATAATGTAAAGACGCTGTTTCGCAGGACGGTTGATGAGGCCACTCCTCAGCAGTTGTTCCAGGCGGTATCTTATGCGGTGAAAGAGGTCATTATAGATGACTGGCTTGCAACCCAGAAGAAGTATGATGAAGATGATCCGAAGATGGTCTACTATATGTCCATGGAGTTCCTGATGGGAAGAGCGCTTGGCAATAACCTGATTAACATGACGGCGTACACGGAAGTAAAGGAAGCATTGGACGAGATGGGAATAGACCTAAATGCCATCGAGGACGAGGAGCCGGATCCGGCTCTTGGAAACGGCGGCCTTGGCCGTCTGGCAGCCTGCTTCCTGGATTCGCTGGCAACCCTTGGATATGCGGCATACGGCTGTGGCATACGTTATCATTACGGAATGTTTAAGCAGAAGATTGAAGATGGATATCAGGTGGAGAAGCCGGATAACTGGCTCAAGGATGGCAATCCCTTTGAACTTCGCAGGCCCGAATACGCAAAGGAAGTGCGCTTTGGCGGAAATATCCGGGTAGAGTATGACGAAGAGGGCAGGACTCATTTCGTTCAGGAGAATTATGAGTCTGTACTGGCTATACCGTACGACTATCCGATCGTGGGATACAATAACCACGTGGTAAATACCCTGCGCATCTGGGATGCGGAGCCGATCGTGGACTTCCAGCTGGATTCTTTTGACAGAGGCGACTATCACAAGGCGGTAGAGCAGCAGAATCTTGCTAAGAATATTGTGGAGGTCCTGTATCCGAACGACAATCATTACGCAGGTAAAGAGTTAAGACTGAAGCAGCAGTATTTCTTCATATCTGCCAGCATTCAGGCAGCAATTGTGAAATATAAGAAGAAGCATGATGATATTACAAAACTTTATGAAAAAGTCACCTTCCAGATGAATGATACCCATCCAACGGTGGCTGTAGCAGAACTGATGCGTATTCTTCTGGACGAGGAAGGGCTTGGATGGAATGAGGCGTGGAATATTACCACAAAGACCTGCGCATATACCAACCACACCATCATGGCAGAAGCGCTTGAAAAATGGCCAATCGATCTGTTCTCAAGGCTGCTTCCGCGTATTTATCAGATTATCCAGGAGATTGACCGCCGGTTTGTAGAGCAGATTCGAAAGACTTATCCGGGAGACGAAGGCAAGGTAAAACGCATGGCTATCCTTATGGACGGCCAGGTTAAGATGGCACATCTTGCCATCGTCGCAGGATATTCGGTCAACGGCGTTGCACGCCTGCACACGGAGATATTAAAGAACCAGGAACTGAAGGATTTCTACCAGATGATGCCGGAGAAGTTCAACAATAAGACCAATGGCATTACCCAGAGACGTTTCCTTATGCATGGAAACTCTCTGCTGGCGGACTGGGTAACCGACAAGCTTGGCACCAAGGACTGGATTACCGATCTGTCCTTAATGTCAGGCCTGAAAAGATGGGCAGATGACGAAGAGGCTCTCAAGGAATTCATGAGCATCAAGTATAAGAACAAGGAACGCCTGGCAGAATACATACTGGAGCACAATGGAATAGAAGTGGACCCGAGATCCATCTTTGATGTACAGGTAAAAAGACTTCATGAGTATAAGCGCCAGCTGCTGAACATCCTGCATGTGATGTATCTGTATAATCAGGTGAAGGAGCATCCCGAGAAGAGCTTCTATCCTAGAACGTTTATCTTCGGGGCAAAGGCATCCGCAGGATATATCCGCGCAAAACAGATTATCAAGCTGATCAACTCTGTTGCGGATGTAGTGAATAATGACCGCAGCATCAATGGGAAACTTAAGATGGTATTCATTGAAGATTACCGTGTATCCAACGCGGAGTGGATTTTTGCTGCAGCAGATGTAAGCGAACAGATATCCACTGCTTCTAAGGAAGCATCCGGTACAGGCAACATGAAGTTCATGCTCAACGGCGCTCCTACCATTGGAACGATGGATGGAGCCAATGTAGAGATTGTTGAGGAAGTAGGAATAGACAATGCGTTTATCTTTGGCCTAAGTTCGGATGAAGTGATTCACTTTGAACTAAACGGCGGCTATAATCCGATGGATATCTACAACAATGATCCGGATATCCGCCGTGTCGTAGATCAGCTGGTTGACGGAACTTATGCTCATGGCAACACGGAGTTATACCGCGACCTTTATAATTCTCTGTTGAATACGAAGAGCAGCAGCCGGGCAGATATGTACTTTATACTTAAGGACTTCAGGGCATATGCACAGGCGCAGCAGGAGGTAGAGGAAGCATACCGGGATAAAGACAGATGGGCAAAAATGGCTCTTTTGAATACTGCATGCTGTGGCAAATTCTCTTCTGACCGAACCATTCAGGAATATGTTGAGGATATCTGGCATCTGGATAAGATTACAGTGGAGGTATAAAAATGGAGCGTTTTGCAGGAGATATGGCAGTGACAATTTTATTATCGTATTTAGTTATTCTGGGAATATTGGCGATCGGCTGCATTGCCAGCTACCTGTTGCGTGGAATTGGGATGTATACCCTTGGAAAACGACGTGGAATGAATTATCCATGGCTTGCGTTCATACCGTACGCAAGAACCTATTTCCAGGGAGAATTATGCGGCACTTTGCATTTTAAAGAGAAGGAGATCCGTAATCCGGGCATCTGGATACTGGTAATTCCGATCGTCAGCAACTTTGTAACAGGAATCTTTGGAGGGCTGATCTTTGGAGGCGTTGCCATAAGCATGGCCAGGCTGGGCGTGAACTATAGTTCCATTGGCTATCATGATCCGGGATCAGCATTAGCCAACATGTTTTCCGGCACGGGAATAGGAATGCTGATGGCGGGGATTGCGCTTATCGGCATAATTTCCGTGCTGGTGGGCGCCTTGGTCAAGACGCTTCTGGTCCTGGTCAATCATCAGATCTTCGAAAGATATACAGACAAGAACTATGCATTGGTGCATGCGGTTGCAGGAGTCTTCGTGCCGCTGTACACTTCCATCTACTTTTTCATTATCCGTAATCGCGAGGAATAAAAAAGGACACCCTTCCATACAGTGTATGGGAGGGTATTTTTTATGCGGCAGAATTTAAAGAAACTAGGATGCTATATCATCATCATCGTACTGTTGCCATATGTGGTCACCGTGTTTTTAAATGGGCCAAGCATTACTACTTATTCGCATGTGGACAGTACTTATATAAAGGTAAAGTCCGGGAAAAAAGAGGTTAAGATGCCAATAGAAGAATACTGCATCGGCATCCTGGCCAAAGAGATTCCTGCATCCTATGATAAGGAAGCGCTGAAGGCCCAGTCAGTCCTGGTGCGTACGGACGTTTATAAGAAGATCAAAGAGTCAGGGAGCAATACGGTACTGGAAGGGGAGTTCTGGACGCAGAAGCAGATGGAGGACGCGTGGGGAGCGAAATATTCCAAATACTACCGCAAGCTGAAGGACGCCTGGAGCGAGACGGAGGGGCAGGTGCTGCTCTATGGGGAAGACCTGGCATTGACACCCTTTTTCCGCCTAAGCAATGGATGCACCAGGGATGGAGCCGAAGTCCTTGGAAATGGGGATTATGCGTATCTTAAGATTGTGGACTGCCCGCTTGATATCGAGAATACGAAACAGATACAGACGGTGACGGTGGATGATATGGACGCGGAGATAACAGCGCTGGATACCGCCGGATACGTTATAAATGTACGGGTGGGGCAGGAGAATGTGAGTGGAGAGGAATTCCGCAATACTTATAATCTTGCATCCAGCTGTTTCACCCTGCAGCGGTATAACGGAAAAATGAGGATAACTACGCGAGGAATCGGACACGGACTGGGAATGAGCCAGCATACAGCCAATAAAATGTCAAAAAAAGGAAAGACTTATAAAGAAATATTGCAATTTTTCTTCGCGGGGACGGAAATCAAAGAAGTAGCAGAAATATTGCTGGACACAGAATAAGTCCATTACTATCTGGCAAAAATATAGTCAGAGGTGGTGATAAGATGAATAAGAGGCAAAGACCTTCACGAAAAAAGAGAGGTGCTACCGTCGCGGCAGTATTGTGCTTTGTGGCAGCAATTGCAATAGTTGGAACATATACATTCAATGATTACAAAGAGACGCAGCGAAAAGAAGAACTTGCACGGGCGGAAGAAACCAATGACACAAAAGAGAAAAAAACAAAGGAGCCTTCAGAAGAGGCCAACAACCTGGTAATTAGCAATCAGGCAGATACAGATACGCAGGAGAATACGGCGGATGAAGGAACCGGCACAAATGAGACAGAAAACGGCAGCGCAGGAACACAAGCGACAGCCGGTGGCGGCACATCCGTAAGCTTTAATGAAGACAGCAAGTTATTATGGCCGGTGAACGGCACCATACTTTTGAACTACAGTATGGACAAGACCGTATATTTCTCAACACTGGACCAGTACAAGTACAACCCGGCGGTAATCATCTCCGGTGCGGAGGGGGATCAGGTAATCTCAGCAACAACCGGAATCGTTAAATCCATCGATGTAACCGCAGAGACGGGGACAACCGTTAATATTGATATCGGTAATGGATATGAGTTGTTCTATGGACAGTTAAAGGAAGTACCAGTGAAAGTCGGCGACTATGTAGAAGCCAAGACAGTTCTGGGCTATGTAAGCCAGCCGACCAAATACTACAGCGTGGAGGGCTGCAACGTATATTTCGAGATGCGTAAAGACGGACAGCCGGTGAACCCAATAGAATATATGGAAGAATAGCAGATGGGGCGTGACATTAGATGTGTCGCGTCCTTATTTGACATCTGCGGGACATCTTTCTATAATAAAGGTGTAAATGGGCCTAAAGGGAGACGGATATATGAACTATACATATATACTTAAATGCAGAGATAACAGCCTGTACACAGGATGGACGAATGATATAGACAAGAGGCTTAAGGCACATAATGACGGAAAAGGCGCCAAATATACCAAATCCAGGCGTCCGGTTGAGCTCATCTACTATGAGAAATACGAGACGAAGGAAGAAGCGATGAAACGGGAATATGCCATCAAGCATATGACCCGCAGGGCAAAAGAAGAATTATTAAGAAATGGCCGTGCAGAAAAGGGGACGAAGTAGGGCATTAAAGGCTCGATTCGTCCCCTTTAAATCTACAGTATAAATGCATACATTAAGATGAAGTGGCATGCGCTTCCGCCCATTACGAACAGGTGGAAAATCTCATGGCTTCCAAAGTTCTTGTGCTTGGTATTGAAGAATGGAAGTTTTAATGCGTAGATAATACCGCCTACAGTGTAGATGATTCCGCCAGCCAGAAGCCATCCAAAGGCTGCGGGCGATAAGGCGTTGAGTATCTGGGTGAATGCAAGCACGCAGGTCCAGCCCATCCCGATATATAGTACGGAAGAAACCCATTTTGGACAGAATACCCAGAATGCCTTGATCAGCATCTCAATCACTGCAATTCCCCATACAATGCTAAGCAGGATAATTCCCGTCCTGCCCTTGAGAACCAGAAGGCATATAGGAGTATAGCTGCCGGCGATCAGCACGCTGATCATCATATGATCAATCTTCTTAAGGATTGTGTTGACCCGCTCGGATCTGTCAATTGTATGGTAAGTCGTGCTGGCTGCATATAATAATATCAGGCTTATCGCATACACCGTAATGGATATGATGTATATCCTGCTGGGCTCATGAGCCGCCTTTATCAGTAGTGGGACTGCCGCAAATATTGCCATCAGCATTCCGATGAAATGTGTGATTGCGCTTCCAGGGTCTTTGATGTGTTTTTTAATAATCTGTGCCATAATACTGCCTCCTAGATGATGAGAATAAAAAATACAACATGTAGTTTTTAAAACTACATTATCTATATATGTATATTATACCCTTGATTCCTAAAAATCAAGCATTATATTAAAACTTATAATATGGAAACAACTGGACTGGTTAAAAATTAAATAACTGGACATTTCTACATGACCACTTTGGTGATAGTATAGGTGCAGTCATAAGAGAAAGGAAGTCGTCATTATGGAACAGAAGAATCAGACGGTAATAAAACTTGCACAGACAGCGATTTTGGCAGCGCTTTGCTACGTTTCATTTACATTTCTGCAGATCAAGATCCCTATGCCCGGAGGAGATGCCACATCCATTCATATAGGAAACGCATTCTGCGTGCTGGCGGCATTGCTTTTAGGCGGTGCTTATGGAGGGCTTGCGGGCGCCATCGGCATGGGCGTTGCGGATCTCATGGACCCGATCTATATAACAGGGGCGCCAAAGACATTTATATTAAAGATGTGCATTGGCCTGATTGTAGGACTGGTGGCGCACAGAATCGCGCGTATTAATGATAGCAGCGATAAGAAATATGTTTTTAAGTGGAGTATGATTGCCTCTGTAGCAGGATTGGGATTTAACGTGGTGGCTGATCCGATCGTAGGATATTTCTATAAGATGTATATACTGGGTCAACCTCAGAAAATGGCGGAAGTGCTGGCAAAGTGGAGTACAGCAGCTACTTTTGTGAATGCCGTGATCTCTACGGTTCTGGTAGCATGCCTGTACAATGCACTACGTCCGATTCTGCTAAGAAGCGGGATGATTCTAACAAAGAGCGCTGGGAAATAGATCCAGAATCAATACAAAAGCCCGTTAAATGCATTCGCTTATAGCTGCATTTAACGGGCTTTTGTTCGTTATCCAGTTTTAATAATTTTCAACTTTTCTTTCAAAATATGCTCTAGGATGAGCGCATACCGGACATTCTTCCGGGGCTTCCTCGCCAATAAAGATATATCCGCAGTTTCCGCACTTCCAGCCAAGAGGAGCCTCTCCCTTAAAGGTTGCGCCTGCCTTATAGCTTTCCAGCAGCTTGCGGTAGCGTCTCTCGTGAGCGGCCTCTACCTCTGCAACGCCTTCAAACTTCTTGGCAAGTTCTTCAAATCCCTCTTCTCTTGCCTCTTCTGCCATGCGCTTGTACATATCCGTCCACTCAAAATTCTCGCCGGCAGCGGCATCTTCCAGGTTAGCTTCTACATCGCCGATTCCGTGGAATTCCTTGAACCACATCTTAGCGTGTTCTTTTTCCTGACCTGCGGTCTCTTCAAAAATATTAGCCATCTGTACATATCCAGCTTTTTTTGCTGCGGATGCGTAATAAGTATACTTGTTTCTTGCCTGTGATTCGCCTGCAAATGCTTCCATCAGGTTCTTCTCGGTCTTGGTTCCTGCGTATTTTGACATATTAAAATCCTCCTTTGTGAAATTTAAGGGTGCAGCCTTTAAGTGCCGCACCCTGCTGTTAAAATATATCTGATATCATTATATCTCTATTTGTATGATTTTGGAAATGATTTTTTAAATCTTAGCCAAAATATCTCTTTAACAGTCCTTCGAATGCTTTGCCATGACGAGCCTCGTCTCTTGCCATCTCATGCACTGTATCGTGGATAGCGTCCAGGTTAGCGGCCTTTGCGCGCTTAGCCAGATCAAACTTGCCAGCTGTTGCGCCATTCTCAGCATCGATTCTCATCTCGAGATTCTTCTTGGTGCTGTCTGTTACACATTCGCCGAGCAGTTCCGCAAACTTAGATGCATGCTCTGCCTCTTCGTAAGCAGCTTTCTCCCAGTATAAGCCGATCTCCGGATATCCTTCTCTGTGAGCAACTCTTGCCATTGCAAGATACATTCCTACTTCTGAGCACTCTCCTTCGAAGTTAGCTCTTAAATCAGCCATAATATCTTCGCTTGCGCCCTGAGCAACGCCTACAACATGCTCTGCAGCCCATTCCCTCTCGCCTGTCTGCTCCTTGAACTTATCAGCGCCTACATGGCATACCGGACATTCAGCTGGTGCTGCGTCTCCCTCGTGAACATAACCACATACTGTACATACAAATTTTTTCATAATAAAACTCTCCTTTTCTTATTTAAATTTAATTTTTAATATTAGTAATTGTTACTGATATTAATTTATCACAGTTGATTCTAATTGTCAATCCTTATTTTATGATTTTATTTACTTTTTTTCCAGACACTTTTTACAAGTTCCATAAAACAGAGTCGTGTGGGAATCTATGGTTCCCTGGAAATGCTCATTGGCAAGTGCGTTGATGCCCTGGATGTGCTGTTCATCCAGCTCCAGGTCAAATACATTGCCGCAGGATGTGCACACAACGTGATAGTGAGGCTCAGTTCTGCCGTCAAATCTGTCGCCGCCGTTAGGAGTGGAGATCTTAATGGCCTCCCCCATATCTGCCAATAAGTTTAAATTGCGGTATACTGTACCGAGACTAATTCGCGGGAACTCTTCCCTGACATGGAGATATACGGTATCAGCAGTTGGATGCGAGGTGGTATTGGCCAGATATTCTTTAATAGAAGCTCGTTGCCTGCTGTATTTTAAGTTTGCCATCTGCGCCCTCCTTTCAATAATGATAATAATTACTGTCATTATTATAGAGCAGAATAGAGCAACTGTCAACGATTAATTCCAAGATGTAACAATTTGTAATAATTAGATGTGAAAAAAGAGTATTATTTTTGCATAAAAACGTATAATATGGCGAGAATATTATTGATAAATAGGGTTGACATTGATGACACACATGATATAATATCAACGTAACATATGTAACAATTCTGTAACATTTACTAAAGATAAGAAAACATAAAGGAGGGAGTTTATGGATTCTATTCTTAGGAAAGGATTGTTCCTAGTTACTTTTACAGGAGCTATGACAGCATTTCCTGCCACGGTAAAGGCTTCAGATACAGTAACTGACAATATAATGCCGCAGGTGGGAATCGAGGAGGTACTAAGTGACTGCTACTTATCCGATAAACAGATTGAAGTAGAAGATTATCTGGTACCAACGCAGAAGGGTGAGTATTTAGATATGGCGTTCGCCAATGTCCAATCGTTTCTATATATAAGAAGCGAGCCGACGACGGACAGTGAGTGGGTAGGCAAGCTGTATCCTGATTATGCCGCTAAGATTATCGGGCCGGTAGGCGAATGGACGCAGGTCCAGTCAGGCTCGGTAACAGGCTATGTGTATTCCGACTATATATTAATAGGAAAGAACGCAGAGCAAAAGGCACAGGAGATGGTACAGAATTCAGGAACCGAAAGTCCTGATGAAGCATTTACTTATGCTGAATCCAAAGAAGAAGAAGCAGCAAGGCTTGAGAAGGAAGCAAGCGAGGCAGCCGCAAAGGCCGAAGAAGAAGCGAGTGCAAAGGCCGGTACGGGACAAGCCATTGTGGACTATGCCTGTCAGTTTATTGGAAACCCCTATGTTTGGGGAGGTACAAGCCTTACAAATGGGGCAGACTGCTCCGGATTCGTACAGTCCGTGTTCGCCCATTTTGGAATCAGTCTTCCACGTACAACGTGGGATATGGAGAATGTAGGGACGCCTGTAAGTTATGATCAGGCAATTGCCGGAGACATCATCCTGTATGATGGCCATGTGGGAATATACATGGGAGACGGCCAGATTGTAAATGCGATCAACAGTTCCAGAGGTATTGGAATCTTGCCTGCCACTTATACAAGCATTATTACAGTAAGAAGACTAATTTAGAATATACACGAATTATGAGAAGAAAAGTCCCAGGAAAAATCCCGGGACTTTTCCATGATTAAAAACTTTGTCAGGTGAATGTACAAATTGTACAAAATTGTAAAAAAATGTAAAATACTGGAAAAACGACTTATCCAAGTTTTCCACATTGAAATAGCCAAAAAAGGTGGAAAAAATGATGTTTTAGAAATTTTATCCACATTATCCACATAAAAAGCATCAAAAACGGGGGATTATTCAAGGCAAATAAAAGAACGGATGTTTTGTGAAGTTATAATAAAAATTAGATTTTGTCGAAAAAAACCAAAATAGTTATTGACTTTTAAGAAGTCAAATATTAAGAATAAATTTGCAGAAAATGTTTACACAATGATAAAAACCAGCTATAATGGAAACATTGAAGAGAAAAGGAGGAGTTATGATGGCACAGGTTTCAAGAGATACGACTATTGGCGAGGCACTCAGCATGAACCCGGGGATTGCACCAATCCTTCAGGAAATTGGGATGCATTGCCTAGGATGCCCGGCTTCACAGGGAGAGTCTTTGGCAGAGGCTGCAATGGTTCATGGTATAGATGCTGAATTATTGGTCGAAAAGATCAATGCATTTTTGAATGCATAATATGACAGCAAATAACAAAAAGATGCATCGGGACAAGCCCGTGCATCTTTTCTTGTTATTTGACATATAAGCGCGGTTATTGTAATCCGCAGGTTAAACTGCCGCAAGCTTTTGAACTGCGTTGGCAGATACGAGAACCTCGCAGTGCTCTTCCAGAAATGCCAGTGTAGCGCCGGAAGCCTTTTCCAAAGATCCATATTCTGAAAGCATGTTGCATATCCGGTTGAAATCATTAGTGGTGAGGTCTGACTGTGTCAGCGCAAGGATATACACGTCTTCGCCTTGATCTTTGTACAAGGTATTGGAACCAGAGTACATCGTGCTAAGCAGGCGCGCGGCCTTTAACACATGATCCATTGTTGCAAATGAGAACAGCCGCAAGGTAGCCTTAGGTGCTTTGGATGACTGCTCTTCATTGGCAGTTTCCGCCGCCTCAGCCGTGCCAAGTTTTTCTTTGACCTTGCCTAACAGATCCAGTAATGTCTCAGCGCCTTCCAGTTTAGCGGGGGCGTCCTTTTTCTTAGTATCCCAGTCGCCATCCGGTGACGGAGCGAATTTTGAAAAACGGGTATCGAGTTCCTCTGGATCCTCGACTTTAGTAATTATCAGCACGATTGAATCAGCGGAAGCAGGTATTGCTTCTATCATAAGAGGAATATCTTCTGCTTCGAATCCAAATTCAAAGGCTGCCTGTTGCATCATATCGTGGAAAAGTGACTTCGCTTTTTCGGTTCCGTAGGCCAGTTCGCTCAACTGAAGCTGGCGTGCAGCCAGGTCGGTCCGTGTGAAAGTGCAGCGTATCTGATTGTCGTTGAGTTTCTCAATCTTCATATTCATCACTTCCTTCTAATTTAGTATAGCATAGAAAATATGGGATGTTCAATAAAATAAGTATAAAATAAAAAAGTGCTTGATTTCGCTGAATCTATCGGATATAATGACGATACTAGAAGATAGTTTTCCCTGATAGCTACGTTCTTAGAACAAAGGAGGGAGAATTTCTTAATTTTATTTTTATCTTAATTTCTCAATGTAAGACGATCCGCGAATCTATCATAGACAAATCAGAGATTGCCGTTTCAGGCATAATTATCACATTATTTTTTAGAGGAACTTATGGAAAAGTACTATAATGCCAAAACTATCTTCTATATTTACCAGCTGCGGCATATATGGCGGAAATGTATCACGAGTATCTCCTTTTATATTATTATATGCAATCGCAGCCGTAGTTATCATATGGCATTGAAAAGGAGGCTAGTACATGGGGAAGGAAGAAGATTTAAGAAGGATGTTCCAGGAATTGACAGGCTATGAGAAGAAAAAGATAGACCTGAAGATGGAGGGAATACCCGCAAGCCCCATGCAGATAGTCCTGGCTCACGAGATGCGGGAGGGTGTGACTTATATGAGGGACTATATACTGGATGATGAGGGCGATATTATCGAATTGGACTTCCAAGGCGTAAGAACTGAAGAAAACCAGAAAAACGAAGAAACGCAAATACCCCGAAAAATCAATAAAATGTCGAAATAAATAATGACGTGTGTCAATGCTTTTGCTATAATAAGGTCTAGTAGGAGGTGCAGCATGGAAGAAAGAGAAAGAAGAAGCCGCACAGTTCCGGACCGAACAAGAAGCACAAGCCGGCCGGGGACGCCAAGAATTGGCACAGCAAGAAGCCGAACCGCGACAGGCAGACAGGATACGACAAAGCAGCAGAATGCCAGAAGGCAGCAGGATGCGCTAAGGCAGCAGGAAGCCAGAAGACAGCAGGAGGCAGGAAGGCAGCAGGAGGCCAGAAGGCAGCAGGCGAGAAGATCGCAGTCCGGGAGACCGGGAAGCAAGCGGACGCCGGCGAGAGGGCCCCAATCCAAGAGGAGAAGAAAGAGAAACTTGGGAATCAAGATATTCCTTGTGATTATATTAGCGATATTAGCTGTTGTGGCAGCATTTTTATGGAAACGATACAGTCCTTCAAAAGAAAAGTATGATTTGAAAAAGTATTATGGGATTGAACAGGAAGGACAGTTGGCTATTACCGTTAATAATCAGGTCGTAGAACCCCATGGCATGATTGCGGATGGCAAGGCATATATCCAGTATGATGTCGTAAGAAAATACATCAACAGCAGATTCTATTGGGATCCAGATGAGAATATCCTCTTGTACACGCTTCCAAAAGACATGGTTTCTGTAGAAGTAGGCAGCAAGGACTATATGGTGTCGAAGGATAAGAAAAGCGAAGACTACGTCATCCTAAAGACCGAAGGAAGCACGGCATATATCGCACTTGATTTTATCAGCCAGTATACCAATATGGAGTATGAGGTTTACGATAATCCGAGCAGAGTCATGATCGTCAGCGACTGGGGAAAGACTACAGTGGCAACAATAAAAAGAGACACTCAGGTTCGCTATCAGGGCGGAGTCAAGAGTCCGATCCTTACCGAAGTATCGAAAAAGGACGAAGTTACGATCGTAGAGAGCGAGGAGAACTGGAAGAAGGTCCGCACGAAGGACGGATTTATCGGATACGTCAGGAACAAAGACCTGAAGAATGAAGAGACCAAGACGATATCCAGGGATTTCGAAGAGCAGGAATTTACCAGTATTTCCAAGGATTATACGATCAACATGGCATGGCACAACGTGACCAACAGTGACGCAAATGGAAGCGTGCTGCAGAAGATTGCAGAGAGTAAGGGTCTGACGACAATTGCGCCAACCTGGTTCCATGTAAAAGATACGGATGGGAATATGGACTCCATAGCTTCCGCGGATTATGTAAATTATGCACATCAGGCCAACATAGAAGTGTGGGCGACTATCAGGGATTTTGACGGGGGCATCAACTCCTATGATGAATCCTATGCATTGCTAAGTTATACCTCTAAGAGGGAGAATTTGATCAACCAACTGATTTCCGAAGCATTGCGCGTGGGAATCGATGGAATCAACGTTGATTTTGAAAAGATTTCAGAAGAATGCGGAGAGCATTATATACAGTTCATCCGCGAATTGTCTGTAAGATGCCGGCAGAATGGAATCGTGCTGTCTGTCGACAATTATGTTCCTAAGGGCTATAATATGCAATATGACCGTAAGGAGCAGGGAATCGTTGCAGATTACGTAATTATCATGGGCTATGATGAGCATTTTGCAGGCTCGCCGGAGGCAGGCCCGGTTTCTTCTTATAATTTTGTAAAAGAAGGCATCGAAGAGACGCTCAAGGAAGTTCCGGCTGAAAAGGTGATCAGTGGAATCCCGTTCTTCACCAGGCTATGGTCGGAGACTCCGAAGACGGAGGAAGAACTGGCAAGCCAGGCAGGAACGGATGCCGCGGAATATACCATGAATGTGGACAGCCAGGCCTTGGGAATGACCAGCGCAAGTGATCAGGTGGCCCAGGCCGGGGCAGAGATTACCTGGGATGATAAGGCGCAGCAGAACTATGCCACATGGACCGTAGATAATGTGACATACGAGATATGGCTGGAGGATGAGAAATCTATCGAGCCTAAACTGCAGCTGATGAAAGAGAATAAACTTGCAGGTACGGCAGCATGGGCTTTGGGACAAGAGAATCCAGACATCTGGAATCTGATATTAAAATACGTAAATTAGTGAAATAAAATATAAAATACTTCCGGCAGTCATATATTTAAACAATATATAGACTGTCAGGAGGTATTTTTTTGCGTAAAAAAGTAGAGTTCGCAGTCCTGGTGCTGGCGCTGGCAGGGCTGCTGGCCGTCAGCAAGAATTTGGAGAAATATGTATCCAGCGGGGATGTAAAGAAAGGAAGCGCTACCGTAGTCATAGATGCGGGACACGGCGGGAGCGATCCGGGCAAAATCGGAGTGAATGATGCATTGGAGAAAGACATAAACTTAAAGATTGCCAAGAAGGTCAAGAAGCTTCTGGAAAAAGAGGGCGTGACCGTAGTCATGACCCGTAAGGAGGATGCCACGCTGGCTAAGGAAAGTGACCAGAATCAGAAGATCCAGGATATGAAGGCGCGGGTTGATGTGATCAACAAGACGAAGCCGGCAATGGTAGTCAGCATTCATCAGAACAGTTATCATGAGGAGGGGATCCATGGAGCCCAGGTATTCTACTATTCCCATTCCAGCGATGGAGAAAAGGCGGCGGTAATCATGCAGAAAGCGCTGCTGGCCGTGGATAGCGATAATACCAGGCAGGCAAAGGCCAATGATACATACTATATGCTTAAGAGAACGGAGTTTCCGACAGTAATTGTAGAATGCGGATTCTTGAGCAACAATGAAGAGGCGGAAAAATTAGTCACGAAGGAGTATCAGCAGCAGCTGGCGGAAGCAATTACTCAGGGAATCCGAACTTGTCTGTCGAAGTAGAGTGTAGTATAATAAAATCTATGAGAACAATAATAGAGAAAATAGATAAAAACAAAATAAATACAGATATTATAAGAGAAGCCGGACGCATACTAAGAGAAGGAGGCCTGGTGGCATTTCCGACAGAAACCGTATATGGACTGGGGGCAGACGCGCTGAATGAGCACGCAGCGCAAAAAATATATGCTGCCAAGGGAAGGCCATCCGACAATCCTTTAATCATCCATATAACCAACATGGATGACCTTGCAAAGATTACCTCTTTCATACCGGAGGCGGCTAAGGTTATTGCCGACAAGTATTGGCCGGGGCCGCTTACCATGATCTTTGATAAGAGCGGCATTGTCCCATATGGAACTACCGGCGGTCTTGATACGGTGGCAGTCCGCATGCCAAGCCACGAGATAGCCCGGGAAGTGATCGATGCAGGAGGCGGCTATATAGCTGCCCCCAGCGCGAATACATCGGGAAGGCCAAGCCCTACGACAGCCCTGCATGTGGAAGAAGATATGACAGGGAAGATTGATATGATTATTGATGGAGGCTCCGTGGACATAGGCGTGGAGTCTACCATACTGGATATGACGGTTGTGCCGCCAATGCTCCTCCGTCCCGGCGCCATTACCCGGGAGATGCTGACAGAACTGATCGGAGAAGTGTCGGTGGACAAGACATTGATAACGCCGGACAGTAAAAAGATCCCCAAGGCCCCGGGCATGAAATACAGGCATTATGCGCCGAAAGCGGAATTGACTATTGTAGAGGGTGAAATCAAAGAGGTAATTGCCAAGATCAACAGCCTGGCGGCAGAGAAGCTGGAAGAAGGTCTGAAGGTGGGGATCATTGGAACCGAGGAGACGGTAGGATGCTATCCGGCAGGAGATGTAAAGAGCATAGGCACCAGGGAGGATGAAGCGACTATAGCGGGAAGCCTCTATGGCATCCTGCGGGAATTTGACAATGACGGCGTTGATTATATCTACAGCGAGGCATTTGCCACAGGAGGGATTGGGAGCGCGATTATGAACCGCCTGCTGAAGGCAGCCGGACATCACGTGATTCATATATAAACACTAATAAATAATAAGGACGAATGAGGAGGAAGAAAAGATGTCTAACGTACAGATCATGGATCATCCGCTGATTAAGCATAAGATCAGCTATATCCGTCAGGAGAACGTAGGATCCAGGGATTTCCGGGCAGTTGTGGGAGAGATTGCGGCACTGATGTGCTATGAGGCTACAAGGAATCTGAAGCTTCAGGATGTAAAGATTAAGACTCCAATCTGCGAGACGGTGGGCCAGGAATTAAGTGGAAAAAAGATGGCGGTAGTGCCAATCCTGAGAGCGGGGATCGGCATGGTGGACGGCATACTGAATATGATACCTGCCGCAAAGGTAGGGCATATTGGCCTGTACCGTGATCCTGAGACTTTTGAGCCGGTGGAGTATTACTGCAAGCTTCCGGCTGACTGTGATGAAAGAGAAGTCTTCGTGGTGGATCCCATGCTGGCTACCGGCGGATCCAGCGTTGCGGCGATCCAGATGCTGAAGGACAAGGGCGTGAAGAATATCCGGTTCATGTGCATCATTGCGGCGCCGGAAGGCGTGGAGCGGATGACAAAGGCACACCCGGATGTGGATCTGTATATTGGGGCTCTGGATGATCATCTGAATGAGCAGAAATACATCGTGCCGGGGCTGGGGGATGCGGGAGACCGTATCTTTGGAACCAAGTAATGGCATATCTGCGGTAAGGAGGTAATGCATATGGGCAGCAAGAGGAAAGACTATATCAGTTGGGACGAGTACTTTATGGGTGTAGCCATGTTATCCGGCATGCGTTCCAAAGACCCGAATACGCAGGTTGGCTGCTGTATCGTAAGCCAGGATAACAAGATTCTGTCCATGGGATATAATGGACTGCCGATGGGATGCTCTGATGATGAATTCCCATGGGTGAGGGAAGGGGACGACCCGTTGGAGACCAAATATGTATATACGGTGCACAGCGAATTGAATGCGATCCTTAACTACCGGGGTGGAAGCCTGGAAGGAGCGAAACTGTATGTGTCTCTCTTTCCATGCAATGAATGCGCCAAGGCGATCATTCAAAGCGGGATTAAGGAAGTGATCTATGATTGCAATAAATATGAAGATACGTCCTCTGTGAAGGCATCCATGCGGATGTTTGATGCGGCAGGCGTGAATTACCATCAGTACCACCGTACGCAAAGAGAGATTACCATCAGGCTGTAAGCCTGGCAAGAATAAGGAAAGGGAAGATCCCGGCCGGTCAGGTGGGATCTTCCCTTTCTTTATTCTTGCTTATAAAACTATGCTTATGAAATCATCTTGGCCTGCCGCAGAAGGAAACGGTAGCGTTTCCAGGCAGCATTGCCTTTGTAGATATAGCAGTCGATCAAGTCCGGGTCTGAGGCATTCTGGAAGTTGTTGTATGCATCTTCGATTTCCTGCCTTGCCTGGGCGATCTCTTCAATCAAAGTATTGCACTGGGGATCGAAGGATAAGCGCCTGTATATATCTTCTTCGGCAGCACTTCCTCGCTCAAATAATCTCATAATCCACCTCCATTGCTGTATCGCTTGGTTTTCTTTTTTCTAGTATAGGCAGATTTGAAGAATAAAATACCAGATACGAGGATATATATGGAATTAGGAAATGAATTTGGGAGGGTGAATATGCCGGAGCAGAAACCTCATATTTTAGTTAATTTTTTAGTACGGGCAATCATAGGCATTGCAATTATTTTTTTTGTAAATGAGTTTTTGGCTTCTAAGGGGATTTCTGCGCAGGTTGGCATGAATCCGATGACATTTTTGACGTCCGGGGTCTTTGGAATACCAGGGGTCGCGCTACTTTACGGCATTACTTTCTACCAGATTTTGTAAGGGTTGCACAAAGTTCTACCTTTTTTAAAAAAGGGATGGACAAACAGGAAATATGTGGTTTATAATCGTCCTACAAGTTACATCTGGTGACTTGTATCTGATTATCTAATTCTATTGATAGATTCTATGCCGTATCGGCGGAAGATCACACAGACATGATAAGACAGCAACAGAGGAGGGATTTTACGTGAGCAGCAAGAGTCTGGTTATTTGCGACCAGGAAGAGAAGTATGCCTCTGCGTTCGCGGCGTATCTGACAAAGAAAAAGGAACTCGCGCTGCAAGTGCAGGTGTGCAGCGACCCGGGACAAGCACGGAAAATCCAGCAGGAGAAGGCGATTGATATCCTTCTTATCAGTAGCGGTTATTCGCAGGAGATGAGAAAGGAGATCCAGGCGGGGAGCGTGTTCGTCCTGACAGAGACGGCAAGTGCGAGTACTGGGCCTCTAGAAATCCCGGTATACCGATATCAATCGGGGGAGGCCATTCTTGCGGAGGTCATCTGCCAGTGTGGCCTAAAAGGAGAAGAAGAAGGATTATTTCTCCAAGCGGCAAAGAAAAGGCAGATGCGGATCATCGGGATTTTCTCGCCGGTACACCGCACGGGAAAGACTGGTTATGGGCTGGAAATGGGAAAGGAACTGGCCGTATCTTATAATGTCCTGTATATCAATATGGAACTGTATGGAGGGATCGGCGGTCATTTTCCAGAGGAAGGGCAGACGCTGGCAGATCTGATCTACTATTCCCGCCAGGAAAGCCGGAACTTCGGAATGATACTTACCACGCTGGCAAAGCATATGGAATCGCTGGACTATCTGCTCCCGTTCCGGGTATCCGAAGACATAAAGGCAGTCACGCCCGAGGAATGGACGAGCCTTCTTATGCAGATTGAGCAGTGCGCCATCTATGATGTCCTGATACTGGATATAGACGAAGGAATACAGGATGTATATGGAGTTCTCGGGCAATGTACGGAAGTGATGGTGCCCGTGGCGAGGGATCCGGCTGCCAGGGCCAAACTGTTCCAGTTTGAAGAGGAACTAAGGCTGCTTGGCTATGAGGATGTGAAGAAGAAACTGGTGAAAAAGGAGCTGGAGCGATGATACAGGCAGAACAACTGCATGCCAGGATTCTGGAAGAACTGGATATGACCAGGGAGATAGAAGATGAGGAACTGACGGAACTGATCTACCGGGTTCTTCAGGAAGCGTCTTCAGAAGAGTATCTTTCTCTTTCGCGCAAGACGGAACTGGGCAAGGAATTATTCAATGCATTCCGCAAACTGGACCTGCTTCAAGAGTTTCTGGAAGATGAAGGAATTACAGAGATCATGATTAACGGTACAAGAAGTATCTTCTTTGAACGGGATGGCAGAATCCATAAGTCGGACAAGCGGTTCCTGTCGAAGGAAAAACTGGAAGATGTCATTCAGCAGATCGTAGCGAGTTCTAACCGTCTGGTAAATGAAGCATCTCCTATCGTGGACGCCAGGCTGGCCGATGGCTCCCGGGTCAATGTTGTGCTAGAGCCAGTGGCAGTGAACGGGCCAATTGTTACGATAAGAAAATTTGGAAAAGATGCCATTACCATGGATCAGCTGATTGCATGGAATTCCATCAGTAAAGAAATATCTGATTTTCTGGCCGCTCTGGTGGCAGCCGGATATAACATATTCATAAGTGGAGGGACCGGTTCCGGAAAAACCACTTTCTTAAATGCATTATCGCAGTATATTCCAAAGGATGAAAGAATTATAACCATTGAAGACAACGCAGAATTAAAATTGCAGGATATCCCCAATCTGGTCAGTCTTGAGGCAAGGAATCCCAATGTGGAGGGGACTGGCGCCGTAACGATCCGCGACCTGATCAAGTCGGCCCTGAGGATGCGCCCGGACAGACGCATGATGAAAAAGGGAACTATAAAATAACAGAAAGCGTATTACCGTCCCAAACACATTCCTTTATGCAGGATCTAGCAATAGCATTTCTTTCTTCATAGGTAAAGTTTTCAAAATTACGAATGAAGTTTGCGATTTTTATTTGTTTTTCGCAAATATTCTGTTCAGTTTCAGTTGCAATATGCTCCATAGATTGTAACTCTGCAATATGGCGCTCTGTAAGTTTCAATTTTTTATCAAGGCCATCAATAGTATTGAGAATATATTTGGCAGCAGATGTATCAGGCGTGTCAGCAAGAACATTTGTAAGATTTTGAATTTTATTTTGAATTTTAATAATCGTCTTGTTTGCATCTTTAATTTCTGCATTAAAATCTTTGTCCTGAACAGAAACAAGCAGATATTCTCTTATTGCGTCTGGATCATTCGAGATTTTATTAAATATGTCTATCACCTTATCATCTATTATATTAGCCTTAATCTGACTCATATCGCAATAGTCAGTACCTTGTTGCATCCGTTTGGGACAATAGTACCATGTCGAGACGCTTCCATCGACTTTGGATTTGCGCGCGAGCATCATTAGCCGACCGCATTTGCACCTGAGGACACCTTTTAAGAGTGGAATAGGGTGCTTCATTTTTTTATCAAACACATTATGAGTGAATTGATTCTGTATGGATAGCCAGGTGGATTCGTCCATGAAAGGCTTATGCCGGCCAATACATACCCTCCATTTATCTGGAGGCTGAAGAGTATGCTTCTTGTTCCTTTCGGTTGTACGGCCATAAATCATAACTCCATGGGTTCCATCCCATAACTCGCGGGGGCAACGGCTAGACATGATGCATCCCATATTACTGTAATAGTCATAGACGGCATGTGTGGCAGGGGCACAGTAGGGCATTGTAAGAAGTTTATGCAACTGATTAGTCGAAAAGAACTTCCCATTCTTGGTAAGGATATTATGTTTTTTAAAATATCTTTCAAGTTGCTGTAATGAGAAATTATTTTGAAGGAATATCCTTCCGATACTTCTTACAAACTCGGCTTCTTCTTCTTCAACTACTATAGTGACGTGATTCTTTCCATCGGAAGACGTTATGCGGGTCCGTCTCCAGCCATATGGAGGATTGCCGCCAACCCACCATCCCTCATCGGCAAGACCTATCATATTATCATTTACACGGTTGGCGATTGTCTCGCGCTCCATCTGAGCAAATATGACAGAAACATACATCATAGCCTTGCCTATGGGAGTGTTTGTGTCTATGTTTTCTGCTATGGAAATAAACTGCACATGGTGTTCTTCAAGGAAAGCATAAATATTAGAAAAGTCTTTTATATCCCTGGAAAGGCGGTCAAGTTGATAGACTATCAGGAAATCAATAAGACCCGACTTGATATCTTTCATGAGTCTTTGCAGATCTGGTCTTTTTGTATTAGAACCGGTAAGGCCCTCGTCTTCATAGACCAGGAAAGAGTCCACTCTGCCAGGATAATGGAAATCAACATAATCGCGGCACATTTTGGCCTGATTTTTCGTGCTGTCACTCTTGTCAGAATAGATAGATTTTCTGGTGTAACTTGCAAATACCATTATATCACTCCTTAAAAGGGTGAAAAAAATACACCCTATATTTTGAATAGGATGTATGATATAATCAACTTGCTGGTAGATTAATCATATCATCCGTGATGATAGGTTATCTATGGAAACCGTCTGGTGTTGGCGCACTAGGCGGTTTTTTCTTTTTGTGTGAATCAATATATTTTGAGAACTTAAATTTTAAATGTTCATCTAAAGCGGTTGAAGGAAAACGTTTCTTAAGCATCCGACTTTTCCGAACTGCGTTCTTAACGGGAAGATTACATGCATTCACAATATTATATGGACTCGTTATATCGCATTCACAAAGGATTGGATCAGGTGCAGCAAAGTAACTGGCAAATGTCTGCAAATACAGGTTATCTAAGTCTAAATAAGTTATTCGGTCAGGATAAACGTAATTCAATTCTATCTCCGCAACAAGAAAAATTATAGTCCACACAGACAGTTTAGGGCCAAGATCATCATTGTAGAAAATAAAATATCGGTCTCGATCTGAACTATAATAGAGATAGCCATACCCGTCACATGTGGAAAGGTATTCATCTACAGGCGTATCCGTCATAAAACTGAGATGCTGAATACTTGTTAAATTAAATAAATTGTTCTTGCAAATAGTGTCTATAGTAACTGGAAGAGAAGAGATATTATACTTATCAATTGCCGAATAAGCACATGATCTGATAATAAATCTTTCTTCATCACTTATCTTATCGTAAAACAAAATACCACTCCGTACATAATCTCTATAGAAGATTTTAACATAAAAAAAGTGGTAAAAAAGTGGAAAAGATTACCATTATCCAATATTTTGATTGGTCTTATCATCGTTTAGAAGAACTTTCCTTCCGACCTCCAATGCCATGGCCTCTTCAAGAGAAATTTTGGGATTAAATGGCATTTTGCTGATTACAAGACCGAGACATTCGGTCTCATCTGTTATAGGAATAGGATCATATTTGTTGTTTAAAGATATCAAAACATTTTTCCCTAATTTCTTGACATAGGACTGACCATCTATCAAAAAGATTCCTATATCACCAAGGCTGATTTCTCTTAGTGGTTCGACCAGAAGTATATCGCCATCGCAATAGAGAGGTTCCATACTGTCTCCATTGACCCCTATTGCATACTTAACTCTTTTGTATTCCGGAGTGTCCGGGATTTCAATAAGATCCACTGGAACGTCATCAAATACAATCTGTCCAGTACCTGCGCTTGCGAGTTTGGGGTAAAATTGTATTAACCGTCCGGAAGGAATGGAAGCGACATTGGACTGATTTGAGGAAATGCTGCGGTTGTATTCAGCATCTAATAGGAAATCTATTATAGATTTTCCATGTTCATCGAGAGCACGGTATTTTTTTATATAATCATATTCTATTGATTTTAGTTGATAAGAATGTAATATATCTTTTTCGTCGGATAAGCCCATTAAGTAGTCAATAGATACATCTAATTTTTTAGAAAAAAGAATCAAAAAATCAGATGCTGGCTCTCGACTTCCGGTTTCATATCCGTTATAAGTTGTATATTTTATACCTAAAAATGAAGCGAAGTCTTTTTTATTCATACCCTTATTTTCTCGGATTTCTTTTAATTTATCACAAATCAATTTTGGTACCTCCTTATATGAAAATAGTATTACATATTTTACATGTTGTCAATGGAAAATTACTCGAAATGAGTAAAAATATTCAAATTGAGTATTGACAAATTTACGAAATGAGAATATAGTATAATTACAAATTTGCAAAATGAGTAATGGAGGTGAGAATATGTATCCGAATATAGAAGCAGAAAGAGTAAGAAACGGAATGTCAAAAGCAGAATTTGCAAAAAAGTTGGGAGTTTCGACAAAGACATACTATAACTGGATAAAAGGAATAAATCCTATTCCAAGTACTTATTTGATTAAAATGGCTAAAATGTGTAACTCGGAAATTGATTATCTACTAGGAATAAATAAAGAAGAGAAAGAGGCGGTGTGAATGAAAACAAAAGATATAAAAGTAAAAGTCACATATACGGAGGGATTCGAAAAGAGATTTACGAATAGCTGCCTTGAGCAACTTAAGAAAAGGGAGGAGCAGCAGTTACACTTAGAAAGCAATCAGAAAAAGGAAGAGGTTGCATAGAGAAAGGGTAGGTAGTCGCAGATTTTGTAAAAAGAAACAGAATTCATAAGAATTCTGTTTAGTCAATTTTTTTGCCACAATAAGGGCAATAATGCTTATCATCATCTTTTTCAATTTGCTCGATGAAACCAGCAGAAATAATACCTGTTGGAACGGCAACAAGGCCTATGCCTAACAAGGCTATAATAGCACTTAATAATTTTCCGATAGGCGTGATTGGGTAAATATCTCCATAGCCAACTGTGGTGAAAGTTGCAACGGCCCACCACATACTATCAAAAATATTTTTGAAATTGTCCGGTTGAGCAGCGCTTTCAATACTATACATAAGTATGGATGAAAGAATGATTAACATAAAAACCGTAACAATAGAAGAAATTAGTTGGCTTGATTTTAATTTGAATACGATAATGACATTGTGGAGAGCGCGTGTATAACGATTAAATTTGAAAACACGGAATAATCGGGTTATTCTTAGCAACCTTAAAGCCTTGAGATTGAGCGGAAAAATCATCGGCAAATAGAATGGAATTATAGCAAGCAAATCTATGACAGACATAAATGAAAAGATAAATTTTATTCGTGATTTGAAATTTGAATAATTGTCATACAGAAGGGGAGCCGTCCACAATCTTAAAAGGTATTCGACAGTAAAGGCAATAGATGTAAATACTTCATAATATTTAATTAATGTTTTTAAGAACATGGGGATGTGAAAAGTATCAACCATTATAAATACAACATTAAGAATAATTAAAACAATGATAGTAATATCAAATACTGTACTATAAATGTCATTGCCATTAGCAGTTTGGATAATTTCAAAAGTTCTTTTTTTAATTTTGTTCATGACAATTCCCCTATCTTTTGTACTCGGCGAAATCAAGCCTGTAATTATAGTATAAAAAAATTAAAGTTAAAAATCAATAAAAGAAAAGGAGATACATATGGAATATCATCATGCAAGGCTTAAGCCGGATACCCCATGGCAGATCCGGCGCCGGATCAGGCAGTTGGAGCGGGAGACAGACCGGATGTATGCCTGGATGTATAGGATAGGGATTGCCATGGAGGTAATAGCCATGCTGGCGCTTCTGGCATGCGCAGTACATTTCGCAGGAAAGTTTCTGTAGAGGAAGGAGGACGAACGATGCTGGGAATGATGGACAAGGCACGGATTATATTAGACCGTCTAGATAACAGACCGGAAGGGAAGGAGGACGTAGATGCGATATGCGAGGCTCTAGAAGAAATCGAGGAAAGGGAGCCAACAAGGACGCTGGAGCAGATACAGCAGATCGTGGATGCGGTACGCGCCGGTATCCCGGTGCAAGTAGGCTATGCGGATGCAGAGGTAGAGGACGGGTACGTTGCGAGGCTGTGCTGGTAAGGGAGGTGAAAAGGAATGGATAGAGGATATGATCTGGACTGGCTCAGCCGGAATGCCACAAGCATTTCAGACTCGGAAAAGAAAAGGGAGGCTTTCAGGGAAGTCTGCCGGCGGGAAAATGCAGATGGAAGCATAACCATATTTTATATTGACCAGTATGGTCAATACAGATACGAAAAAAATAGCACATCTACCGAAAATAGATGTGCCAGGTGACTTGTCGCCACACAGATATTTAACCCAATTAAAATATATCATCTGTGGGGCGAGAAGTCAAGAGAGACGGGGCTTTTCGCCCGTTTTTCTAACTTGATAAGAATATTAAAAATAGGACACGGGATACATGGGATTGAGAAAATATATAAGAAAGACCTACAGGTTTAAAAACGCGATAGAAATATATGAACATCTGGACGGGAGATATGGAGCAAGGGGAGCCCCAAGGAAGGAGAAGATAAAGGCAACCCCGGAAGAAGTAAAAAAGAGAAACCAGTGGAACAGGGAAAGGACTGCCAGGCATAAGCTAAGGACATGGTTCCGGGAGAATGACTATCTCCTGACATTCACCTACAGGAAAGCAGACCGGCCTCCGGACATGAAGACGGCAAAGAAGCACTTCAGAAGTGCATACACGATGATGCGAAAGGAATACCGAAAGAGAGGGTATGAACTAAGGTGGATGAGAAACATCGAAGTGGGAACCAAAGGAGCATACCACATCCATGTGGTGGTAAACCGGATACCGGATGCGGATCTGATTGCAAAAAAAGCATGGCCATACGGAGGGGCGAACATCAAACTCCTCTATGAGCAGGGAGAGTTCAAAGAACTGGCCGAATATATCACGAAGACCCCGGACACGGATCCGAGACTAAGAGAAGCAGATTATTCCACATCTAGAAATCTTCCGATAGAGGAGCCGAAAAAGAAAAGACTTACACGATGGCCAAAAGAGCCGAAGGAACCAAAAGGATACTACTTAGACAAGGATTCGTTCCATGAAGGAAAAAATCCATTCACAGGATGCAGGTATAGATACTATACACTGATCGCTATCCACAGGAGGATTTAAGATGTATGAGATACATATTTTTATAAGCGTAGACAGCGCAAACACCAGAAAATCCAAGAAAACTTACCAATATCGGATGACCTGGAAGAAAGAAGTCCGGGAGGGAGCAGGAGAGATCGAAGGAACCTTGCACGAAGCGACCCTGCAGGCGCTGGTAGAAGCCATGCGTCGGATAAATCAGTCGTGCAAGATTCATATCCACTCTGGGGATCGATATGTGCTAAACATGATTGACAGCCAATTGGACAGGTGGGCCGGAAATGGCTTCCGGACCGCTAGGGGAGAGCCGGTGCAGAGCAAAGGATTATGGGAGGAGTTGTGGAGACTGACCAAAGGGCAACTCATCATAGCCGAGAAAGGAGAATAACAATGTATGAGATATTTGGAAATTTCGATAGTTGCGAAGAGATAAACGCCTGCGCAGCAGGACTAAAAGCGGAAGGAGACATGGAGAATCTGAAGAAACTGGCCAAGGAAAATGGGATTCCAAAAGATTTTGCAGAACTCTACATGGATGGCACGACAGAAGAGCTGACAGACTGGATGAATGCAGCGATAGGAAAGCTGGATATAGAAGGCGCAGAATACAAAAATAACCAGATCCCGGTAGAGCCGGTCCTGGATTATCTGCGGAGTCTGTGCATTGAGGAACAATTTGCCCGCGCTGTGCGACGCCGCACAAAGACAATCAAGGAGTGCATGAAAGGCATCGAAGAGAATTGCAAGAAAATCGAAAAGGACACCGGAAAGCACTATGTAGCTGATCTGGTAGTCTTCCATTGGGCAAGAGATTATTTCCTGGAGGGACAAAAGTGAAGAAGAACGAACTACGAAAACTCCCGGAAATGAAACCGACAAAGTCAATGATCCGTGCTATGGAAGAAGACAAGGGCTATATGGCCGAGAGGTACCAGGCACCTCCTATCTGGGCACCGAAGTACATCTGGTTCTACCGTGCGAAAAAGACAAAAAAAGATGTAATGGAACTGGATATATTTACAAGGGAAATGCTAAAAGAGGGGGAAGAATACCCAAGATACAGGATCTTCCTGCATGATGGGAAATACGACACGCTCGACAACATCACAGACAAGTGGCGGACATCAATAATAGAAAAACTGGAATATGCAAATTATGGAAACATACCGCCTTATTACCGTTATTGCGATCAGGGCATATGGATGAGCGAAAAAGAGCAGGAGATACTACAGAAATTTGTGAAGAATGGAATTGGAGACCCGATGGAAGCAGTCCAGGCATGGGAAAACTATAAAAAGCACCGGATTGAACTGGATAAGATTAACGCGGAAATGAGGCTGGTACCGGAAATCCCGAAAGATTTTGGCGAATGGATTAAGACGGACGGACTACCACAATATATCTTCTACGATGCCGGCAGGAATGTAAAGGAAGGATATTGCACCGCATGTAAGCATACCGTACAGATCCAGAAGCCGCGATACAACAGCGAGACAACCTGCCCACACTGCAAACGGAAAGTCACCTATAAAAGCCGTAAAAAAGCAGGAAATATCGTGGACTGGGGATACGTTGGGCTATTACAGAAGACAAAAGAAGGGTTTGTTTACCGTTATTTTAAAGCAAAACAAAAATACAGAAACGGAGAGCGGGAAGAAGGCGGATACTGGGAAGTGATCCGGCAGACCTATGACCGGAACTTCCGGGAACGGAATGAATTTGAGTTCGCCAGATATAAACAGACACCATCCGTCCGTTGGTGCTACAAAACATACGGATGGAACGAAAGGGTAACGGAACAAAAAGCAATCCTGTATTGGAGAAATTTAAAACAGGCGACAAAAGGAACACCGCTTCAGTATTCGGCGATAGAACTATTCGCAAGGCAGAAGATAAGATTCTATCCGGAAAATTATATCAAAGAATACGGGCGCGGAAAGGGCATCGAACAGCTGGTAAAATGTGAATTCTATAAAATAGTGGAGGAGAGTATCGATTGTTATGGGACAACCGAAATACTGGAACTGGATGAAAAGACGGCTCCAAAGATCCTGGGGTTAAAAAAGCAATACTACAAAATGCTTGCGGGAACGGATCCATCCGGGCGAGAGCTTGAAATCACAAAAGAATTTCAGTTACTAGGGATACAGCGCACAAGACATAATGCCGCATATCTGTCCGAACATGTATATAGACGGAATTTTGCAATCTACATCCGCCATACGACAGAGCATAAGATGATGAGATACATAAAAGAGCATTTAAAAAGCAAAGAAGAGATTCGGGAATACCATGATTATCTGCAGATGGCAGCAGGACTTGGATACGATCTGAACGATGAATACATCTTATACCCAAAGGACATGAAACAGCGGCACGATCAGTATGTAGAAGAAAGAAACGAACGTGACTTGAAAATCAAGAAGATGGAAGATGCCGAGAAGGAAGAAGCCTATAGAAAGACGGTGAAAAAAAGAAAGTGGAAAAATTACGAGATGGAATCGGGAGAACTACTACTAAGACTGCCGGATGCGCCTGCAGATATCAGGGAAGAAGGAAACAGACAGCACCATTGTGTAGCAACTTATATCGACCGCATGGTCAAAGGGGAAACATGCATTGTATTTATCCGAAAAAAAGAAAATCCGGAAGAATCATTTTACACGATGGAGGTAAGAGAGGGTAATGTCGTCCAGGTACGGGGGAAATACAACAGAGAACCACCGGAAGAAGTAAAAAGATTCGTAGAAGAGTTTAAGCGCAAGAAATTAAGGTACAGGAAAGGATGGCAGGATAATGTATAACATGCAGGAAACAAGGGCGATTGATAATCTGAGTGATATGACTGCGATTATCAAAAACGAGCTGAATAATATCACGGAAGGCTTTGTGGCAGTAGGGTACTACATGAGGAAAACAGCAAAGGACGAGCTATACAAGCAGAAAGGCTACCAGAATCTGTTCGATTATGCAAAAGAGAATTTCGGAATCAGTCGGCCGACAGCGATACGCTTTATGGAAATCAATGAAAAGTACAGCATCGGAGGATACAGCCCTGAGATTGACGAGAAATGGAGAGGATACGGAAGCAGCAAGCTGACGGAGATGTTAGGACTGCCGGAGGAAATCCGGGAGGAAGTACCGAAAGAAGCAACCGTGAAGGACTTAAGAGAGGCGAAAGCCATCATCAAAGATACGGAATCCAACTTTGATGCACAAATGAACCTGTGCGACATCACACAGGAGGAGACTGCGCAGGAAGAATGGATGAAGCAACTGGTGATAGAGCTGTGCAAAGAGAATCGGATCTTCCAGGACATGCTGGACTATGAGCGTAAGGATATCGGGAATGACAGACAGGGAATCGAAGAAGACATCCTTGCAATGGTAAATCCAAGTAAATTCAAGGTGATCCGGTTACGGACAGCAAATATCCTCATGCAGGAAAAAAAGATTCGGATAATGCCATACAAGAGAAATGGAAATCTGCCGGATCCGGAAGAGTATACCTATATTGACCTTGCGATGGCATTTGAAGAATTATGCTATCCAAATTATCCGGATATCTCGGAGCCGGCACAAAAAATCTATGAAAGGATTTACGGGGAGCCATTATATGAATATGAGAAAAATGAAGATCCAAAACCTGAGACGAAAGAGAAACTTGAGCCAGAAGAGAAACCAAAGCCAAAAGAAAAACAGGCGCAAACACCAGGAAAACCTAGAGATTCAGAAGAAAGGGAAGTTGAAGATAATGACAGTCGATCAGTACATCCGTTGGAAGAGCAAGTCCCAGGACAGACAGAACTTACGAGGGACTTTCCGGAGTACTGCCCGGGAGACGTCATGAATCCTCCGGAGGAGCCGGAAGCAAAAGAGCATGAGATAACGGAGGGCGTGATCGAGGAGGGGCATGTAGTCAAGGACATTCTGGAGTCAGGAAGCCTGGATATGATAATGAGGCTGCTGAAAAAGGAATTCGTAATTCCGGATGGGGGATGGAAGAAGTGGCAGCAGAAGGTAGTGAGGCTGGAGGAAGAGGAAGGATGCTAAGTGACGACAGCGGGCTGATGTTCCCAAAGCCGCGCAGGAGGAAGAAAAGACAGAGGCATGCAAAGCCTATCGTGCCAACAATGCAAGGAGAATGCTTCCTCTGTGCGGCAGACGGGGACCGAAGGAGAAAACAGACAGAAGAGCATCACGTCGTATTCGGCGGCGGCGGAAGGAGCCGGAGCGAGGCAGCAGGAATCAAGGTGCACTTGTGTATAGAGCACCATCGGACGGGGAAGAAGGCCGTCCATAACTGCAGGGAGACGCGGGAAAGGCTATGCAGGATCCTGCAAGCCGAATACGAGAAGACTCATACAAGAGATGAATGGATGCAGATTGCATGGAGGAACTACCTATGATGCAGGAATTAAGGATATTAGGATAGGCGACCACGTGGAATACGAGGATGTCTATGTAGATGACAGAAGGAGCATAAGCGGGGAAGGGGAGGTAATAGGTTTCGGGGTATTCGGAAATAAGCAGTTAATATGGGTAGAGGGGACGATAATGTATCACAGCGTAATCGGTTAACATAGCACAGCCTCCGGCCAAAGAGCCGGAGGGGAAAGGAGAAATATGCTGAAAGAGGAGATAGAGCGGATCAAGAAGGAATCGCCAGACGGGCTGGAAGCCAGGAGGGGGGGATGCAGGTTCTGTGGACAGATCGCATCCATAGAGGCGCCGCCGGAATGGGGGACAGTCTTCTGCGACGAACTGGCAACAGAGTGCTGCGGATGCGTAGAGTCAACGGCATATGCGCTGAAAAAGAAGCAGAAGGAGCGGGCAATCAAGGCGATAGAAAAGCAGTTCGGGGAAGAGGCGGAAGAGAACCGTGTAGAGGAATGCATAATGAAACTGCTGGAGATGGCAGCAGAGCAGATCGTAGAAGACAGGATAGCATCGGTGACCATGGATTTCGGGAACGGACTGAAGGCCAAGTTGGCGATAACAGGAAAGGGACTGGTGAAGGTAGAGCGGACCAGGACAGAGAAGGCCGCACAGGAGGCGTGATGAAAAATGAAGAATCTTACAATAAGGGCAATAGATAGGATGATTGAAGATCTGGAAAGGGCAGAGAGGGTGGACGACAGGAGCGAGAAGTATAAGATGGCAGCAGCCGCGTACCTTAAGAACTATGCGGATGCATTGGAAGACAGGGGAAAGACGCGGGTAAGAATAAGTCAAGAAGAAAAAAACTAAAAAATTGGGTGAGTATACATGAAAACAAAAAACAAGCAGCAGACCGTCAGGCAAGACACTGTTCTGCTGCTTATCACCTAAGGAAATTATAGCATAATTATCTTCCTTAGGCAATACGAAGGAGGAAAAATCATGTATACAAGTGCAAGTACAAATGTAAAGACAAACGTTATCAATAATATCATGCTTAATATGTCGGCCTATATGGGGAGGGCTACGCTGGATATATTGCAGAGGGTACTGGAGGAGCAGTTCGTTTTCCTCAATATGGAACAGATCACGACACTTCCGGCAGAAATCGACCGAAGCACGGAAGAAAAGAACAGATATCTAGTGGAACTGTTCAAGGTCAAGAAGCGGAACCTGTCAAAAAGGACCATGGAGCAATACATGAGAGCCGTCACCAGCCTGATCACAGTCATAGACAAGCCGCTGACGGACATCGACGAGGTAGACATCGACTACTATCTGAGATGGTATGAGCAGCGTAACGTGAAGAATAATAAGGGCAAGAATCAGGCCAGCACATGCAACAACGAGCGAAGATTTCTAAGCGCATTCTACACATGGCTCCGCAAGGAGAAATTCGTTGCCGGGAACCCGGTAGAGGCTATCGAGCCTTTTCGGGAAACCAGGAAGCCGATTGACTACTTCCGGCCAGTCCAGATGGAGGAACTCCGGGACGGATGCAGGACGGCAAGAGAGAGGGCGTTGATAGAGGTACTGCGGTCAACCGGGGCAAGGGTAGGAGAGATCACGGAGATCAACGTGACGGATGTGGAATGGCAGACGGGAGACATCCTGATCCGGGGCGAGAAGGGAGGAAGGTACAGGACCATCTATCTGGACGAGTCAGCCAGATACTATCTGCAGAAGTACATATCAGAGCGAAGGGATAGCGGGGAAGCGCTGTTCGTGGGATGCAGGGCGCCGCATAACAGGATGCAGAGTGGAGGAATCCGGGCGATCCTGAAGACGATAGCAAAGCGGGTAGGAATGAAGTGCAGGGTATATCCGCATAAGATGAGGAAAACCCTTGGAATGAACCTTAAGAACAGCGGAATTGATATTGGGACGATACAGGAAGTACTTGGACACGCAAGCCCCGCGGTAACAAGCCGGTATTACGCGGAAAGCACGCCGGATACGTTAAGAAGCGTCAGAAGGCGGGCAGCAGCATAAAGGAGATAAAAAATGAATGAGGAGATACTAAGATACATAACAGGCTACATCCAGGAGCATGGATATCCACCATCCGTAAGAGAGATTGCGGATGGCGTAGGGGTGTCATCAACCAATACCGTGCATCGGCATATCAAGGAGATGCTCATAAGCGGGATGCTAGAGACGGATGCAGAGCCAGGAGCAGCACGAGCATTCCGAGTTCCGGGATGGAAATTTGTACGAGATGAATGAGGAAGTAAATTAGGGGTTAGGAGGAAAGGACAATGGATGACAATAAGGCAATTGAGGTATTAAAAAACAATGTTCCTAAGACGTGTAAAATGGTCGGTGGACGTTATCAAGGTGGTTTTGACGATTGGGAATCTGATATGGGGCAGGCTATAGAAACGGCGGTGTCCGCACTTAAAAAGAAGATACCGCAGAAACCCGTGAAAGTTAATGATGCTGAAATTAGGTACACGGATAGTTACAGATGCCCTGCTTGTGGTAGTGGTTTTACAGGCACAGGAATAGCAGATTACTGTTATCACTGCGGACAGGCACTGAATTGGGATATTTTAATGTTTGCTGACAATGATACAGCACAGCCAGGACTTATGCCGGCAATATAAGTTGACTGGGCGTTTAGGAGGAAGGATGGTAGAAAGTAGATGAAAGAGCAAGGATTCAAGGATGGAGATAAAGTAAGGTGGTTTTTAAATCCAGCAGAGTATA
>ENA-ORSX01000336-ORSX01000336.1-human-gut-metagenome-genome-assembly--contig:-NODE-336-length-53592-cov-51.914377_pt1 | contig 53592 bp, 39 predicted proteins | sample MGYA00241904_ERZ509172 | MGnify/ENA primary metagenome ERZ509172 (study PRJEB26280, sample SAMEA2338795) | human gut metagenome | biome: human gut; feature: human-associated habitat; material: faeces... | reverse complement strand
AGGTCTGGCAGAAAGTGGCCAGGTTCTGACGAGCGTTGCCATCAAGATATAATTCATCATTGATAATCTGAAATGCAACATCATCGCGCATTTCGTGCAGCGGAAATCGTTTTGACTCCGCGATAGTAGAAATGGCCTTTGCACCAAAACGTGAATCGAGTAGTTCTGAGCGGAAATCCGTTAACAGCTTCTGGTCCATTTCGAACTCCTTAAATTTATTTGAAGGCAATAAAAAAGTAGGATTTATCCGCAATGGAAGCAAGGCATTACAGGCTTAATTTAAATAACAAAATCCTAAGCAGAAAAACGACCTTTTATAATATAAACATTTAATATGATAATATTAAAAACAGACTTTATTATCGTAATAAAAATCGCCCAAACACTCCTGTTCGGGCGATCAAATTAATTATTGTTTATCCTGCATATACGGCGTGTAAACCCCGTTCAGACTGTGCAGGAAAGCTACGATATCATCCACATCCTCCTGCGGCAGCTCTTTGCCTACCTGATAGCGCAGCATCAGTTTCACCGCCCCGTCCAGCGTCGGCACGTCACCGCGATGGAAGTACGGTGCCGTTAAAGCAACGTTACGTAAACCGGGTACTTTCTGACGCAATTTATCACGCTCTTCTTTAGTAACATTCATACGACCAATATCCGCCGCCTTAATTTCACCAAAGTTAAAGTCTTTTTTCAGCCCCAACGGTTCAAAGGAACGTCCGCCGAGAATAATACCACCATGACAAGTTGCACATTTATTATCTTTAAATAATTGATAGCCTTTTTTCTGTTGCGCCGTCAGAGCATTCTCATCTCCACGCAACCATTTATCAAATGGGGAATCCGGCGTAATTAATGTTTTCTCAAATTCAGCAATGGCATCAGTAATATTTTCGCCACTGAAACCTTGCGGATAGACTTCGAGGAACTGCGCTTTAAGCTGCGGATCTTTTTCCAGCTTAGCAATAATTTCGTCCCAGGATTTCGACGCCATTTCAATCGGGTTCAACGGCGGTCCACCAGCCTGATCCTGCAATGTTGCCGCACGACCATCCCAGAACTGCTCAACGTTAAATACTGAGTTAAATACCGTCGGCGCGTTAATCGGCCCAACTGCGCCACCAACACCAATCGATGTTTTTCTGCCATCGACGCCCCCCGCATTCAACGCATGGCAATGAGCGCATGAAATGGTGCTATCCGCCGATAAACGGGGATCGTGATACAGCGCAAAACCCAACGCCACTTTTTGCGCATCGGTAGGCAGTTTTTGCGGGATGGGCTGCACCGGTTCATTGCGATGCTCCGGAGCAGTATCATTGCTGGCGTAATATTCCGCGCGCTGTTTTGCAATCCAGGCCAGTATTTCCGCCCGCTCTTCATCACTCACCTTACCCGCCCAGTGTAGCGCGGTATAACGCGTTGGCGGCATAGTTTCATACTGCATCACCCATTCAATCTTATTCAGATCGCTTTGCGAAACGGGTTTATTAGCCAGCAGAGCCGCACGCACGGCCTCGAGGTTAAAAGATTTATATCCAAGCTTTATGTCGTAATCCATCAACTGTTTCGCGCCGGGAATATAATAATAGGCGGGTAATTCTGCCGAAGGTGTATGGCAATAGTCGCATCCTTTTTCACGGAGAAAGCCTAAAACCTTATTATTTTCACTGACAGCAGATGCCTGAACATCGGCCTGTTTACTGCGTTTATTATCGTGGTACCACACATAACCAGATAACCCTAAATAGCAAATCGCGACGCCAGCCAGGCCGATCGCGGTAATACGTGAGACCATTTTCATTATTCTTCCCTCACGGTGGTGAGTTATTGTGACCCAGAAAATTTTCCAGAATGCTGCAAACGTCTCTGCGAGACAAAGCCATCATAAAAAACAGGGAGATATGCTTTTTGATAGGAATCAATCAATTACATGAATATAAACTATCAATAAGATAGCCAGTGCCTATTACCCAGATCAGGAATGGCATATCATGATTGCGGCGAGAGCAGGATTGAATGTTCTGAAAATGAAAAACAACACGAAATCCGTATTTTTATAAATTCCATTGATATTAGTGCGTTATATTTTTTGGCAGGTTAATAAACGTGATCCACCGCACGCTTTGTCGCCCACCAGGCGGAGCGAATGACTACCCTTAAAGAAAAGCCCGATAATTAGCGACGAATTTCGGAGGTCGGATCCTTATGCTCAATCAGAAAATTCAAAACCCTAATCCAGACGAACTGATGATCGAGGTCGATCTCTGCTATGAGCTGGACCCGTATGAATTAAAACTGGATGAGATGATCGAGGCAGAACCGGAACCCGAGATGATTGAAGGGCTGCCCGCCTCTGATGCGCTGACGCCTGCCGATCGCTATCTCGAACTGTTCGAGCATGTTCAGTCGGCGAAAATTTTCCCCGACAGTAAAACCTTTCCCGACTGCGCACCCAAAATGGACCCGCTGGATATTTTAATCCGCTACCGTAAAGTGCGCCGTCATCGTGATTTTGACTTGCGCAAGTTTGTTGAAAACCACTTCTGGCTGCCGGAGGTCTACTCCAGCGAGTATGTATCGGACCCGCAAAATTCCCTGAAAGAGCATATCGACCAGCTGTGGCCGGTGCTAACCCGTGAACCACAGGATCACATTCCGTGGTCTTCTCTGCTGGCGCTGCCGCAGTCATATATTGTCCCGGGCGGCCGTTTTAGCGAAACCTACTATTGGGATTCCTATTTCACCATGCTGGGGCTGGCAGAAAGTGGTCGGGACGATTTGCTGAAATGCATGGCTGATAACTTCGCCTGGATGATCGAAAACTACGGCCACATCCCCAACGGCAACCGCACCTATTATTTGAGCCGCTCGCAACCACCGGTTTTTGCGCTGATGGTGGAGTTGTTTGAAGAAGATGGTGTACGCGGCGCGCGCCGCTATCTCGACCACCTGAAAATGGAATATGCCTTCTGGATGGACGGTGCAGAATCGTTGATCCCTAATCAGGCCTATCGCCATGTTGTGCGGATGCCGGACGGCTCGCTGCTCAACCGTTACTGGGACGATCGCGACACGCCGCGTGACGAATCCTGGCTTGAGGACGTTGAAACCGCGAAACATTCTGGTCGCCCGCCTAACGAGGTGTACCGCGATTTACGTGCGGGGGCGGCCTCCGGTTGGGATTACTCTTCCCGTTGGCTGCGTGATACTGGTCGTCTGGCGAGCATTCGTACCACCCAGTTCATCCCCATCGATCTGAATGCCTTCCTGTTTAAACTGGAGAGCGCCATCGCCAACATCTCGGCGCTGAAAGGCGAGAAAGAGACAGAAGCACTGTTCCGCCAGAAGGCCAGTGCCCGTCGCGATGCGGTAAACCGTTACCTCTGGGATGATGAAAACGGCATCTACCGCGATTACGACTGGCGACGCGAGCAACTGGCGCTGTTTTCCGCTGCCGCCATTGTGCCGCTCTATGTCGGTATGGCGAACCATGAACAGGCCGATCGTCTGGCAAACGCCGTGCGCAGCCGGTTACTGACACCTGGCGGGATTCTGGCAAGCGAGTACGAAACCGGTGAACAGTGGGATAAACCCAACGGCTGGGCACCGTTACAATGGATGGCAATTCAGGGATTTAAGATGTACGGCGATGACCTTCTGGGTGATGAAATCGCGCGCAACTGGCTGAAGACGGTGAATCAGTTCTATCTGGAACAGCACAAACTGATCGAGAAATACCATATTGCCGATGGTGTTCCTCGCGAAGGCGGCGGTGGCGAGTATCCGTTGCAGGATGGGTTTGGCTGGACTAACGGTGTGGTACGCCGTTTAATTGGTTTGTACGGCGAACCATAATATTTTTACAGCCAGCCGCTAACTTCCTGCTGGCTGTAAAATTATCCTCTTCAGGAGGAGATATTTAACATCATTGCCGCCTGGGTGCGATTTTTGACTTCCAGACGGCGATACAGTGATTCCAGATGCGCTTTTACCGTTCCGGTACTGATATTCAGCGCCCTGCCGATCTCTTTATTTGATTCGCCCGCCGCTAACATGGTTAAAATCTCCCGCTGGCGGGCGCTTAACGATTTGAGATCTTTAATGTCCTTTTCCGGCGTCGTTCGCCAGTCTCCAGGCAGAAACATCATCCCCATCGCCGCACTATTTACCGCCAACGCAAATGTCTCGACGGTTGAATCACGAGGCACAATGGCCAGCACATTAAAATGAATAACTTCCTGTAACCACCGTTTGTTGCAATCCGTCGCCGTAATTAACACCTTAACCTCAGGAAATTGCACCACGGTTTTTTGCAGCAACCAGTAGCAAAAATCACCATCCTGATCGCCATCGAGCATCACTAAGGCTTCAGGGTAACTTTCCAGCTTTTGCCATAACTCGTCTGCCTGACTGGCCCCCTGAATACTCACTCCTGGAATACGATGCTGTAAACTGATTTTCATTCCATGAATAAATATTGACTGCCTGTCAAACATGATTATTTGCATAACTGAATCTCCACCTGAATACGTTAAAAAGACTTAAGTAGTGGAAGGGTATTACCCGCGAGAAAAAATAAGAATTCGCCATTTGGCGGTGGCCATTCTACAGAGATGACGCGTAGAAAATAGTTACCGATATAAATAGTTACAGCTAAACGCCTGAAATTACATGTCGAGGGCACTATTTAAAACATTTTTGAGGATTTCCTTATATCGGTAGTTAGTACGCATGCAATTAAAAATGAAATTCCGCGACCATAAACAAAAATAACAAACGGCAATGAGATAAAAATAAGCACAAATAGCCAATACATCTTCTATTCACTTTAAAGGGAATCGCTGAAAAATACGCTCTGTTTAAGGGAATTCACCTTTCTCATAAAGCTATTCCTCCCTTTTCCTGCTGAGAAATCGCCACATTCATCATGACAACATTGTGAAACCCGGCATTAGATGTTAGAAAAAACAATAAACAATGCGATATGCGCGCTACTGTTTCGTTGTGAACAACAATCGGTCAAAGAAATGGATAAAATTCACGCAATGCAGTTGTTCATCAAAGTCGCGGAGCTGGAAAGTTTTTCCCGCGCGGCGGATTTCTTTGCTTTGCCAAAGGGAAGTGTTTCGCGCCAGATACAGGCACTGGAACATCAACTTGGCACCCAGCTTCTCCAGCGCACCACGCGACGGGTCAAACTCACGCCAGAAGGCATGACCTATTATCAACGAGCAAAAGATGTGTTGAGTAATCTCAGCGAACTGGACGGTCTGTTTCAACAGGATGCCACCAGTATCAGCGGTAAATTACGCATCGACATCCCGTCAGGAATCGCGAAAAGCCTGTTACTGCCGCGCTTGTCGGAATTTCTCTATCTGCATCCGGGAATTGAGCTGGAACTGAGTAGCCATGACCGTCCGGTAGATATTCTTCATGATGGTTTTGATTGCGTGATACGCACTGGCGCATTACCGGAAGATGGCGTTATCGCCCGTCCCCTCGGTAAACTGACCATGGTCAACTGTGCCAGTCCGCACTATCTGACGCGCTTTGGTTATCCGCAAAGCCCCGATGATCTGACTTCACACGCAATAGTGCGTTATACACCGCACCTGGGTGTACATCCGTTAGGTTTTGAGGTTGCCAGCGTTAATGGCGTCCAGTGGTTTAAGTCTGGCAGCATGTTGACGGTAAACAGTAGCGAAAACTATCTCGCCGCCGGTCTTGCCGGTCTGGGGATTATTCAGATCCCGCGCATTGCCGTGCGCGAAGCCCTGCGTGCCGGGCGGCTTATTGAAGTGTTGCCTGGCTACCGTGCCGAGCCGCTGTCCCTTTCACTGGTTTATCCGCAGCGTCGGGAGCTTTCCCGGCGTGTAAACCTGTTTATGCAGTGGCTGGCTGGCGTAATGAAAGAGTACCTGGACTGACCGACTATACTTTTAAGAATGACCACGACAGAAGGACAAAAGAGCGGATGACGCAGGAAAACGAGATCAAACGTCCCACCCAGGATCTGGAGCACGAGCCGATTAAGCAGTTGGATAATAGCGAGAAAGGCGGCAAAGTTAGCCAGGCGCTGGAAACCGTCACCACCACTGCCGAGAAAGTCCAACGCCAACCGGTTATTGCGCACCTGATTCGCGCGACAGAACGCTTTAACGATCGGCTGGGTAACCAGTTTGGTGCGGCTATCACCTATTTCTCATTTTTGTCGATGATCCCCATTTTGATGGTGTCGTTTGCCGCAGGGGGCTTTGTGCTCGCCTCCCATCCGATGTTGCTACAGGATATCTTCGACAAAATTCTGCAAAACATCAGCGATCCGACGCTAGCCGCCACATTGAAAAACACCATCAACACCGCCGTTCAGCAGCGTACGACTGTAGGGCTTGTCGGTCTGGCAGTGGCACTTTATTCCGGCATCAACTGGATGGGTAACCTGCGTGAAGCGATTCGCGCCCAGTCACGCGATGTCTGGGAACGCTCGCCGCAAGATCAGGAGAAGTTCTGGGTAAAATATCTGCGTGATTTTATTTCGCTGATTGGTTTGTTGATTGCGCTGATTGTGACGCTTTCTATCACCTCGGTTGCCGGTTCGGCGCAGCAAATGATTATTAGCGCCCTGCACCTGAACAGCATTGAGTGGCTGAAACCGACATGGCGGTTGATTGGCGTGGCGATTTCCATCTTCGCCAACTATCTGCTTTTCTTCTGGATCTTCTGGCGGTTACCGCGCCACCGTCCGCGCAAAAAAGCCCTGATCCGCGGAACATTTCTGGCTGCTATTGGTTTTGAAGTGATTAAAATCGTGATGACCTACACCCTGCCATCGTTGATGAAATCCCCCTCTGGCGCAGCATTTGGTTCCGTGCTGGGGCTGATGGCATTTTTCTACTTCTTCGCCCGTTTGACGCTGTTTTGCGCGGCGTGGATTGCCACCGCCGAATATAAAGACGACCCGCGAATGCCGGGGAAAACACAGCCTTAAAATAGGCCGGATGCGGCGTACGAATTTATTCGGCCTGGCTCCCCGTAGGCCGGATAAGATGCGCCAGCATCGCATCCGGCTATAATGCGCACATAACCTCTTGAAACTCTTTCCCAGAGCCTCTTTAGCCATCTATTCAGGAGCAAACAATTTCATTTCAACTCATAACCCCAGCATATAAATCCAGTTGGTAACTTTTATTTAACCTAAAACCAGTTTAATCCACCATTTATAAAATTATGTGAAGCATTTCATAGAAGAAAAATCACTGGCCTAAACATTATTCCCTTTTTGCCTGATTTTTGACCATCTCCGCGATTTGTTACACATTGAAATATCACTTTTGCTGTGCGTAATATGGCTATTCGTTAGCCAAAAAATAAGAAAAGATTATGCAAGCAACAGCCACAACACTCGACCACGAGCAAGAATACACGCCGATCAACTCGCGTAATAAAGTCCTTGTCGCCTCTCTCATTGGCACGGCCATTGAGTTCTTCGACTTTTACATTTACGCCACTGCGGCCGTTATTGTGTTTCCGCATATCTTCTTCCCGCAGGGCGATCCAACGGCAGCAACGCTACAGTCGCTCGCCACCTTCGCCATCGCCTTCGTCGCGCGCCCCATTGGCTCTGCCGTTTTTGGTCATTTTGGCGATCGCGTTGGGCGTAAAGCGACGCTGGTCGCCTCGTTGCTAACGATGGGGATTTCGACCGTGGTGATTGGTCTGCTGCCAGGCTATGCCACGATTGGTATTTTCGCCCCGCTGCTGCTGGCGCTGGCTCGATTTGGTCAGGGTCTGGGCTTAGGTGGTGAATGGGGCGGCGCGGCGCTGCTGGCGACTGAAAACGCCCCACCGCGCAAACGTGCATTGTACGGCTCCTTCCCGCAGCTGGGCGCACCGATTGGCTTCTTCTTTGCCAACGGCACTTTCTTGCTGCTTTCCTGGCTACTGACCGACGAGCAGTTTATGAGCTGGGGCTGGCGTGTGCCATTTATCTTCTCGGCGGTGCTGGTCATTATCGGCCTGTATGTTCGCGTGTCGCTGCATGAGTCGCCGGTGTTTGAGAAAGTCGCTAAAGCGAAAAAACAGGTGAAGATCCCGCTGGGTACGCTGCTGACCAAACATGTTCGCGTAACCGTACTGGGTACGTTCATTATGCTGGCAACCTATACGCTGTTTTACATCATGACGGTCTACTCTATGACCTTTAGTACCGCCGCCGCGCCAGTTGGGCTTGGCCTGCCGCGTAACGAAGTGTTGTGGATGCTGATGATGGCAGTTATTGGTTTTGGCGTGATGGTGCCAGTCGCCGGATTACTGGCTGATGCCTTTGGTCGCCGTAAAAGCATGGTAATCATCACCACGCTGATCATCCTGTTCGCGCTATTCGCCTTTAACCCTTTGCTCGGTTCTGGCAACCCGATTCTGGTTTTTGCCTTCCTGCTGCTGGGGTTAAGTCTGATGGGGCTGACCTTCGGTCCGATGGGCGCGCTGTTACCAGAGCTGTTCCCGACAGAAGTGCGTTACACCGGAGCATCGTTCTCTTACAACGTATCGTCGATTCTCGGGGCTTCCGTTGCGCCGTATATCGCAGCCTGGTTGCAGACTAACTACGGGTTAGGTGCGGTGGGGCTATATCTGGCGGCGATGGCTGGCTTGACGTTAATCGCCCTGCTGCTGACCCATGAGACGCGACATCAGTCGTTGTAATAAGAGTGAAAAGCCTGATGCGCTACGCTTATCAGGCCAGAATTTCCATACAATATATTGAATTCGCAAGGATTTGTAAGCCGGAGGCGTTCACGCCGCATCCGGCATGAACAAAGCACACTTTGCCAACAATCTAAATCTGTTTAATTGCCGGATGTCAGACATCCGGCAATTATCATCACTTCTTCATCTGCGACAAAATTGTCCTGCACTGATTAGCCTCCCCTTCGGAAGGTGAGATCAGCGCCAGTAACGCCGCCGCCGGTGTTATCAGCGTTGCCAGTGCCGCCGCAACGGCTCCGCGAGCAATCAACGGCCCGGCTTTCACCCCAGCCTGCGGATTTTTAAACGTCCCACGTACATACAGCGGCGAACGCAGTGTGATAATCCGAATCCCTTTACTCTCCGGATCAATAGTCAAATCCAGCTGTTCCGAAGCAAAACTTGCCGTGCCGGTAATGTTAATCAACGCGTTCTCAGTATCGAAAGCAAAAATCTGCGGGCGCGCCACGCCGTTGGCAATATCCAGATTCGCCGCCGCGCAGTTCACCCGCACCTCATCATCACCAAATATCGCACCGACAATGTAGTTGCCGACATTCAGCCCAACAATCTCCATCAGGTTGCGGCTCACCAGCCCGTCATTCATCAACAGTTTCAGGTTGCCGTTACTGTTGCCTAAAAGCGCCGCCACCGAGTTACCGCTACCGCGCAGTTCCGCGTCACCGTTCATTTCCCCCAGCGTCTTCTGCATCAGTTCTACATCGGGCATCAGTTCTTTCAGTTTCAGTCGACGAGCCTGAATATCTGCCCGCCCCTGCATCGGCTTTTTATCGCCTTCCAGATGAATATTCGCCGCAATGCTGCCGCCCGCTATGCCAAATTTCAGCGGTTGCAGGCGCAGGTCAGCATTTTTGAGGATGATATGAGTAGAAAGATCGCTAATCGGCAGGCTGCTGCCATGCTCAATGCGCCGCCCTTTGAAGCGAACATCGGCATCCATAACGTCCCATTTATCGGTTTCGAAGCGGTCATAAGGCAGCACTTTGCCCGCAGGCTGAACGCTTTTTTCGCCCTTCTTCTGTTCAGACCGTTTCGACTTTTCTGCCCCTTTCCCGGAATCAACGCCAATCAACGGTCCCAGGTCCGCCAGCCGCAATTGCCGCGACTCGACATCACCTTCCAGTTTTGGTCGTGGCTTGCCGGTGGTGTAGATCAGAGAACCGTGGATATCGCTATCGCCAATGCGCCCATTAAAACCGCGATAATCAAAGACCGACGATTTTTCAGTGTCGATTTTCGCTACCAGCCGACCATCCGTTTCAAACGGCGGTGTATCGGGCAGCAGAACGCCCGTCAGTTCATAGAGATCACCCAGCGAATCGCCAGAAAATTTAAGCCGTAAATCGACACCCCCCATCTTCATTGGGTCATTCACAACGCCATCAAAAGCAACACGGGTGTTACCAGAGCGGAAATCAGCCTGTACCGGAAACGGCGTTCCTTCGCCACGCAGCGCCAGCATACCGCCTATTTTTCCCGTACCAGTGAGCGGTTCACCGTTATAACGTCCCTGCGCCTTCAGGCCAAAAACGTAATCGCCCACCTTTTCTTTATCCGCTTTACCTTTCGATCCGGTAACTTCGCTGAACGACAGCGGCTTGCCTAACGGATCGACAAAAATTTCCAGATCCGCTTTGCTTACTTTGTCATCAATGGCGATCCGCCCTTGATCGAACAGAATATTATCCAGCCGAAACGACCACGCCGACGGCTTTGCATTCGCGTCTTTGTTGTCACCGTTGGCGAGATTAAACGTCCAGTTATTGTTCTTTTCGGAGAGGCGAATCAGGCGCGCGTCGGGCTTTTCGAGCTTGATCCACGGCAACCAGACCGTTTTGGTCAGCAGCGCCAGCGGGGCCAGCGTCGCTTCTACTCGCGGCAAATGCACCATTGTGACTTCGGGAATATCCGGTGGATTGCCAAGAATGATGTCTTCCGCGTGTACATGGGGCCACGGCACCCAGCTGCGCCAGCCAGTTTCTTGTTTTTGCCGCTCCCACACCACGCCCAGATCGCCACGGATAGCGAACGGACGATTCAACTCCGCAGAGACTTTCTGGTTGATGGTCGGTTTGAGTCGATTCCAGTCAAAAGTTGCAATCAAAATGATCGCCACGACAATCAACAACAAGAAAGCCCCTGAAATCGCAGCGGTTATTTTGCCTGCCTTGCTCATCGTTCGCTTCCTCATATTCTTCCTGTGCCAGTCCTAAAGATAGTCCAGCCAGGCGGAAAATGAGGCAGCTTATAGCGCCAGAACCGCCGTATTCAGCGTTTCTATCGGTGCCGGGCGTGAAAGAAACCAGCCTTGTGCGGCGAATGCGGGCGAGTTCTGAACATCACGCCACTCTTCTGGTGTTTCTACGCCCTCGACAATCACCCCGCGACAATAGCGATTCATTAGATGTAAAAGCTGAGAAAAGAGTGTGCGTCCTTCCGGTGACTGACGCAGCATCACAAACAGTTCTCGCGCGATTTTGATGTAGTCATAACGCACTTCACTTAGTGCAGAGAAATTTGCCATCCCGGTACCAAAATCATCCAGCCACAGCGGGCCAAATTCACACATCGAGGCAAAGGTTGAATCTTTCGGCAGGCGGATGTGTTCCACCAGTTCGAAACGCAGCCAGGGAAGCTCCTCAATCTGGCGCAGGATTTTTGGTTGCTGACGCAGGGCGATGAGCGTAGGGCCATCAATATTGACCGATGCCAGCAGGCCGTGCTCTACAAAGAAGTCGGCTTTTTGCGCCAGCAAATCAATCTGCTCTTTCACAACCTCCATCCGATGGCTAACGGTGATTTCAGTAAAATAGCGATCCGGCGGCAGGCGTTGCGAAGGGTTCAAGGGATGCGTGACCACCGTTAATAGCTCCACGGCCATTAACCGCCCGCATGTTTGATAGATCGGCTGCCAGGTGTAAGCACGCTCACACTGCAACCAAAAACGCCGTTCCTGCAAGCTCTCGATGCTTGCTTCAGGGTTGCTTATTCGCTGGATAACCTGCCTTATCATCAAAGATGTCCTGTGTTTAAAAGTGATGCTGCCCGGACTCGACAAAGATTATCGGCGCGCAAAGGCAGAACTTTACCGCCTGGCCGGGGTAAATTTCCCCACTCCACAACGGAATCTTTCAGGAATACGTTCTGGCTCAAAAAAATAATGGAACACTGTTTTAATATGGTTGACCAGCAAACCACCACAGCGCAAACTAACGCTAATTTTTTACAGATCAGGTTCACAACTATGTCCAAAAAGATTGCCGTGATTGGCGAATGCATGATTGAGCTTTCCGAGAAAGGCGCGGACGTTAAGCGCGGTTTCGGCGGCGATACCCTGAACACTTCCGTCTATATCGCCCGTCAGGTCGATCCTGCGGCATTAACCGTTCATTACGTAACGGCGCTGGGAACGGACAGTTTTAGCCAGCAGATGCTGGACGCCTGGCGCGGCGAGAACGTTGATACTTCCCTGACCCAACGGATGGAAAACCGTCTGCCGGGCCTTTACTACATTGAAACCGACAGCACCGGCGAACGTACGTTCTACTACTGGCGTAACGAAGCCGCCGCCAAATTCTGGCTGGAGAGTGAGCAATCCGCGACGATTTGCGAAGAGCTGGCGAATTTCGATTATCTCTACCTGAGCGGGATTAGCCTGGCGATCTTAAGCCCGACCAGCCGCGAAAAGCTGCTTTCCCTGCTGCGCGAATGCCGCGCCAACGGCGGAAAAGTGATTTTCGACAATAACTATCGTCCGCGCCTGTGGGCCAGCAAAGAAGAGACACAGCAGGTGTACCAACAAATGCTGGAATGCACGGATATCGCCTTCCTGACGCTGGACGATGAAGACGCGCTGTGGGGTCAACAGCCAGTGGAAGACGTCATTGCGCGCACCCATAACGCGGGCGTGAAAGAAGTGGTGGTGAAACGCGGGGCGGATTCTTGCCTGGTGTCCATTGCTGGCGAAGGGTTAGTGGATGTTCCGGCGGTAAAACTGCCGAAAGAAAAAGTGATCGATACCACCGCAGCTGGCGACTCTTTCAGTGCCGGTTATCTGGCGGTACGTTTGACGGGCGGCAGTGCGGAAGACGCAGCGAAACGCGGGCACCTGACCGCAAGTACCGTTATTCAGTATCGCGGCGCGATTATCCCGCGTGAAGCGATGCCAGCGTAAAAGCAGCATATGCAAAAGGCTGGATAGAGTGTTCCCCCTCTATCCAGCTCATCCATAAATACCTGATGGTTGTGCTAACTCATCACCATCAGGCATTACTGTACAGGTGGAATATCCGTCACTTCAGGATGTACGTCATCCGTGATAACAGATGTGGCGGCAGCCGCAGTCGATGGGGCCATGATTTGATCCCAGGCCGCCTGCAACGCTTTCATGTTAAATTCCGGCTCGCCTTTCGGCTGCAGCAGTATTAACGCCATATCATTCGACAACTGCTGACGCAGATCCTGATTTAACATCTCCACCGTCAGGCTGTTAAGGAAATCCTGACGCAGTTTCTGATATTGCTCCGGCGCGATATCGACAACCTGATTTTGCAACGAACGCATCCGCTGCCCCATCAGAATATCGGTATCAGCTCGCGCATAGGCGGCAAACAGCTTCTGCAGCTCCAGTTTCTTTTGCGCCACTAACGCATTGAACTCTTCTTCCGGCAGACCTTTATCGCGAACCTTCGCCAGTTCACGCGCCACCAGATTAAGGTTGCTGTTCAGCTTGTCGTTTGGTGATTCGATGTTGATGGCACACTGCGCACGCAGATACAGCACACGACAGTCAAATCCAAGACCGATGTCTTTACTGTTACTGGCGCTTAACGCTTGCTGAACATGCCAGAACAGCGCCTCACGGGCCAGGTCCGCACGCCAGTAGCGCAGCAGTGCGGCTGATTCACGAATCGGCTGCCACGGCGTATCCCACATGATAGATAACCGGTCCTGACGCACCGCGTCGGTCATAATACTCACCGCTTCCGCACGCAGCGGAGAAAGCGTCGGCACCGGAGCCGGTGTTTCACGTTTGCCTTTCAGTTCGCCAAACGTTTTATTGATTTGGTCGACGACCGAGCGCGCATCCACGTTTCCCACCACCAGCAGCGTCATTGCATCCGGGGTGTACCATTTCTGATAGAAATCTTTAATCTTTTCCGCTTCAACGGGTTGTTTCAGCGGATCGGCAGGATCGTGACCTAACAAGGTTGATCCTTTCAGACGATAACGCCACCAGCCCTCTTTAGTATCGGCAGGCCAGGTTGCCACCATGTCCTGACTTTGCAACGCATGGTTGATGGTTTCTGGCGTGATAGTCAGTTTGCCAGTGGCATTTGCCAGATAAGAGAGCGCCTCTTTCAGCAAGTCGTTACGGTTATTGGGCAAACTCAGATTAAACAGCGTGGTGTCATAAGAGACAATTACCGGCGGCATCGGGCGTTTAGGGTCGATCCCCTGCTGCCACAATGAACGCGCCTGCGCTGCGTCAAGGCCACCGCTTTGCGTTAGCGCAATACGAGGGATGGCGTGACTGTAACCGCTCTGTTGTGTACTTTCGGCGAGCGAACCGGTATTAACCAGCAGGCGAATTTCAACACGATCGCTGGGACGCTGGGGTGTAGTCAGCACTTGCCACTGTAAACCGTTGGAAAGCGTCCCCTGTTGCCATGCTGGATCAGGCTGGAGCGCATCTGCCTGCACATAGCCAGCAGTGGCCATCATCAGCAAACCGCCCGCTAAAAGTCGAATTTTTGTGCCCTGCATGTGAACCCCTGATCAACTATCCTGGTAATAAAAAACTGCCCGTTGTCGGTCAGTCTAAATGACGTTAAAAACACTTCGTGTTAGACCGCAAGAACATGAAAATGTCACGGAAGAAGTGAAATAAACCTGAACTCACCCAGGTGGTAAGTTCAGGCACAGGGGTCAATTATGCGCAAACACCCGCACTCGGGGAAGGGAGTGCGGGCATAAGTGGTGAGATTAAGAGGATAATTCGTGCGTTTTGCCATCCGGCGCACGATTATTCAGCACATCGTCCAGTTTTTTGTGGTCCAGTTCTTTCACCCACTTAGCAACGACAATGGTCGCTACGCCGTTACCGACCAGGTTAGTCAGCGCACGAGCTTCTGACATAAAGCGGTCGATACCGAGGATCAGCGCCAGACCCGCTACCGGCAAATGGCCCACCGCAGAGAGCGTCGCTGCCAGCACGATAAAACCACTACCCGTTACCCCTGCCGCCCCTTTAGAAGAAAGCAGCAACACGATTAACAGCGTGATTTGGTGGACGATATCCATCTGACTGTTAGTGGCCTGGGCGATAAACACCGCCGCCATTGTCAGGTATATCGATGTGCCATCAAGATTAAACGAGTAGCCTGTCGGGATGACCAGCCCCACCACCGATTTGCGGCAGCCGAGTTTCTCCATCTTGTCGAGCATACGCGGCAGTGCCGACTCGGAAGATGAAGTCCCCAGTACAATCAGCAGTTCTTCACGGATGTAACGGATAAATTTGAAGATACTGAAACCAGTCGCTTTAGCGATTGAACCCAATACCAGCACCACAAACAGGATACAGGTGATGTAGAAACAGATAATCAGCTGTCCCAGTTGCACCAGTGTGCCGACGCCGTATTTACCGATGGTAAACGCCATTGCCCCGAACGCACCAATAGGTGCCAGACGCATGATCATATTGATGATGCCGAAAATGACCTGCGAGAAACTTTCGATCACGTTAAAAATCAGTTGGCCTTTGCTGCCCAGACGGTGGAGCGCAAAACCAAACAGTACGGCAAACAGCAGTACCTGCAGAATGTTACCGCTAGCAAATGCGCCAATGACGCTCGCCGGGATGACATCCATAATGAAGGCGACAATGCCCTGGTCTTTCGCCTGATCGGCGTAAACCGCTACCGCTTTCGCATCAAGCGTTGCCGGATCGACGTTCATTCCGGCACCAGGCTGCACGACGTTAACGATGATAAGACCAATAATCAGCGCGATGGTACTGACAATTTCAAAGTAAAGCAGTGCGACTGCGCCGGTACGACCGACCGCCTTCATGCTTTCCATGCCCGCAATGCCCGTTACGACGGTACAGAAGATGACAGGAGCGATGATCATCTTAATGAGCTTAACGAAGCCGTCGCCAAGTGGTTTCATTTGCTCGCCTATTTCAGGATAGAAATGGCCAAGGAGAATACCAATGGCTATCGCTGTCAGGACCTGAAAGTAAAGGCTTTTAAACAGAGAGGTTTTCATAGGGTGTCCTTTAGTAAAACCACAGGTCTTGTAAGGTTATGGGGTACCTGCGGCCTTAAAATAACACCCAGACAACATCACAGAAATGTACCTGGATCATAATTGAAACAAAAAGGTTAAAAAGTTTGAGCTGGCTCGCACAAACCAGCACTTTTTAAAGTTTTGTAATCAGTTTGGGGTAGCTATTTTTCTTCCAGGTAACTCTCTTCGAAGATTTCAATAGGGAGTGGGCGAGCAAAAAGGAAGCCCTGGGCAATACCAACGCCCGCTTTTGCCAGCCAGTCGCGTTGTGCTTCAGTCTCCACGCCTTCGGCAATCATTTGTAGGTTCAGGCTCTGCGCCAGCATGATAATTGCAGCAATCATGCTGCTATCTTCCGGCAAACCTTCAACAAACATTTTGTCGATTTTCAGTACGTCGATTGGCAACGATTTCATATGCTGCAGCTGACGCAGCCCTGCGTAGCCCATGCCGAAATCATCCAGCGCCACCCGAACTCCGGCATTGCGCAGCGGACGGAGGATTGCCACCGCAGCATGAGGATCGTCAATACGTCGGCTTTCTGTCACTTCCAGAATCAGTGTTCCCGGCTGAATGCGATAGCGGGTTAACAGTTCCAGCATATCCGCCACCATATTTGGATGCATCAGTTGCAGCGCTGAGAGGTTTACCGACAAGGGCAGCATAATGCCGCGCTCTTGCCAGGCAGCAAGCAATCGACAGGACTCTTCCAGCACCCAGTGACCGACGGTAACCATCAGCCCACAGCACTCAATGCGATCGATTAAGCCATCCGGCAGGTCCCAACTGCCATCCGGTTGCTGGATACGCAGTAACACTTCCGCACTGACCAGTTTACCGCTGGTCATCTCGACCTGTGGCTGTAACCAAATCGCAAACTGATGATTTTCCAGTGCATTAAGGATATCGCTCTCTTCCGTCAACCGCTTCTGGGCGGCTTCCATCTGCTGCGGATCAAAGAACTGAATCTGATTTTTGCCTTTATGGCGAGCGGTAAATGCCGCAGAAATAGCGCGACTGTAAAGCTGTTCGGCGGTGAGATCGCCGTAGAACATCGCCACGCCAATGCTACAGTGCGGACGGAGTTGAATACGTTCAATCGGCAGGCGCTCGCTCATGATAGTGAGCACTTGCTGACCTAATGTGATAGCGTGCCACGGTTCCTGTACACCGTTGGCAATGACAGCAAAGTCATAACCGCTAATCTGCGCGAGGATCATGCGTGGCGACAGTACCGATTTAAGTTTTTCCACCAGCGTCAGCAGCAGAATTTCTCGTTGCGCCTCTTTCAGCACCCCCGCAGTATCACGCAGGGTTTCACAGGTGATGATCATCAGCGCGGTGGTTTGTTTACGCGCCACCACCTGCTCCAGCATCTCCATCAGCAAGGCTTTGTTCGGCAAATCCGACACCGGGAAGCGCATCGCATTTTCGTTCTGTTCTTCATAATGGCGCTGCCGCAATTGCTGGTTGAGGTTGTAACTGCGCACCAACATACCGATTTCATCGTCCTGATGCAGACGCGGTAATGCCAGTTGGTGACCAACAAGCTCCTGGGGTGGGATGGCGTTAAGTTCGCGAGCAATATTGCGTAATGGATGCAAAATCAGGCGGTTAATGCACCAGCTAATCGCCACCGTCAATATTAACGACAAGAGTAAGTAAATGGTCACTAACGTTGAGAGAGTGCTCATCACGAACTTATACATGCGGAAGGAATCCGCCTGTAGCACCAGATAGGCAATTGGCTGCGGGTTTGCCGGACGTTCCAGCGAGTAAACGCCCAGCGAGATTTGCACCGGGAGCTCAAACAGGCGAGTAACCATTACCGGCACCGGACGCTCTGGAATAAAACTTTTACGCAGCGCCTGGAACTGGTTGGGCAGCACTACATCGGCACGGCTGACCACGCCTGCCGGTTTAATGCTGGCAAGAATAGCTTCCGCTTCGGGAATATCGCCTTTCAAAATGGCAGAAGATAAGGGTTCGCGGACAGAGCGAGCAATGCTTTCCAGTTGCGTAGCCGTGTTATAGCGATTCTGCTGGACCAGATGGAACAGCAAAACGGTGCAAAAAATAAAAACGAACACCAGGACAACGGCTGCCACCATTGCCATCTGCTTGATTGTTAACGAGCGACTTACGCGCAAATTGTCTCCCCCCGGAAATCCCAGATTGCCGCCCGAGTATACCCGATCGCAGCGGCATTAAGAGAGGCGCTATCTGAAAACTTACCAGTCGGCGTAAGGTATCAGCGGCTGCGGCGGTAAATCCATGTCACCCTGCCATCCGGCGGCGGAATAACGTACGTAGAGCAGGAAATGGCTGGGTGCGTAATCTTTTGCCTGCTGGATATCAATTGCCGTGCCGACAAACCAGTTGGAAGTAACACGTCGTTCAAGTAATGCCCGCGCCGTGTAGCCAAAGCCCTGACTGCTGCCGCCATCGTTGGATTGCCGCGCAGCTTCTTCCTGCCAGTCGGTCGGGATCAGATTCATCAGCGGATAACGCGGCATGGTTTTGGTGCGTGAATGCGACCACGAGCCAGACGCCCCCAGCTCCCACGACCAGTTTTCCGTGCGCTCCCGCCACATCACCGGTATGGCAAACGACAGGTATTCCTGCGGACTGTAGTAACCGCCCTGACCGAGTGAGTAGCCACTCAGGTCTTTGTCGTAATGCCAGATCATGTTGTTCAGGCCGATTGTGACGCGGCGATTGTTCTGGTTGATGACCTTATAGTAATAGCCCGTCATCCAGCGCACGCGCCAGTTATCTTCGACATTTTTACCGGTTAACTGATCACCGCTAAGCGATGCCCAGACGCCGTTTGCTTCACCTTTATCGTAGCTCAGACTTAGCCCCACGCCGTCGGCACGCACGCCGCCCCATTTTTTCCCGGTATTGCTCGGAGAGTCTTTTTGCCCACCAAAGGCCAGCAAAGAACTGGAGATGGGCCGACGGTGGGCGTTAACGGTGTAACCCAGCGGCCCGATATCATCGCTGTAACTGATGCCGCCGACCACATCCACCACGTTGAAGCCCATCGGCGTGGTACCGATATCCCAGCTCCAGACGTCATTTCGCCAGCCGACCGCCACGCTGGCACCGGAATCCGACTGGCTGCGGTTGCCGCTACAGTCCTGTAATGTACAGGTGCCCCAGTTGTCATCCCATTTGCCATCGGCATTAGTGGAGAAACTGCCGACGTTCATATTGACGAAATCACTGCGAAAGAACATCCGCCCGTCAGAATAGGGCGCGTCCACCTGCAACATAGTGGTGTGCGCTTTCAGATCGGAGTAACCACCGGTGCCGCTCGAACCCCAGTAATCGTGCTCGAGAGTGACGTTAAGATCCTGCTGGCGATAGAGGTCCGCCGCATCGCTGCGCACGCCGCGTTTCAGCCAGTCATCTTTCTCGTCGTTACGGGTCAGCCGGGTAAAGGTGTCGTTATCCTGCGGACGCGTCGTGGTCACACCGGATGCAACCATGGCGTCTTTGTAGGTTTCCAGCGCCTGCGTTGGATCGCCCGCCTGCGCTTCAAACTTCGCACCATCACGCAGTACCATCGCGCTTTCCATCGACGGTGGCTGAGATTTTGCCTGCGGGATCAACTTATTAAATGTCTGCTGCGCCGCTGCGGTATCGCCAAGCTGCGCCTGTGCCAGCGCCACGCGCCGCTGTGTGTTCAGCGAGGCGTTATCAGTGGCAGGCAGTTTCGCCAGCTGGCTACGTGCCGCCGCTTTGTCACCGGCAGCAATATCCACTTCCGTCAGACCAAGAATGGCATCGGCGTTAGTGGGCTCGCGCGTCAAAACGTTCTGATAAGCCGCGCGGGCGGCGGTGTAATCACGTCGCTGCTGCGCCCAGTCAGCCAGCGTGAGGTCAATACGCGAGGAAGGCGGTTGCTGGCGCAGCATCGCTTCCGCTTCTGCCTCTTTACCGTTTTCTCGCAGGCGATTAGCGGTTTCCAGCACCTGATCGTTTTGCAGTCGATTAACCAGCTCCTGAATATTGCTGTTCCACTGCGCGCGCGGCAGGCTGTTGATATGCGCCAGCGCCGCTCTGTCCTGGTCGTGACCGGAGAGATACAGCCCGTAAGCGTAAACCTGCTCCGGGTCGTTCGGCTTCTGCTGCGCCAGATTGCGCATTAACGTATCGGCCTGGCTGCGTTGTCCGGCTTGCCAGAGATCCTGCGAAAGTCGGTAAGTAATCCATACACTGCCGGGGTCCAGCGCCAGTCGTTGCCGCTGAAGTGCTGCCGCCTGCGCCCATTTCCCCTGGTTTTCCAGTGCCTCTGCCTGCTGTGCCAGACGGTCGTTTTGCAGGCTGCGTTCGATATCATCAATGCTGCGCCGCTGGCTGGCAGAGAGCGAGGCGATATACGCTTCGGCTTTTTCTGGCGACTGCTGGCGGTAAATATTCGCCAGCCCGCGCACGGCGTTAGTGTTGCCGCTGTCCATACGCAAGGTCTGCTGGTAATAGCGTTCGGCGGCGGGATAATCTTTGCGCGCCATCGCCACATCGCCCAGCCCAAGCACTGCATAGCTGTCGGTGTTATCGACATTACGTGCCTGCTGGAACAGCCGTTCTGCCCGGTCAGGATTATTGGCTTTCAGCGCGGCATCGCCCTGCTGGATCGCCAGCCAGTAGCGGTTTACTTTCAGCAGACTGTTCCATTTGTCGTTATTGCTGTTGTGCGGATCCAGCGCGAGGGCTTTTTCCAGATTCGCCACTGCATTGGCGCGATCACCTTTCTGGGAATACGCCTGGCCCAGCGCCCCCAGAGCCTCACTGTCTTTCGGGTTCGCCCGCACCGCCTGTTGTAGTTCGGGAATGGCTTTACCCGCCATGCCAGAGTCCACCGCCGCTAAACCTTGCGCACGAGCGCGGAAAGCAGGATCGGCCAGCTGTTTTTGCTGTTCTGCCAGTTGCGATTGCGCAGCAGCCACGCTATCGCCATCGCTAAAGATCGAGAGATATTTTTTCAGTGCCTGCACGCTGGCATCGCTGACGGGCATGTCTTTAATCTGCCCGTACCAGATTTTAGAGGCCCCTTCGCGCCCGGCGTTCGATTTCGCCATTTGTTCCAGGACGGCAAAGCCTTCGTCACGGCGATCGCTACTAAACAGCAATAGCGCCAGATTGTTTTGCAGGCCCGTGTTGCCCGGCGTATCCGCATTAATGCGTTTTAGCTGATTAATCGCTTCGCCACGGCGGGCCGGAATTTTCGCCACCGTACTCCAGTACTCGACGGCAATGTCACCTTCCGGCGGCGCACCGTTGAACAGTTTGTTGTAACTCGCCACAGCTTCTTCTGCATGACCGGTCGTCGCCTGCAATCTTGCCTGTTGCAGTGCCTGACGACCATCCGGCGTGGAAAGCAACATTGTGGTCCGCGACGATTTATACGCATTTGAACTCGGCGCTAACTGCGACAGCCGATCGAGCTGTTTTTGCGCGCCATCAATATCGCCCTGACGTAACAGAGAACGGAAACGGGCGGCAACGACGTCCGGGTTATTCGGATCAATAAGTTCCAGACGATACAACGACTGTTGCACCAGGTCTTCACGATGGGTCGCTTCGCCTAACCGAACTTGCTCCAGCAACTGTTGCTGAGCGGTTGGTGCTGCCTCGACCATCGGCATGACGGCCAGACCGAGGGAAAGCGTGAATATGTTTAGTGTGAATTTGCGCATTCCTGGCCCCAGTCAGGTAATAACTCACCTTTTGTCGAGAAGCGGAAACGGTGTTGATCCCAGCCTTGTCCAAACAGGGTCAGCACATAGTTGTAATAGGCATCGCTGCCGGGAAAGTTATCGGCCACGCGCTGGCGCTGAACGGCCTGCGCATCGCGGTTTTGTAAAAAGGGCAGCATGGCGGCAGAAAAACCGACCGGTCCTTTACCCTGCGCTTTCCCCGTAGCCACATCCACTTTTTCCGGCGGATAACCGTTTTTCTCAGTGAATGTCGCCATCGGTTTAAACCGGTTGAGCATCCGCGCTTTTTGCGGATCGCTGTCAGGCATCATGCCTACCCACATGTAAACGCGGATAGCGTCGTAGCTGCTGATCAATGTTTTTTCGGCTTTTAGCTGCCAGCCTTTGTCTTTCTCATAGCGCACCCAGTCTGGCGAAAAGCCTTTCGGGGCGGTTTCCAGCAATAAACGTTGATTGGTTTCGCGCAGCGTGGTCCACGGCGCGCCAAAGCGGGTGAAATACTGCGCCAGCGTCGGCGGCAGGTAGCTGGGGTTAAAACGCCAGCTGTTATCCTCAGCAAAACCCACTTTGCCCGGTAACAACATGGAGCCCAGCCCAGGCACCGTCACCACTTCCTCCCGCGCGATACGTTTTAGCAATGCGCTGCCGATGTCGGTATAACGCTGCTCTTTCCACAAACGCCCCGCCTCCAGCAACGACCAGGCCATCCAGACATCACCATCGGAGGCCGAATTGCTGTCCAGCACTTCCCACTTACTGTTCTCTTTCTTGCCCCACAGCCAGGCGGGCAAATTTTCTTTTAAAGAACCCTGAGCGAGATTGTTCTGCGTCCAGTCGAGAAGATTATCGAAAGCTGCACGGTCGTTAGCCGCCAGGGCAAAGAACATGCCGTAACTTTGCCCTTCGGAGGTGGTGATTTTGCGCGCGTCGCTGGGGTCGATGACGCGCCCTTCCTGACTGATGTAATCCTTTTTAAACTGCTCCCAGGCAGGCCAGGTAAAGGCTGCCTGAACACTAAAGGCAGCCAGCAGCAGCATCGTCACGAGTCCACTACGCAACACATTCATCTTCAATTACTCGTTATCCGGGTTAAGACGACGACGACTAATAATACGCAGCAGACGCCACAGTACCCACGCCAGCAATATCACACTGATAGCCGCCAGCACCGCCAGCAGAATCGGATGGTTTGCCAGCGCATACCATAAGCGTTCGAACCACGGCAGATGGCCAACGTAATAGACGTCGCCAACACGCAGGCTATTGATACCGGACTCGCGGATCACCGCGACCGAGCCGAACATGGTGGCGCGTTTGCCGCTATCGTTCACCGCATCGTTAAGCATTTCATAACCGCGTGGGCTATCTGCCAGCAGCGCAATCACGCTACGCTGGTCGTTATACGGCGACTGGAAGCCAATCACCGCTGCCATCGCACCGGAAGAGGTCAGCGTTGACTGAGTTTCTGCCGCGCGATCGCTCTCGTCCGGCACAATACCGGGGAACGGGGTCTGGCGCATCGGCGTTTTCACCCAGCTTTCGGTCGCCTGCACCAACAGGTCGATCTGCTTATCGTCTTTCAGTTTGTCCGGGATACCACCGACGATCATGATGTCGGCATCTTTGCCCTGAATGGTGCTTCCATCATCGGTCACCGTCAGGTTAATCGCCGGGAAGCCCGTCTGCGCACCGATAAAGCCAACGGTATTCAGCAAGGTTTCCATCTGTGCTTCGTTTGGCGTTTTCGGCATCACGGTGATGGTTTGCGACAAATCCGCCATCCGGCTGAACGGGAAGCCCGCGTTAGCAAAGGCGCGTAGATCCGGCATCGGGATGAAGTGGTAATACTTCGAAAAGTCGATGGTGGAGTCGTCACCAATCACCACATGATTCTGCACCGGCTGGAAGGTAATACAGTTATCCACCGAACCGCCCGGCATCGGGTTCATATACTCAAAGTCGAACCGCAACTGGTTGGTCGCGCCCAGTTTCAGCGCCGGAATAGAGACATCCGTTTTGCCATCCAGCAAACCTTGTAATACCGGAATCCGCAGCAGCAGGCGGTTCGCCTCCTGTTTGCTGCTCAGGTTGAAGGATTGCAGGAACTGGTTATTCAGGCTGATATCCATCCGCGAACTGTCTTTCACCGGCGGCATGGTGTAGCGGTAATTAATATCCATATCAATGCCGGTACTGCGCATCAGGTAGAGATCCGGCGGCAGGTTTAGCGAAACGTTAATCGCTGCTGGCTCAAGACCGCTGGATTGTAATTGTTCTTCATAGGTTTTCAGTTCACCAAAGGTGACCGGACGATCGGTACGTACCCAGTTCGGCGCATCGTACGGCTTACGCGGTAGCAGCGGTTTCACTTCATTCACTACCACACTTTCACCACGGAACAGAATGTTACCCTGAGCGATACCTTTCGCTGCCTGCAACAGGTCTTTGTCGTCACGACCAAACACCACCAGCAGTTTGACGTAAGGATTCTGCGGATGGTTAATCATCTCAATCACCGGGGCTTTTACCGCCGGATGATCGCGCAGGAAGTCCGGGCGTTTGTCATTGGTGGCAAAGACAATGGCATTGCGATCCGGCAGTTGGTTATAGAGCACCAGGAAGTTCTGCCCACGCCAGCCAGAACGCGAACCAAACCACGAGGCGACAATGGCAGATGCTTGTTGCAGCTCAACATCCGGCGCACCCGCAAAGACCATCGGCAAGGTGTTGGTGCGGTTATCACGCGGGTCAAAGAATGGTACCGGGAAGTGTGACAGGTCATTCTTCACATTCAGGGTCTGATAGGTCAGCTCCAGTCCACTGCTCCGCCCAACATCCAGCCAAAGCGTGGTGCTGGCCGGGTTTTCGCACACGTCCTGATAATGGCCGACAAACTCCAGCCGCACACGGTTGAAATCAGTAATAAACAGCGGGTTAATGGGCATTTGTGCCAGCGTTTTTTTACCCAACTGTTCTTTGGTCACTGGCAGCACGCCCATCAGTTCATCATTGAGATAAACCTTTAACTGCGACTGGACAGGCAGTAATGATGGCGATGGCGTGTATTCGAGGTTGAGCATCGCCTTCGTCACCACTTCATCGCTGCGCATACCAAACTCAATGCTGCCGTTCGGGTTAATGCCACGTAGCACCATGCTGCCCGGCGGCGGCGCAATTTGCGCAAAGGTCAGCTTCACATCACGGGAAGGACCGTTCTGCGCCACGACTGGCGCATCTGCGCCCTGCACGCCCGGCATCACTTGCCCCACCTGCGGATTTTGCTCCGCCTGGGCGGCTACAGCTGGCTCAGCATTGATCAGTGGTTGCGTTGCTGGCGTCGCCTGCGTCATGAAAGAGGGGAACGCACTCATCCCCAGAGCCACTGCACAAATCCAGAATATTTTTCTTTTCATCGCGTTATCATCATTGTTGAGCCAAAGCCTGATCCGATGGTTGTGCCGTTTTGCTCCGCTCCGGGCGGCGCGGAATAAACGATACAACCCAGGAAACCAGAGAAGTCAGCACACGGAATATGCCCTTCACCGAAGAAGGCGCAAATTCCGCCAGATGGCGGTAGCCACGGAAGCCGAGCTTCAAAATATCCAGCAGACTTTCCAGCGGCTTATCTTCCGGGTAGCTGTCCTGCCAGAGCGCCCATGTATCCGCACGGGCAAACGTACACTGCACAAAATCGATATGTTGCTGGGTAGTGAGCGGCATTAATTTCAGCCCAACTTCATTACCCATCACGCGCGCCACCTGAGCCGGGAAGACGTATTCCTGCTGACCGCGTTTAAGCAACAGATTCACTTTCTGCCCTTCCAGAATCTGCGCCTGACCGTTGATCTTGATCCCCAAACCACCGTCGGAGAAATCCTGAACGGTACACGAGAAGAGGTGACCATCTTCGCGGGCAATTGCTGCGGGCATCGTCATCTCCACGCGGTGCGATCGGCGTACCTGTTTGCTTTCTACCGATACTGCGACTGCGCCGCCGAGAATAATCAGGTTGTAGAATACCCACACCATACTGACGACCACGGTGAGCATCTCGGTTGGCGGACCATAGATGTAGCGCCAGATCCCAACCGCTACGCCCACCAGGTTGAGCAGAACAAGGAAGATGTAAGGCCGCGAGATCACCCAGTCGACGTACTCTTCTTCCACCAGTCCACCTTTGGCGGTGACGTTAAATTTGCCTTTGTGCGGGTTAATCAGCGCCACCAGCGTCGGTGGTGCGATATACCACGCCAGCACTGTTTCGTAGATTTCACTCCAGAAAGAGTGGCGATATTTACCCTGGATCTTCGAGTTAGTCAGGCTGGCATGGATCATATGCGGTAGCACGAACAGGGCGATCATCAACGCTGGCGCGTAGATGATGTAGGCATGAAACAGCAGGAACGCCAGCGGCGCAGTCAGGAAGATCAGTCGTGGAATGCCCGACAAGAAGTGGAACATGGCGTTGACATAGCACAGCCGCTGAGCAAACTTCAGCCCTTTACCGGTGAGCGGGTTATCGAGACGGAAGATTTGCACCATCCCGCGCGCCCAGCGAATACGCTGACCGATATGCGCCGAGAGACTTTCGGTCGCCAGCCCCGCTGCCTGCGGAATACGCATATACGCTGAGGTGTAGCCACGACGGTGCAGACGCAGAGAAGTGTGCGCATCTTCGGTTACCGTTTCGACAGCAATTCCGCCAATCTCATCCAGCGGCTTACGGCGAATCACCGCACATGAACCGCAGAAGAAAGTGGCATCCCACATATCATTGCCGTCCTGCACCAGACCATAAAACAGCGTGCCTTCGTTCGGCGTTTTACGAAAACGCCCCAGGTTGCGTTCAAACGGATCCGGCGAGAAGAAGTGGTGCGGCGTCTGCATCATCGCCAGCTGTTTCTCTTTCAGGAACCAGCCCATGGTCATTTGCAGGAACGATCGCGTTGGTACGTGGTCGCAGTCGAATATCGACACGAACTCGCCTTTGGCATATTTCAGCGCATTGTTGATGTTGCCCGCTTTCGCATGTTCATGAGTGGTACGGGCGATATATTTCACCCCCACGTTTTGCGCAAACTGGCGAAACTCTTCCCTGCCGCCGTCATCGAGGATCCAGATGTTCAGCTTGTCTTTCGGCCAGTCGATACCCAGCGAAGCGTAAATGGTATTTTTCACCACGTTGAGATCTTCGTTGTAAGTCGGGACAAAGATATCCACCGACGGCCACAGCGACATATCTTTCGGCAATGGCACCGGCTGACGATTCAGCGGCCATACGACCTGGAAATAGCCGAGCACCAGCACAATCCACGCGTACGTTTCGGCGAACAGCAGAATAAGCCCGCACACCAGGCTGACCGGATCGTCCCAGTTTAACGTCGAGGTGTAACGCCACCAGATATAACGGCAAGAAACGGTCAGCGACAGCACAATCAGCATCAGCGCCGAGAAGCGCCCCGGCATCCGCCGTACGATCAGCGCTACCCCCCACAGCAGCATCAGGAAGATAAACTGCGCTAGCGGGTTAAACGGCTGAGTAACGCAGATTAACGCCAGAATCAGCGAGAAGGTGACGATGATACCGAGGATCAACCGCCGCGCCCCGGCACTCAAATGACCGAGCTCTTTTTTCTCATCAAGATGCTGTGTTTTATGGCTAACGCGCTCAGGCAGCTCGTTCATCCATTGATGGTAACGTCCACGAATATTTTGTAGACCTGAAAATGCCCGCCTGCGCGGTTTCGGCGTTTCTTTGCGCGATGCACCGATCAGTAACCAGCATGTTTGAATAAGATAACGGACCGGGTCCAGCGGACGCGGACGCGAGGCGTTGATATGCGGATACAGGTTTTTATGTTCTGCGCGAATACGCTGCCAGCGCGGGTGCTCCAGCGGAATAAAAATCCAGGCCAGGATCATCCAGAAACAGCCGAGCGTCGCGCTGAAAGCCGACGCGCCGTGACGACGATAATCGCGATAACGCCCAATAAGCCGTGCGTTGACCGGCGGGATAAGCAACCACCGGGTCAGGATACTCATGATGCACTCCCGACTGGCGTTTTCAGCCCGGAATAATTCAACAGGCACCAGTTCGCCAGCGTCAGTATCTCTTCAGCCGCCAGCGCATCACTGCGATATTCACCGACTGGTTGCTTAGCTGCCAGACATTCAGCCATCGCTTCATCACGATGAATGAGCATCGGCAGCAATCGGCGCTGGCTTTGCAACCAAAGCTGGTAAATATCGTCCTGAACCTGGCTGCCAATACGGAAGTCATTAATCAAAATATGTGCACCATCCGGCAGCGCTTGCTGATGCAGTCGGATATGGCAGTTGGCATCCACATTGACGATTGCCAGCGAGTGATCGCACAAACTCAGCAGCTGGTGGGTTATCTGCGAGGCATCACGCGGTAAGTCAATTAAAATCCACTGGTAACGCCCGCTGGCTTTTAGTTGCTGTAAGCCGGAGCAAATATCGCTCAGCCGGGTTTGCCAGTGCTGTGGATTTTCTTGTTCTTCAATCGATAACTGACCAAAAGGCAGCAAATCGAGCTGCGAGGTATAGCGCAACCCGGCGTCACGCCAGTCCTGGCCATCCAGCATAGCTCTGGCCCAACCCTGACGGTGGGTAAAATCAACGTTAAATGACAGGCGCAACAAGTTGTCCGGGCAGGCATCGACCACCAGGACATTTTCTCCCAACATTTGTAATGACCAGGCTAATGCGGCGGTGATGGTTGTTGTCCCCACGCCTCCCCGCACCCCCTGCAATCCCAGTACGGCCAGCGTTTTAATGCCGCGGCCAACTGTTCGCGTTGGGAAATATCGGCATAATCAATATCAGGCAGTGAAAATGCCTGCTTTAACGCCAAAATATCATTCTGGAAGATATAGCCTATCGCGGGATCAGGCAGAGTATCTGGTTCATTGTTATTCATTTTTCTTGATCCCTATGAAATAACCGTACCGTTCATGAGACAATTCTAACTGTGAGCATTTCGTCGGTTTATTGTTTACGGCGAGACGGGAATGTGCTCACTTTTTGACTTTCCGTTATGCAACAGAAAAAGTTAAAAACGAAAAGACTAAAATCACATGTCTTGTGACCTGCTAAATTGATTCACATGCTAAATCTGATAAGTTTTAATTTCAATGGTAGGTTTATTTCTTAGCTTTCGCTAGTAAACTGATAATCAGACAAAATGTTGACATGAGGGACATTGTGGACCCTGTATTCTCTATCGGTATCTCATCATTATGGGATGAGCTGCGACATATGCCAGCAGGCGGCGTCTGGTGGTTTAACGTCGATCGCCATGAAGATGCTATCAGTCTGGCGAATCAAACAATTGCATCCCAGGCTGAAACCGCACACGTCGCGGTCATTAGCATGGACAGCGATCCAGCGAAAATCTTTCAATTAGATGATTCTCAAGGGCCGGAAAAAATAACATTATTTTCGATGCTAAATCATGAAAAAGGTCTATACTATTTGGCCCGTGATTTGCAGTGTTCTATTGATCCCCATAATTACCTTTTTATTCTTGTTTGCGCAAATAATGCATGGCAAAACATTCCTGCCGAGCGGCTTCGCTCATGGTTGGATAAAATGAATAAATGGAGCCGGCTAAACCATTGTTCGCTTTTGGTAATTAATTCAGGAAATAATAACGATAAACAATTTTCATTGTTACTTGAGGAATACCGGTCACTTTTTGGTCTTGCCAGTTTGCGTTTTCAGGGCGACCAACATTTGCTGGATATTGCTTTCTGGTGCAACGAAAAAGGGGTCAGCGCCCGTCAGCAGCTTAGCGTTCAGCAACAAAATGGTTGCTGGACATTAGTTCAACACCAAGAGGCGGAAATCCAACCACGCAGCGACGAAAAACGCATTCTGAGTAATGTTGCTGTACTGGAAGGTGCGCCGCCGCTATCGGAACACTGGCAACTGTTCAACAATAACGAAGTCCTGTTCAATGAAGCCCGTACCGCTCAGGCGGCGACGGTGGTCTTTTCTTTACAGCAAAATGCGCAAATCGAGCCACTGGCCCGCAGCATTCATACTCTGCGTCGCCAGCGCGGTAGTGCGATGAAAATCCTCGTACGGGAAAATACCGCCAGCCTGCGCGCCACCGATGAACGTTTATTATTGGCCTGCGGTGCAAATATGGTTATCCCGTGGAATGCGCCACTCTCCCGCTGTCTGACGATGATCGAAAGCGTGCAAGGGCAGAAGTTTAGTCGCTATGTGCCGGAAGATATCACTACCTTGCTGTCAATGACCCAGCCGCTCAAACTGCGTGGTTTCCAGAAGTGGGATGTGTTCTGTAATGCCGTCAACAACATGATGAATAACCCTCTATTACCTGCCCACGGTAAAGGCGTTCTGGTTGCCCTACGTCCGGTACCGGGTATCCGCGTTGAGCAAGCCCTGACGCTATGTCGCCCTAACCGTACCGGCGATATCATGACCATTGGCGGTAATCGGCTGGTGCTGTTTCTCTCATTCTGTCGGATTAACGATCTGGATACCGCGTTGAATCATATTTTCCCATTGCCTACTGGCGACATTTTCTCAAACCGAATGGTCTGGTTTGAAGATGATCAAATCAGTGCCGAGCTGGTGCAGATGCGCCTGCTTGCCCCAGAACAATGGGGCATGCCGCTGCCTTTAGCGCAAAGTTCTAAACCGGTCATCAATGCCGAGCATGATGGTCGCCACTGGCGACGAATACCAGAACCAATGCGACTGTTAGATGATGCTGTGGAGCGCTCATCATGATGACCATCAGCGATATCATTGAAATTATTGTCGTTTGCGCACTGATATTTTTCCCGCTGGGCTATCTGGCGCGGCACTCTTTGCGACGCATTCGCGACACCTTACGTTTGTTCTTTGCTAAACCTCGTTATGTTAAACCGGCCGGGACGTTACGCCGCACGGAAAAAGCCAGGGCAACCAAAAAATGACTCAATTTACGCAAAATACCGCCATGCCTTATTCCCTCTGGCAATACTGGCGCGGCCTTTCCGGCTGGAACTTCTATTTTCTGGTTAAGTTCGGCCTGTTGTGGGCGGGATATCTTAACTTCCATCCGCTCCTCAATTTGGTGTTTGCCGCGTTTCTACTGATGCCCATTCCGCACTATAGCCTGCATCGCTTGCGCCACTGGATTGCCCTGCCGATCGGCTTTGCTTTGTTCTGGCATGACACCTGGTTGCCTGGTCCGGAAAGCATAATGAGCCAGGGTTCGCAGGTGGCGGGGTTCAGTACCGATTATTTAATCGATCTTGTCACACGCTTTATTAACTGGCAGATGATTGGGGCCATTTTTGTTTTATTCGTGGCCTGGTTATTCCTGTCACAATGGATTCGCATTACCGTTTTTGTGGTTGCCATTCTGCTATGGCTGAACGTACTTACCCTGGCGGGACCAAGTTTCTCCTTGTGGCCAGCCGGTCAACCGACGACCACTGTAACAACGACGGGTGGTAACGCAGCGGCAACCGTTGCGGCGACGGGTGGCGCACCGGTAGTGGGTGATATACCCGCACAAACTGCACCGCCAACAACAGCAAACCTTAACGCCTGGCTGAATAATTTCTATAACGCGGAGGCGAAACGTAAATCGATCTTCCCGTCTTCGCTGCCCGCTGATGCTCAGCCATTTGAACTACTGGTGATTAATATCTGTTCGCTTTCCTGGTCGGATATTGAAGCCGCCGGATTGATGTCGCATCCACTGTGGTCGCATTTCGATATTGAGTTCAAGAACTTTAACTCCGCCACCTCCTACAGTGGCCCGGCGGCGATCCGTTTACTGCGCGCCAGCTGCGGGCAGACTTCGCACACTAATCTGTATCAACCGGCAAATAACGACTGCTATCTGTTTGATAACCTGTCGAAACTGGGCTTTACCCAGCACCTGATGATGGGACATAACGGCCAGTTCGGTGGTTTTTTGAAGGAAGTTCGCGAAAATGGCGGCATGCAGAGCGAATTGATGGATCAAACAAATCTGCCGGTTATTTTGCTGGGCTTTGATGGTTCGCCGGTTTATGACGATACCGCCGTGCTTAACCGTTGGCTGGACGTTACCGAAAAAGATAAAAACAGCCGTAGTGCCACGTTCTACAACACGCTTCCACTGCATGACGGCAACCATTATCCGGGCGTCAGCAAAACAGCGGATTACAAAGCGCGGGCGCAAAAATTCTTTGATGAACTGGACGCCTTCTTTACTGAACTGGAGAAATCGGGTCGTAAAGTGATGGTGGTCGTGGTGCCGGAACACGGCGGCGCGCTGAAGGGCGACAGAATGCAGGTATCTGGTCTACGTGATATCCCTAGCCCGTCTATCACAGACGTCCCCGTTGGGGTGAAATTCTTCGGCATGAAGGCACCACATCAGGGGGCTCCGATTGTCATCGACCAACCGAGCAGCTTCCTGGCTATCTCCGATCTGGTGGTTCGCGTTCTTGATGGCAAGGTTTTCACCGAAGACAATGTTGACTGGAAAAAACTCACCAGTGGGTTACCACAAACAGCACCGGTCTCCGAGAACTCAAATGCAGTAGTTATTCAATACCAGGATAAACCGTACGTTCGCCTGAACGGCGGCGACTGGGTGCCTTACCCGCAGTAAGAACGAAAAAGGCCGCAGAGTTTCCCCCTGCGGCCTGATCCGGGCGCAAATTGCCATTACGGCAGCCTGACGCCCGCATGACACGTTACTTCCGCTTGTTCAGCCAGCTCACGATCATACTGGCAAGAATGCCAGTAATGACCGGAACCGCTAAATCATGCCAGAAGGCCATGCCCAACTCTGCGAGCGTCATATAGCCGCCTGTGTTGTAATGACAACGTTTCGCGGCTATTCTTGAGTTGTTCAGGTTCAAGATTAGCCCCCGTGATGTTGTCAGGTGCATACCTGCAACGTGCGGGGGTTTTCTCTCTCCAGCAACCAATGCCACCAGGGATTAAGCCCCCGCAACATTGCGCCTCACCGGAACCCTTCCGGCTTGACGCTGATTCTACGACTGTTTTTCTGTTCCGGAATCCGTCACTTCTTCACTCTGTGCTGCGCATTCCGCAGAATATTATCCGCTTGCAACCGTTGCATTTTTCTTACGAAAAAGGCCGCAGAGTTTCACCTCTGCGGCCTGGTCCGGGCGCAAATTGCCATTACGGCAGCCTGACGCCCGCATGACACGTTACTTCCGCTTGTTCAGCCAGCTCACGATCATACTGGCAAGAATGCCAGTAATGACCGGAACCGCTAAATCATGCCAGAAGGCCATGCCCAACTCTGCGAGCGTCATATAGCCGCCTGTGTTGTAATGACAACGTTTCGCGGCTATTCTTGAGTTGTTCAGGTTCAAGATTAGCCCCCGTGATGTTGTCAGGTGCATACCTGCAACGTGCGGGGGTTTTCTCTCTCCAGCAACCAATGCCACCAGGGATAAAGCCCCCGCAACATTGCGCCTCACCGGAACCCTTCCGGCTTGCCGCTGATTTTACGATTGCTTTTTGCCGTCAGCACCCGGCAATCTTCCTCATTGCGTGATGCCTTCCAGCTTAATTTCTTTATTTGCAATAGTTGCAGCTCATATCCGGGCTGACTCCAGACTAGTAGTGAAATGCGCAATTTTGTAGAATTGCGCCTCCTCGCGACCTCCCCAGTGAATCTGTTGCCTCATTTTTTACATACTGCGTATTCGACTTCTCCACCTGTTGCGCAAGAGAAACTGGGTTTATTCATTTTTGCGAGGCCGACTTCTTTCTGGACAGGACTTTATGCAGCACAACACACTACCGAAACACGATCAGAAATTGCCGTTTACACGCTACGACTTCGGCTGGGTTTTATTATGCATAGGCATGGCGATTGGTGCCGGAACCGTGCTGATGCCAGTACAAATTGGCTTGAAGGGAATTTGGGTATTTATTACCGCAGCGATCATTGCTTATCCTGCCACCTGGGTAGTACAGGACATTTATTTAAAAACCCTTTCTGAAAGCGATTCCTGTAATGACTACACCGATATTATCAGTCATTACCTGGGGAAGAACTGGGGAATTTTCCTCGGGGTTATCTACTTTTTGATGATTATCCACGGGATTTTTATCTACTCTCTCTCCGTGGTTTTCGACAGCGCCTCGTACCTGAAAACCTTCGGTTTAACCGATGCCGATCTTTCTCAATCTCTATTTTATAAAGTCGCCATTTTCGCCGTACTGGTGGCGATTGCGTCTGGTGGTGAACGATTACTGTTTAAGATTTCCGGACCAATGGTGGTGGTCAAAGTAGGGATTATTGTCGTGTTCGGTTTTGCGATGATCCCGCACTGGAATTTCGCCAATATAACCGCCTTCCCGCAAGCCTCCGACTTTTTCCGCGATGTCCTGCTTACTATTCCATTTTGCTTCTTTTCCGCGGTATTTATTCAGGTACTTAACCCAATGAATATTGCCTATCGTAAACGGGAAGCGGATAAAGTACTGGCAACCCGGCTCGCGCTGCGTACCCACCGAATTAGTTATGTCACGCTCATCGCGGTGATCCTGTTTTTTGCCTTTTCGTTTACCTTCTCAATTAGCCACGAAGAAGCCGTTTCTGCCTTTGAACAAAATATCTCGGCACTGGCACTGGCCGCGCAGGTGATCCCTGGGCATATCATTCATATCACCTCTACGGTGCTGAATATCTTTGCCGTACTGACTGCATTCTTTGGCATTTATCTCGGTTTCCACGAGGCCATTAAAGGCATTATTCTCAATCTGTTAAGCCGAATTATTGATACCAGGAAAATTAACTCACGCGTGCTGACTCTGGCGATCTGCACTTTTATCGTCATTACGTTGACGATTTGGGTTTCGTTTCGTGTATCGGTACTGGTGTTCTTTCAGTTGGGAAGCCCGTTATATGGCATTGTGTCGTGCCTCATTCCGTTTTTCCTGATCTCTAAAGTTTCACAACTGAAAAAACTACGCGGGTTTAAAGCCTGGATGATTCTGCTGTACGGCATTTTGTTATGCTTGTCGCCACTGTTGAAGTTGATTGAGTAAACCGGAGCGCATGGCCCCGGTTTTGTGAGTTAACGCTGCGGATTTTCATCCTGATCAACGGCAAAACAAGCTACCAGTTGACCGCCGTAGTCTTTTAGCTGCGGCTGCAACTGGGTGCAGGGGCCGAAGCGTCGACGACAGCGGGCGTTGAAGGCGCAGCCCGGCGGTGGATTCAGCGGGCTTGGCAGTTCACCGGTAAGTTTGATGCGTTCGCGACGATCGTCCGGGTTCAGGCGTGGTGTCGCGGAGAGCAGCGCCTGAGTGTACGGGTGGCGCGGGTTATTGAAGATTTGGTCCTTCGTCCCCTTCTCCACGCAGCGGCCCAGGTACATCACCATCACTTCATCAGCAATGTGCTCCACCACCGACAGATCGTGCGAGATAAAGACATAAGATAGCCCCAGTTCCTGCTGCAAATCCATCATCAGATTCAGCACCTGCGCACGCACTGAGACGTCCAGCGCGGAAACCGGCTCATCGGCAATCACCACATCCGGGTCGAGCATCAGACCTCGGGCAATGGCGATACGCTGACGCTGACCGCCGGAGAACATATGCGGATAGCGGTCATAATGCTCGGTTTTCAGGCCGACTTTCGCCATCATCGACAGGGCTTTTTCCCGACGCTGTTCTTTGCTTAAGCTGGTGTTGATCAGCAGCGGCTCTTCGAGAATCTGCCCAACTTTTTTACGCGGATTCAGCGAACCGTAAGGGTTCTGGAAGACAATCTGGATTTTCTGCCGACGTAGCTTCTGCGCCTGCGGATCGTGCTTGAGCAGATCCTGCCCCTGGTAATACAGTTCGCCGCCGGTGGGCGTTTCAATCATCGTCAGCAACCGACCTAGGGTCGATTTACCGCAGCCAGATTCACCTACTACTGCCAGCGTTTTGCCACGTTCAAGGTTAAACGAAACGCCATCCAGCGCCTTCACCAGACGTTCCGGCGCGAACATGCCTTTCTTCACCGGATAATGTTTTTTCAGGTCGATAGCCTGCAACAGCGGTTGTTGCGGGGTGGCCTCATGCGTACTCATAGTGTCGGCCTCCCGGCATCATCAAGTGGGTAATGGCATTTGGACTGACGCCCGTCAGCGAGCATATTCAGCGCCGGTTCTTCAGCACGGCATTTGTCAGTGGCGTAGGGGCAGCGCGGGTTAAGCAGGCAGCCGTTCGGGCGGTCGTACTTGCCGGGAACGACACCTGGCAACGACGCCAGACGTTCTTTGTCCTGAGCAAATTCCGGCAGCGCACGCAGCAATGCCTGAGTATACGGGTGACGCGGCGCATGGAAGATAGCGTGCGCATCGCCCGTTTCTACTACCTGGCCTGCATACATCACGATAATTTTATGTGCCGCTTCCGCCACCAGCGCCAGGTCATGGGTAATTAACACCAGCGCCATGTTCTCTTTCTGCTGTAGCTCCAGCAGCAGTTCGATAATTTGCGCCTGAATGGTCACGTCCAGCGCAGTGGTTGGTTCATCGGCAATCAGCAGTTTTGGCCGACAGGCAATCGCCATGGCGATCATCACGCGCTGGCTCATGCCGCCGGAAAGCTGATGCGGGTAAACATCCAGACGCGATGCCGGATCGGGAATACCGACCAGATTCAGCAGGTCAATCGCTCGCTGACGGCGGGTACTTTTGTTGCCGCCTTGATGCACCTTAATCGCTTCCATAATCTGGAAACCCACGGTGTAGCACGGGTTAAGGCTGGTCATCGGGTCCTGGAAGATCATTGCCACTTCGGCACCCACCAGGTTGCGGCGCTCTTTTTCTGAGATACGCTGCAAATCCTGACCGTTAAACTCCAGCTTTTCCGCCATTACGCGGCCCGGATAATCAATCAGCCCCATAATCGCCAGCGAACTGACCGATTTACCAGAGCCGGACTCACCCACAATCCCGACCACTTCACCCTGTTTTACGCTGTAGCTGATGCGGTCTACGGCGCGGAACGGTGCGCTTTCGTCGCCGAAATGCACCGATAATTTATCTACATTTAATAACGCCATCTCGAACCTCTTACTGCTTCAGTTTGGGATCGAGCGCGTCACGCAGACCGTCACCCATCAGGTTAAATGCCAGCACCGTCAGCAGGATCGCCAGACCCGGGAAGGTCACGACCCACCAGGCGCTTTGCGCGAACTGCAACACGTCAGAGAGCATGGTGCCCCACTCCGGCGTTGGCGGCTGCGCGCCCATGCCGAGGAAACCAAGAGCAGCCATATCGAGAATGGCGTTAGAGAAACCGAGCGACGCCTGAACAATCAGCGGCGCAAGGCAGTTCGGGAAGATGTTAATAAACATCTGGCGCATTGCCCCGGCACCCGCCACGCGAGACGCGGTGACGTAATCGCGGTTAACTTCCACCAGCACGGCGGCGCGGGTTAAGCGCACATAATGCGGCAGCGCAACGAAGGTTAGCGCCAGCGCGGCGTTACCAATCGACGGGCCGAAAATCGCCACCAGCACCAGTGCCAGCAGTAGACTTGGCAGCGCCAGCATGATATCGACCACGCGCATGATGATGTTATCGACCAGACCGCCAAAGTAACCAGCGATCAGGCCGAGAATAACGCCCATAATCAGCGATAACACCACTACCAGACAGCCAACCAGCAGCGACAAGCGCGCGCCGTACATCAGCCGCGACAGCACATCACGCCCCACGTCATCAGTGCCCAGCAAGTGCGCCATGCTGCCGCCTTCCTGCCAGGCTGGCGGGGCAAGCAGTGCATCGCGGAACTGTTCCGCTGGGTTATAGGGTGTAATCCAGTTGGCAAAGATCGCGATAAACAGCACGATGACGACGTAAACCAGCCCGACAACCGCGCCTTTGTTGCGTTTAAAATAGTGCCAGAACTCCTGTAACGGGGTCATCGGCACCGGTGCGCTAATCACTTTATTTTCAGTAACCTGTGACATGATGCCCCCTTACTTCTTATGACGAATACGCGGGTTCACCACGCCGTACAGCAGATCGACCAGCAGGTTGACGAGGATAATCATCGTCGCCACCAGCAATACGCCGCCCTGCACTACCGGATAATCGCGGCGTTGCAGTGCGTCAATCAACCAGCGCCCCAGACCGGGCCACGAGAAGATGGTTTCAGTCAGAATCGCCCCCGCCAGCAATGTTCCCACCTGCAGGCCTATAACGGTCACCACCGGCAGCATCGCGTTACGCAGCGCATGGACGATAATCACCCGCATCCGGGTAAGACCTTTGGCACGCGCGGTGCGGATATAATCTTCGCCCAGCACTTCCAGCATCGAGGAGCGCGTCATACGCACAATGACCGCCAGCGGAATAGTACCCAGCACAATGGCGGGCAGGATCATATGGGCGACGGCATCGATAAAGTTACCGTCTTCACCCCAGATGGCGGTGTCGATCAGCATAAAACCGGTTAACGGATTGGAATCATCGAGGAACACCATGTCGCTCACGCGACCGGAGACAGGCGTCAGGTTCCAGTGCACCGAAACCAGCATGATCAACATCATGCCCCACCAGAAAATTGGCATCGAGTAGCCGGTCAGCGCCAGGCCAACCGCTGTGTGATCGAAAATGGAACCACGTTTAACCGCAGCCAGCACACCAACCGGAATCCCGACTGCGGTCGCAAAAATCATCGCGCAGACGCCAAGTTCCAGCGTGGCCTGAAAGCGCGGCACGAACTCTTCCCATACCGGAATTCGGCTTTTCATGGAAATGCCTAAATCACCGTGCATTACGCCCCAAATGTAATGGAGATACTGCTGCCACATCGGTTTATCTAAGCCGAGTTCAGCCAGCAATTGCGCGTGACGCTCTGGGGAGATCCCACGTTCGCCCGCCATGATCATCACCGGATCGCCCGGGATCATGTGGACAAAGGCAAATGTGAGAAGGGTAATACCGATAAACGTGGGGATGACGAGTCCCAAACGTCGGAGAATAAACTGCAACATAACCCGGATTCTCTATAATGACCCGCAGCCTGGAACTGCGTGTCTGTATTGCTCACAAATCAATTCCCGCCCTTGTGGAACAGGGAATGAAGTATTGCTGCCGGATGGCGCTGTACGCAGAGGCACAGCGCCACCGGGTATGCAGATTGTTGACAAAGAGCGCTTTGTTTATGCCGGATGCGGCGTAAACGCCTTATCCGACCTACAAAATCGTGCAAACTCAATACATTGCAGAGTTTTCGTAGGCCTGATAAGCGGAGCGCATCAGGCAGTTTTGCCTTTGCCATCAGTCTTGTATGGCTTTAATTATTCGATAGAGACGTTTTCGAAGTGATGTTTGCCTAATGGATCAACCACATAGCCTTTAACTTCTTTGCGTACCGGTTCAAACACGGTGGAGTGAGCGATGATCAGTGCCGGAGCCTGATCGTGCATCACGACCTGTGCTTGTTTGTACAGTTCAACACGTTTATTGTGGTCGTCGGTAGCACGCGCCGGTTGAATCAGATCTTCAAACGGTTTGTAGCACCATTTTGAGTAGTTGGAGCCTTGTTCAGAGGCGGCGCAGCTGAACAGGGTGGCGAAGAAGTTATCCGGATCCCCGTTATCGCCAGTCCAGCCCATCATTACCGTCTGATGCTCGCCATCTTTCGCACGCTTGAGGTACTCACCCCATTCGTAGGTGACGATTTTGGCCTGCACGCCCACTTTCGCCCAGTCTGCCTGAATCATCTCCGCCATGCGGCGAGCATTCGGGTTATACGGACGTTGTACCGGCATTGCCCACAGGTCGATGGAGAAACCTTTTTCCAGACCCGCTTCTTTCAGCAAGGCTTTCGCTTTTTCAGGATCGTAAGTGTAGTCCTGAACGTCGTCGTTATAGCCCCACATGGTTGGCGGGATCAGGTTTTTCGCTGATACGCCCGCGCCCTGATAAACCGCTTTGATGATGGCGTCTTTGTTCACCGCGTAGGTCAGAGCCTGGCGAACTTTCACGTCATCCAGTGGTTTTTTCTGCACGTTATACGAGAGATAACCGACGTTCAGCCCCGGCATTTCCATCAGGTTGATGGATTTATCCTGCTTCATGCGGGCGATATCTGCCGGGTTCGGGTACGGCATCACCTGGCATTCGTTCTTCTGCAATTTCGCGTAACGCACGGAAGCGTCAGGAGTAATAGAGAAGACCAGCGTATCGATCTTCGGTTTGGTGCCCCAGTAGCCATCAAACGCTTTATAGCGAATACGGGAATCTTTCTGGTACTGCTGTAACTGGAACGGGCCGGTACCGATTGGGTTGAGGTCCAGTTTTTCCGGTGTACCGGCTTTCATCATCGCGTCAGCATATTCTTTTGACAGAATAGAGGCGAAGTCCATTGCCAGGTCAGCGAGGAACGGCGCTTCCGGGCGAGTCAGCACAAACTGAACGGTGTTATCGTCCACCTTTTTCACTTCGCTGATCAGCTCTGGCAAGCCCATGCCTTCGAAGTATTCGTAGCTGCCGCCAGAGACTTTATGGTACGGGTTTTGCGCGTTTTTCTGACGATCGAACGAGAACACTACATCATCGGCATTCAGTTCGCGCGTCGGTTTGAATTCTTTATTGTCGTGCCACTTCACACCTTTACGCAGATGGAAGGTATAGGTTTTACCGTCTTCGCTGACTTCCCACTTTTCAGCGAGGCCCGGGATGACTTCAGTGGTGCCGATTTTAAATTCAACCAGACGGTTATAAAGCGGTACGGAAGAGGCGTCATAGGTGGTGCCGGAGGTAAACAGCTGCGGGTTAAACCCTTCCGGAGATCCTTCTGAGCAATAAACCAGAGTTTTAGCCTGAACACTTGCTGCGACGGTCATAGCCACCAGGCTGAGACCAAGCTTCAGCATCCCTGACTTTTTCAAGGAAATACGCATTATTCTGCTCCAATTGTGATGTTTGTTGTTTTAACCCTTTGCAGTGGGTTGTCGCTGCCTGACCTTTTTTGTTTTTTGCCCGGTCGGGTCAACGTTATGAGGTGGGGATGCCGTACTAATTAACATCAGTGTAACAGTGCGGATCCTCCATAAAATGCCCCTCGTGACCTACAATCTGTCAACAGAATGTGAAAACGTCAATACAGCCAACCGGGATTTACACCAACGGTGAGAATCCACAAACAAAGATTAAAAAAACTTCAAACAGCTATTTGCAGCAGAGAAATTTGTGCTACGCCAACACAACCAGAACAATCAGCTTAATATTTAGCAACATTTGGTGATTAAGTTTTATGCATTTAATGAAAAAAATCTGAGGTAAAGGTGGATATCTGAGCGATTAATACCATGAACGCTAAAACGCACAGCGGAAAATGCCAGCGCCAGCCATAAGTAACGCAAAAAAAGATTTAAGCAAATATAAAAAAAGACAATGGTTTCTGTCACAAATCCGTTAATGGATAGTGAGATATGGGGCGCAAATTTGACAGGGAAATGTGTGGTGTGTAGATCGGATAAGGCGGTCGCGCCGCATCCGACAATGGGCCGGTACATTTGCCTGATGCGACGCTGGCGCGTCTTATCAGGCTTACGTCGAGTCGAACCTCCCCGCCCCCGGGGGTTCTCTTCCTCATGAGCTACAGATGCAAAAAAGCCTGCTCGTTGAGCAGGCTTTTCGAATTTGGTCGGTGATAGAGGATTCGAACCTCCGACCCCTTCGTCCCGAACGAAGTGCGCTACCAGGCTGCGCCAATCACCGAATGCGGGGCGCATCTTACTGCGCAGATACGCCCTCGTCAATCCCTTAATAGCAAAATGCCTTTTGATCGGCGAGAAAGTCAGCAGGCCTCTTAGTTAGCCGCCGCCTCTCTTGCCTGCGGGATGTGGCACCAGTTGTTGTTTTCGTTAATTCCACCATCCGGTGAAGTATAGCCAAGACAACCCATGATGGTGTCGTACAGCTCTACATGACGGCGTGGCACTTTCATGTCGGCTTCTTTTTTCAGCTGCGCAAATGCCTGCGCATTGACCGGATTTTCCAGATATTTATCCGACATCCAGACCATCATCGGCACACGGAACTGTTCCGGCGGTGCCAGTTCACGCGGCGTGCCGTGCAGGTGCTCGCGTTCATTAATTGACTCACCGTGGTCAGCTGCATAGAACACAATCGCTTTCTTATCGCGAACCTGATCAATCACGCTGGAAATAAAGTGATCCACATAGGTCACCGAGTTGTCGTATGAGTTGATCATCTGCGCTTTGGTACAGCCGCTATCAACACCAATACATTCCGGCTTCCACTGCGCAAAGCTGCGCGGGTAACGCTGGGTGTAGTTAAAGTGTGAGCCTTTGGTATGCAGAATGATCAGATGCTTACCATCCGGGTTGCGCCCCAGCGATTGCTGCATTTCGTCTACCAGCAACATATCATCTACCGGTTTGCCACGGTTACGTGGCTCCGCACCAATCTGCTCACGATAAGCAATGTTGTCCGCCATCGTATTGCTGTAGAACCACATTTCGCTTTGCATAGCGTAGAGATCAGAACTGAATCCTAACTGCTTCAATACCGCGAAAATGTTCTGTTCTCTTAATGTGCGCTGCGGATTATCTTCTGCTCCACCCTGACGTACAAACATGCAACGCAGTGAGAGTTTGGTTGCAGTATCACAGGAGTAACCACGGAACGCCGCCAGATTTTTCTCCTGAGCCAGTTTCGGTGTGGTATTGCGTTCATAGCCGAAAATGCCCATATGATCCCAGCGCGTGGTTTCACCAATAATGAAAACGACATATGTATCATCAACGTTTTGTGGAGCCTGGTACGTAAACTTCTTCGCAGGGTTAAGGAGAGAATTGTTATCGGAAGATTCATCGACCCGCGCCCAGGCATAAAGACCTAATGCCGAAAGCCAGTTTGATGGCAGATAAGAGTTCGCGACGACGCCGCCATAACTCGGCAAATCAACACCTGTCGCCCTCTCCACTTTCTTCTGCTGGATATCCAGCAAACGAATCGGTGCCCAAACCATAATACCTGCCAGTACGACGACCGCCAGGCTGCGAATACGTTGCCCTGGGGTTCGCAGTTGTCGGAGCAAGGTGTAACGACAGCGGTTATTCCAGATAAGGATAAGAGGCAACGCGCTTACGGCGATTAACCAGAGAATAAAGTTCAGACCAACAACTTCTTTTGACAGGTCGATATCGGTGGTCATGACGGATGCGATGATGCCATAACCAATGACTACATTAAGGAAGGTCATGTAATAGCTGGCACCTGCAGAAAAGAGCACCACCAGCGATGCCAGAATACGCCAGCTGCGGCGGCCAAACAGCGAAAGCAGACGCAGTAAAAAGAAGGTCACCAGTACGGTGGCGGCCAGTTCAACAACAGCAGAAATGCCTTTCCAGACGGTAAAATCGTGCGCATAGCTGCCAAAGCGGCGGTAAAAAACCGCGCCATTCATAAAAAGGCCAATATAGATTGCAAGCAAAAAGCTCAGCTTCTGCTGTGTAATCGATTTGATGTATCTCATGCAAACAAACCCTGGACAAACAGGTGATAACACCCTGCTTAGTGGCTTTTCAGGCCAGGCAGGGGAAAAGTGCGGAGGTAGTCAGATAAGTAAAATCTACACGCGCGAATAAGTAGACCACAGCAAAGGGAAAAAGTGTGGGGAAAGAGGGTGCACGAAGCACAAATTTACAAAAATGCAAGTTTGAAAAGAGACTTTAGCGTTACAAAAAGCAGTAAAAAGGGCCAGTTAACTGGCCCAAATTTTACGCGTTATTGTTTATACATTTCGTTGATGCGTTTGATGCACACTGAAGCTGAAGCCCAGTAGCTCACGGCTGAGCATTAAAGGGAGCCATGCGCCTCACGCAACATTTTCTGCTCTGGCTGGCGAATGGTCGTAGAAAGCGCCAGTGACAGAATCAGCAGGGCGAAAATCACGTAGAAAGTCACATAGAATCCGCCAAACAGTGAAGCGATAATCGAACCACAAATGCTGCCGATACCGAAACCGAGGTAAATGACGCCGTAGTTTTTCGCCAGGTTATTGAGGCCGAAGAACTCACTGACCAGTGACGGGAACACCGTAATCGTGCCACCAAAGTTAAATGCCACACAGGCAATCGCTGCAAAGAACGTCACTGCATTCAATGGTGCAAACAGCAGGGCCGCCATACCCACCAGCGCAATCACCTGACCAATGGTGATAACACGGATACGGGCGATTTTGTCAGACAGAATGCCCAGCACCAGACGACCAGAAAGGTTGGCGATGGAAATAACCGTCACAGCATTGGCTGCGGAAATTGCATCAAGATGCGCCAGACTTTGAGCGATATCTTTCGCTACACCAATCACATACAGACCACTCATGCACGCAGTCAGGAACATAACCGCTAACATCCAGTACTGCGGTTTACGCATCGACTCTGCCAGGGTGTAGTCCTTCTCCACCACACCATTGCTGGTTTTCACTTCCTGCTTCGGCGCATCTTTCATTAACGTTGCGCCAAAGACAATCATCACCAGTACAATCGCGCCCCAAATAACAAAGGTTTTTTCCAGACCCACCGTTTCGAGCAGGTGCGTGTCGATAAATTTAAAACCCAGGCTGCCCAGACCATAAGAACCAATAGCAAAAGCAGAGATAAGTCCCTTACGCTCCGGAAACCACTTCACGCAGTTAGAGAGCGTCAACAGGTAACCCGCACCATCCGCCAGACCAACCAACACACCGGCGCTTAACCACAGCATCATCAGGTTGTTGGAATGTGCTGTCAGGAAGAAACCTAATCCCAGCAAAATGCCGGAAGCCATAGTGACGCGTTTAACACCAAAACGTTCCTGCAATTTGCCCGCAACAGAAGACGAAATTGCCAGCCCCAGACTTAACAAGCCGAAAGAGAAAGCAACCTGGCTTACAGGAGCCCCCAGCTTGGCAGAAAGCGCACCGTTAAACAGACTCCAGGTATAAACCGACCCCAGAGCAAACTGGGTAATGATAGTACCGATGAGTGTCAGCCAGCGAGTACGCTGATAATTTGAAGGTGTCATGGCAGTATTCCTGCAGTAATAAAAAGGAAAAATCTCTGCTGACAACCATAACGAAGTGCGCTTTATGCCTGGGGAAAAACGGCATGAAATGCCATCAGAACGGAATGAAATGCATTAGTTCAGGAATGAATGACTCGACAATTATTCGCCAAATTTATTATTTAGTAAGTTAGTCCCCACTATCGTCACATTAGTTGTTATTTATGGGTTTCAATTGTATCTATAACGTTAAAACCTGGCGCTAACCCCCATCGTATACAGATAGTCGCTATTGTTAGTGGTATTTTCTGCCTGAGATAGCGCAGCATAGGCAGCAATATTCTGATTGAGCAACATATCAGCGCCTACGGTGACATCCAGCCAGTTGCCGTTCTGGTTTGTCGCCGTCATCCGGCTCAGGCCTGATTGCGCCTTCCAGATATTCTCGCCAAATTGCTGGTTATAGCTGATTTGCGCCCAGGGTCGGAGATCGCCAAGCCGGGAGTCAACACGCCAGCCTAAGGTACTCACGCTGGCATGCCATAACGGATCGGCCAGCGTGGTAGTACTGTCGCCAAACTCGTTATACATCGAGGTAGTTGTGCCATCGTAATGTAATGCCGCGACCGGGCCGGTTGTAACCTGCTCATATAAAGGAAAATTCCAGCCCATACTCATACTGCTGGTCACATCCACAGGGGTTTCTTCCGCCAGATTGACTTCCAGTCCCAGCGCCCTTTGGCTACTTTGAATACGTTGCGACAAAATATCGTTGTAATCAGGTTGATGATCGCTATCCCAGGTGTAACGCTCTGTGGAATGTCCGGGTTGCGTATCAACGATATATTCTTGTTGCCAGGCGTAAGCTGTGTTGAGAAAAAAGGCACTGATTACCACGCTCGCAAGCAGGCTTAGCTGCCAGCGACCACCGCTTTTTTTTATGATCATTAACACGACTCCAGGGAAGAGCCGAATTCGGCAATATTATTGTCATTGTATGAAGGATATCGGGCATAGTAGCCCTGTATTAAATATTGACTTTTTCACCGATGCGTCAAGAAAAGCGGCTGAAATTTTTACGATCGGGTACATAGCGAGGGAAAGTATGGAACGTTGCGGCTGGGTGAGTCAGGACCCGCTTTATATTGCCTACCATGATAATGAATGGGGCGTGCCTGAAACTGACAGTAAAAAACTGTTCGAAATGATCTGCCTGGAAGGGCAGCAGGCTGGGTTATCGTGGATCACCGTCCTCAAAAAACGCGAAAACTATCGCGCATGCTTTCATCAGTTCGATCCGGTGAAAGTTGCCGCAATGCAGGAAGAGGATGTCGAAAGACTGGTACAGGACGCCGGGATTATCCGCCATCGTGGGAAAATTCAGGCAATTATTGGTAATGCGCGGGCGTACCTGCAAATGGAACAGAACGGCGAACCGTTTGCCGACTTTGTCTGGTCGTTTGTCAATCATCAACCACAGGTGACACAAGCCACAACGTTGAGCGAAATCCCCACATCTACACTCGCCTCCGACGCCCTATCTAAAGCACTAAAAAAACGTGGCTTTAAGTTTGTCGGTACCACAATCTGTTACTCCTTTATGCAGGCATGTGGGCTGGTGAATGATCATGTGATTGGCTGCTGTTGCCATCCGGGAAATAAACCATGATTCGGGAAGCGCAACGTTCAGAACTCCCCGCGCTCCTCGAACTGTGGCTGGAAAGTACAACCTGGGGGCATCCCTTTATAAAATCGAGTTACTGGCGTGACTGCATTCCGCTGGTGCGCGATGCGTATCTTGCCAACGCGCAAAACTGGGTCTGGGAAGAAGACGGCAAGCTTCTCGGTTTTGTCAGCATTATGGAAGGCCGATTCCTCGCAGCAATGTTTGTCGCACCGAAGGCCGTCAGACGCGGTATTGGTAAGGCGCTAATGCAGTATGTGCAGCAGCGCCATCCCCATCTGATGCTGGAGGTTTATCAAAAAAATCAACCGGCGATAGATTTCTACCATGTGCAGGGTTTTCACATTGTCGATTGCGCATGGCAGGATGAAACCCAACTACCCACCTGGATTATGAGCTGGCCGGTGGTTCAAACGCTGTAAGTGTCAGTTCCGGACCGTTGTATTTTTCCAGCCATGCCAGCGCCGTATTACCCGCACAGCCATTCCCCAGCCGCGAGCTGGGGAGATCTTTGGTCAGCACGTTCACTGCGCCGTTTTTACAAATGCCGCCAGCGGTTAAATCCAAATCCGGCCATGCGCCTTCGTGAATACAAATCACGCCAGGTTTAATTCCCTCGCTAATGACCGCGCCGGCAAGAATTTGCCCGCGTGAGTTCCACAGCCGAACAGTATCGCCATCTTGTATGCCGCGCGTCTGGGCATCGTCAGGATGAATGGTGACAGGCTCACGATTTGCCACCGCGTACAATTCGCGCAGAGAACTGTAATTCAGCTGGCTGTGCAGACGATGCGCCGGATGAGCAGAAAGTACCTGCAACTGTTCCGGTTCGGCATTGCCCTGCCATTCGTCCGGCTCCAGCCACATTGGATGCCCCGGGCAATCCGGATAAGCGTAATCGGCAATACGCTGCGAGAAGATTTCAATCTTACCGCTGGCGGTTTTTAATGGATGCGCCTGCGGATCGCGGCGAAAATCGGCGAAGCGAATAAACCGCTCACTGTCCGGGTTTTCCGGCATCTCAATTAACTGGTTGGCTTGCCAGAACTCAGCAAATGGCGGCAATTCAACCTGCTGGCTTGCCCCGCGCTGCCGGGCAACGTTATAAAACGTTTCCAGCCATTGCAGCTCACTTTTTCCTTCCGTAAAACGTGCATAACCGCCCTTCTGCCAACGTTCACTCAAGTCGGCAAAAACATCAAAATCATTACGCGCTTCATAGCGTGGCGGCACCACTTGCTTCATCGGCACCAGATGCTGATTACTGTAATCACCGGTCATGGTGAGATCATTACGCTCAAAAGAGGTGGTCGCAGGCAGAACGATATCCGCGTGTTTCGCCGCAGCCGTCCAGAAGCATTCGGAGATCACCACCAGCTCCGGTTTTTGCCAGGCACGGATCAGGCGATTGGTATCCTGATGATGAGTAAAGTTGGCACCACCCGCCCACCAGATAAAACGAATATCCGGGAAATGTCGGTCCATACCGTTATGTTGATATGCGCCACCAGGGTTTTCCAGTGCTTCAACAATGCGGGCGACAGGGATTTTATCTACCGCATCGGTGCCACCCGGCAAGCTGCCCTGCATGGAAGAGAGCACCGCAGCGCGGCGCGTGGGGTTACCACCATTGGCAAAATGGTAAGAAAGACCAAAACCGCCGCCGGGTGTGCCGATTTGCCCCAACATTGCCGCCAGCGTGACGAGCATCCAGTGTTTTTGCTCACCAAACTGTTGGCGCTGCATTCCCCAGCCTGCCATCAGCATGGTTGTATTTTGGTGGAAAATAGCCGCCAGCTCGCGGATTTTCGCTGCGCCAACACCACAAATCTCTGCCGCCCATTCGGCGTTTTTCGCTATACCGTCACTCTCGCCCAGCAAATAAGAGGCGAAGACGGCATAACCTGTGGTGCAACGCGCCAGAAACGCTTCGTCGTGCCAACCATTTTCCACCAGCGTATGGGCGATCCCCAGCATCAACGCAACATCGGTGCCCATGTGTGGTGCCACCCACTCCATTTTATCGCCAAAGAAATCGATGGTTTCCGATCGCATTGGATCAATGCAGATCAGCTTTTTCCCGCTGTCACGCAGTGCGGAAAAGTAAGAAAGCCCCTGCTCATCGGATGCATTCCACGCAATTTTCAGCGTATTGAGTGGGTTAGCACTCCACAGCACCACGACATCGCTATGTTCCAGCACCAGCGGCCAACTGGTTTGCTGTTGATAAACTTCGCTGCCACCCACGACATACGGCATGATCGCCTGTGCCGCGCCGGTCGAATAATCCCCCAGATGCCCAGTATAACCGCCTGCCAGCGCCATATAGCGTTGTAATAATGTCGAGGCCTTATGCAGCACGCCGTTTGAACGCCAGCCGTAGGAACCAGCAAAAATCGATGCCGGACCATAAGCCTCACGAATACGTTTATGTTGATGGTGAATAAGCTCCAGCGCCTCATCCCAACTCACGCGAACAAATTCATCCTGCCCACGAATGCCTTGCGGATTTTCCGGTGACGCAAGAAAGCCTTTGCGCACCATTGGAAATCGCACCCGCGTATTGCTGTGAACCTGGTCGCGAACCGCGCTCTGCAAGGAGTTTTCCATTCCTGTGGCTAACGCGCCACGCGAGCTAAACACGGTTTCGCCGTCGGTTTCAACCAGCATAGGCCCCCAGTGGGCGGCAGTCAGAACGGAATATCGTGAGGATGAGTTGGCCAAACCGAAGACTCCTGAAAGGTTAGATGTATTGAGCAGTTAAATATTACTTACAAATTTCCGAGTATTCCCAGGAATAATCTTCATGTTCACGCGGCATAATCTCCCGCCACGGAACCCGTGGCAAAGAATAAAAAGGTTATTAAGGATTAACAATGAAGAAACGTGTTTATCTTATTGCCGCCGTAGTGAGTGGCGCTCTGGCGGTATCTGGCTGTACAACTAACCCTTACACCGGCGAACGCGAAGCAGGTAAATCTGCTATCGGCGCAGGTCTGGGCTCTCTCGTTGGCGCGGGTATTGGTGCGCTCTCTTCTTCGAAGAAAGATCGCGGTAAAGGCGCGCTCATTGGCGCAGCAGCAGGCGCAGCTCTGGGCGGCGGCGTTGGTTATTACATGGATGTGCAGGAAGCGAAGCTGCGTGACAAAATGCGCGGCACTGGTGTTAGCGTAACCCGCAGCGGGGATAACATTATCCTCAATATGCCGAACAATGTGACCTTCGACAGCAGCAGCGCAACCCTGAAACCGGCGGGCGCTAACACCCTGACCGGCGTGGCAATGGTACTGAAAGAGTATCCGAAAACGGCGGTTAACGTGATTGGTTATACCGACAGCACGGGGGGGCACGACCTGAACATGCGTCTCTCCCAGCAGCGTGCGGATTCCGTTGCCAGCGCGTTGATCACCCAGGGCGTGGACGCCAGCCGCATCCGTACTCAAGGCCTTGGCCCGGCTAACCCAATCGCCAGCAACAGCACCGCAGAAGGTAAGGCGCAAAACCGCCGTGTAGAAATTACCTTAAGCCCACTGTAATCCCTTTCATGTCAGGTGATGCAGAAATCACCTGGCATTCTTCAGTTTTCCTTCATCATATTTCAGGCTAAGGTGATCGCCTTATCAGTGAATGGAGAGAAGCATGAAGCCGTCCGTTATCCTCTACAAAGCCTTACCTGATGATTTACTGCAACGCCTGCAAGAACATTTCACCGTTCACCAGGTGGCAAACCTCAGCCCACAAACCGTCGAACAAAATGCAGCAATTTTTGCCGAAGCTGAAGGCTTGCTGGGTTCAAACGAGAATGTTGATGCCGCATTGCTGGAAAAAATGCCGAAACTGCGTGCCACATCAACGATCTCCGTCGGCTATGACAATTTTGATGTCGATGCGCTTACCGCCCGAAAAATTCTGCTGATGCACACACCAACCGTATTAACAGAAACCGTCGCCGATACGCTGATGGCGCTGGTGTTGTCTACCGCTCGTCGGGTTGTGGAGGTAGCAGAACGGGTAAAAGCAGGCGAATGGACCGCGAGTATAGGCCCGGACTGGTACGGCACTGACGTTCACCATAAAACACTGGGCATTGTCGGGATGGGACGGATCGGCATGGCGCTGGCACAACGTGCGCACTTTGGCTTCAACATGCCCATCCTCTATAACGCGCGTCGCCACCATAAAGAAGCAGAAGAACGCTTCAACGCCCGCTACTGCGATTTGGATACTCTGTTACAAGAGTCAGATTTCGTTTGCCTGATCCTGCCGTTAACGGATGAGACGCATCATCTGTTTGGCGCAGAACAATTCGCCAAAATGAAATCCTCCGCCATTTTCATTAATGCCGGACGTGGCCCGGTGGTTGATGAAAATGCACTGATTGCTGCATTGCAGAAAAGGGAAATTCACGCCGCCGGGCTGGATGTCTTCGAACAAGAGCCACTGTCCGTAGATTCGCCGTTGCTCTCAATGGCCAACGTCGTCGCATTACCGCATATTGGATCTGCCACCCATGAGACGCGTTATGGCATGGCCGCCTGTGCCGTGGATAATTTGATTAATGCGTTACAAGGAAAGGTTGAGAAGAACTGTGTGAATCCGCACGTCGCGGACTAAGCCGCGACTGCGAGGAGTAAAGCCCGATAATCGCTCGGGCTTTTACTCTTTATTGGGTTGCAGTAACTGCTGTAGTCCAGGCCTGATTAAACGCCTGATGTTGTGCCGGTAATGGCGCAATCAGTTTGTTATATTCACTTGCCTGCTGTGAAGTCGGGAACTGGATGCCATTTGCGACAAAGCTCACCTGAGTACCTTGCTGAGCAATGTAGTCTCCAACCATCACCAGTTGTTGCGTGAAAGTTTGTGCCGCCGGAATCAACGGTTGCAATGCATCAGCTGGCGTCGTTACCACTTTGGTGAATGCCTGATCAAAGACCGGTTTCAGGTCATCACTCTGTTTTAACGCAGAGTGCGCAGCATCGGCCTGCAACTTCGCATTTTGCAGCTGTTGCGCCAGCACACCCAGCGAACCGTTCATTTCACGCAGCGGACCGCTTTGCGTAACGTAATCCTGCGGTACGCGAATTGCGTTAACGCTGTCTACAACCGGGCGCAGACCGGAATCCATCGCCTGATTCATCTGCTGAGAATAACCATACAGAATCGCGTAATCAGAGACAAAAGGACCAAACTGTTTTTTCTGATCGGCAGTCAGGGTTGGTAGACGTTCACCGCTACGCATCACTGTATTCTGCAGGAAGTCGATAAACGCTTTACGCTGATCGCCTTCTTTATCAAAACACCCACTCAGGCTAACTACCATTAATAACGCCGCAAGAGGCGCAAACCAGCGAGAGCAGGACTTTCCTGTCGCCATTTTCTTACTCCTTTCACCCAAAAAAAGCGCACAACGACACACGCGTGTCTGACGTGACAAGGATAGTCCAGGACAGGCTTGCAGGATACCCTTTCTACATAATCTTCCTGGTAAAATCATGGAGAAAATGAAACAAGGTTAATTTGTTGTTTCATTGTTAAAAAATGATATTGCCGTTGCCTTTTTTGTAGCCAGAGATTTACGCCTTCGCAGAACGTTAGATTTTCGAAATCTTTACAAACCGGGAGTGGTAAGAGATATATCGGCATTTATCAGATCGTTAGGTGGCTATAAGTCACGCTAAATGACTGGCTGAATCGAATCATAGTCAGAGTATGCCCTGACTACACCCCGCTGTGTCTGTTTTTCCCGACTATTCTTAATGAGCTTCGATGCAATTCACGATCCCGCAGTGTGATTTGAGGAGTTTTCAATGGAATATAAAGATCCAATGCATGAGCTGTTGAGCAGCCTGGAACAGATTGTTTTTAAAGATGAAACGCAGAAAATTACCCTGACGCACAGAACAACGTCCTGTACCGAAATTGAGCAGTTACGAAAAGGGACAGGATTAAAAATCGATGATTTCGCCCGGGTTTTGGGCGTATCAGTCGCCATGGTAAAGGAATGGGAATCCAGACGCGTGAAGCCTTCAAGTGCCGAACTAAAATTGATGCGTTTGATTCAAGCCAACCCGGCATTAAGTAAGCAGTTGATGGAATAGGCTTTTATCCACTTTATTTCTGTTTACGGTCCTGATAACAGGACCGTTTTCCAACCGATTAATCATAAATATGAAAAATAATTGTTGCATCACCCACCAATGCGTGGCTTAATGCACATCAACGGTTTGACGTACAGACCATTAAAGCAGTGTAGTAAGGCAAGTCCCTTCAAGAGTTATCGTTGATACCCCTCGTAGTGCACATTCCTTTAACGCTTCAAAATCTGTAAAGCACGCCATATCGCCGAAAGGCACACTTAATTATTAAAGGTAATACACTATGTCCGGTAAAATGACTGGTATCGTAAAATGGTTCAACGCTGACAAAGGCTTCGGCTTCATCACTCCTGACGATGGCTCTAAAGACGTGTTCGTACACTTCTCTGCTATCCAGAACGATGGTTACAAATCTCTGGACGAAGGTCAGAAAGTGTCCTTCACCATCGAAAGCGGCGCTAAAGGCCCGGCAGCTGGTAACGTAACCAGCCTGTAATCTCTGCTTAAAAGCACAGAATCTAAGATCCCTGCCATTTGGCGGGGATTTTTTTATTTGTTTTTCAGGAAATAAATAATCGGTCACGTAATAAAATCTATTATTATTTTTGTGAAGAATAAATTTGGGTGTAATGAGAATGCGTAACGCCGTAAGAAAGGCGGGAATAACTTCCCGCCGAAGATTCTTACTCTTTCAATTTGCAGGCTAAAAACGCGGCCAGCTCATAATTCTCCTGTTTAATATGCAATTCACACAGTGAATCTCTTATCATCCAGGTGAAAAATAAAAGCGTGAAACAAATCACTATTAAAGAAAGTAATCTATATTTCTGCGGCATCCCAGCCTCCTGTGTTGATTTCCAACGAGTAAGAGGCTAACCTTATGGTGTTCAGGCATAGGGTAGCCTCACTTTGTACTGACCCCAAAAAGTTGGACAGTTAAACACGAGGCATATAGGTCTGATTC
>ENA-ORSX01000335-ORSX01000335.1-human-gut-metagenome-genome-assembly--contig:-NODE-335-length-54325-cov-5.465801_pt1:27500-52500 | contig 54325 bp, 51 predicted proteins | sample MGYA00241904_ERZ509172 | MGnify/ENA primary metagenome ERZ509172 (study PRJEB26280, sample SAMEA2338795) | human gut metagenome | biome: human gut; feature: human-associated habitat... | reverse complement strand
AGAGCCGGATCGAAATGTTGGCTAGGTAAGCGTCCTGTAGTAAGAGGAGTAGTTATGAACCCTGTAGACCATCCCCATGGGGGTGGGGAAGGGAGGGCCCCAATTGGTAGAAAAAAACCCGCAACCCCTTGGGGTTATCCTGCACTTGGAAGAAGAAGTAGAAAAAGGAATAAATATAGCGATAATTTAATTCTTCGTCGTCGTAGTAAATAGGAGAAAAAATCGCATTTTTTCCTCCTTTCAAAAAAATAGGAGAACTTCACTGTGACACATTCGTTAAAAAAAAACCCTTTTGTAGCAAATCCTTTATTAAAAAAAATAAATAAGCTTAACATAAAGTCAGAAAAAGAAGTCATAGTAACGTGGTCCCGGGCATCTACCATTATACCCACAATGGTTGGGCATACCATCGCTATCCATAATGGAAAGGAGCATTTACCCGTTTATATAACAGATCATATGGTGGGCCATAAACTGGGAGAATTTGCACCAACTAGAAATTTTCTAGGACATGAAAAAAAAAAGGATACGAAATCTCGCCGGAAATAAAATATCTCAAAAAAATAATAATAATGGAATTAAATGCAATATATAGTAAATGAAAAAAAGTAAATAAGAAATCAAATAAAGGCGGATGAATATGCATGATCCTTTTTTAGTTTAGTTAGTTATTAATAACTATTCATTTCTTTTTATTCATTTAATTTATTAATAAGAGGGGAACCCTATGATAAAGAGGAAAAATAGGAATAAAAATGTAATATATACAGACGTCTACGCTTTAGGTCAACATATATCTATGTCAGCTCACAAAGCACGAAGGGTAATTGATCAGATTCGCGGGCGTTCCTACGAGAAAACACTTATGATACTCGAACTCATGCCTTATCGAGCGTGTTTTCCCATTCTGAAATTGCTTTATTCTGCCGCAGCAAATGGTAGTCACAATATGGGTTTCAAGAAAGGCAGTTTAGTTATTACTAAAGCCGAAGTCAATGAAGGGAGTACTGTAAAAAAACTAAAAGCTCGAGCTCGAGGGCGAAGTTACCCGATAAAAAGGCCAAGTTGTCATATACTTATTGAATTGACAGACGTATCTTTATATGAAGAATATGAAGGATATGAAGAATATCCTATATGCTTAAGAAAGCGGTTGGATAAAAAAAAGTCCATCGATATGACATTTCATGATTCGCATATATAGTGAGGGATTATGGGACAAAAAATAAATCCACTTGGGTTTAGGCTTGGTACAACTCAAAGTCATCATTCTCTTTGGTTTGCACAACCAAAAGAGTATTCGGAAGGTCTACAAGAAGATCAAAAAATAAGAAAATGTATCAAAAATTATGTACAAAAAAATATGAAAGATTTTTCGGGTGTTGAGGGAATTGCACGTATAGAAATTCAAAAACGAATCGACGTGATTCAGGTCATAATATGGATGGGATTCCCCAAATTATTAATCGAGGGTAAACCTAAAAAACTCGAAGAATTACAAAGGAATATACAAAAAGAACTTAATTGTGTGAACCAAAAGATCAACATTGATATTCCAAGAATCGGAAATCCTTACAGGCACCCTAATATTCTTGCCGAATTTATAGCTGAACAATTAAAAAATAGAGTTTCATTTCGTAAAGCAATGAAAAAGGCTATTGAATTAACAGAAGAGACAGATCCAAGGGGAATTCAAATAAAAATTCGAGGACGTCTTGGTGGAAAAGAAATGGCCCGCGTTGAATGGATTAGAGAAGGTAGGGTCCCTTTACAAACCATTCGAGCTAAAATTGATTATTGTTCCTATACAGTTCGAACTATTCATGGGGTTTTAGGTATAAAAATTTGGATCTTTGTCGACGAGGAATAGTAACCCCTATTTAATTTGTCTTTGCATTCTGTCTGTATCTAGTGATATAAAAAAATGACCAAGTGTTTCATTTAATCATCCCCAAAAAGGAAGAATTTTAGAATTTATAAGGTTGAATAAAAAAAATGAAATTTCTAAGTTGATCTAATTATAATTGCTATGCTTAGTGTGTGACTCGTTAGTTTTTTAGGCTAGGGGTAGGATGAAAAAAAAAGAGTTGACCCTTAATTATGTTATGATATTTATGATATAAACTAATAACTAGAAAACTAATAAGCAATTCATCACTTCCCATTATCTGGATCGAAAGAAAGAGCCAAGATATGATAGATTGATCATATACAAAGTAATACTGAAAAAGGTTTTTTGCATAAAAAATCGAAAATTATGCAGATAAATGGAAGGGTGAGAGAAAAAGAGAAAACGAATATCAATGATATCTGATTCTAATATGTAAGGTTTATGAGTCGTCTCATAAAAGTTAAAGGGCAATGTAATAAAGCATCAATACCGATTGATCTATAATTAAAGGAATCTGTTCATCGAACAAAAAAAAATCAAGAGCCTCGACCCAATAAAAATTAAGAAAATTGAGTCAAGAACAAATTCTATTAAATTCTATTAGAGTCTCCATTGTAGAATTAATACCTAACCATTAATAGAGAAGTGATGAGAACGACGGAACCTGGGAATACATAAGATTCTACTGAAATAATCTTAATGATTTTTGGGCAGGATGGCGAAAGTAACCAAGAGACAATTTATTTTGAGGCATCAGGGATTAACGCTACAAATGAAATAAATATTGAACGAGTGAATATTCGCCCGCGAAGATTTTTGGTTTTGATATTATTGAATTTCGGAATTTTAAGCAATCTGATATCATATTATTAATAATAATTCTTATTCATAATAAAAAAATTCTAAGATTCTTAGAACATTCCAACAAAATTGCATTATCGAAAATTCTCTTAAAAAAAAGAGAATTCTCTCGAAATCTCGAATATCAATTGAATAGATGGTTATATAGAAATAGAAAAAAATAGACAAGTTTATACTAAATACACAAGGGTTTACTAAAACAAATAAAACAAATACTTCCATATAATGGCCTATATTATTCACTAATTCCATGTATATTTTTGAAGCATTTAATTCGCGAGGAGCTGGATGAGAAGAAACTCTCATGTCCAGTTTTGAACTAGAGATGGAATTGAAAAACACCCATCAACTAGAACCCTAAAAGAACCAGATTCCGTAAACAACATAGAGGAAGAATGAAAGGAATATCTTATCGAGGTAATCGTATTTGTTTCGGTAGATATGCTCTGCAAGCACTCGAACCCACTTGGATTACATCTAGACAAATAGAAGCAGGACGCCGTGCAATGACAAGAAACGCCCGACGTGGTGGAAAAATATGGGTACGTATATTTCCCGACAAACCCGTTACCCTAAAACCTACCGAAACACGTATGGGTTCAGGGAAAGGATCTCCCGAATATTGGGTAGCTGTCGTTAAACCGGGCAGAATACTTTATGAAATGGGCGGGGTAGGAGAAAAAATAGCCAGAAAGGCTATTTCAATCGCAGCGTCCAAAATGCCTATACGAACTCAATTCATTTCGGGATAGAAAAGGAAACCAAAAGGAAAGAAGGCCCTTTGGAATGAAAAAATCGTCAGTTTCTTTTTTTTTGAACAGCCAATATTTCTTTTTTTCGTTTGCACTGAAATAACAGATTCAAAAATGATATGATTCAATCGCAAACCCGTTTGAATGTAGCAGATAATAGTGGAGCCCGAGAATTGATGTGCATACGAGTCATAGGGACTAGTAATCGCCGATATGCTCGTATTGGCGACGTTATCGTCGCTGTTATCAAAGAAGCAATCCCAAATTCACCTTTAGAAAAATCTGAAGTGATCAGAGCTGTAATTGTGCGTACTTGTAAAGAACTCAAACGCAACAATGGTATGAAAATACGATATGATGACAATGCTGCAGTTGTCATTAATAAAGAAGGAAATCCAAAGGGAACTCGAATTTTTGGTGCGATCGCCCAAGAGTTGAGACAGTTAAATTTCACTAAAATTGTTTCGTTAGCACCCGAAGTATTATAAGAATAAGTATTCATAGTTATAGTAGTAAAAAAAATAAAATTAAGTGCAATTAAGTAGTAGCTTGTATTTCACGTATATACCTTTATATACCTTTAAGCTTTTTAAAGAAGTTAATTAAAAAAAAGAATATGTTGATTATATCAAATTTTAGTTTATCATGGGTAGGGATACTATTGCTGACATAATAACCTCTATACGAAACGTTGACATGAATAGAAAGGGACTCGTTCGAATAGCAGCTACGAACATCACCGAAAACATTATTAACATACTTTTCCGAGAAGGTTTTATTGAAAATGTCCGGAAACATCGAAAAGGTAACAAAAATTTTCTTGTTTTAACCCTACGACATAGAAGGAATAGGAAAGGCTCATATCTAACTAATCTAAATTTAAAACGGATTAGCCGGCCCGGTCTAAGAATCTATTCAAATTATGAAAAAATTCCTAGAATTTTAGGCGGGATGGGAATTGTAATTCTTTCTACTTCTCGGGGTATAATGACAGACCGAGAGGCTCGACTAGAAAGAGTCGGTGGCGAACTCTTGTGTTATATATGGTAAGCCCTCGGATATCAAAATTGTACCCGACCCCCATTTGTGTTGTGCAAAAAAAGATAAAGAGGAGATTTCTAATAGAATCTCTCCCACATTAGTTGATACTTCACTGATACTTCAAAAAACGTTTAAAATGAAAAAAGAAAAATGAATTCAAAAATATTGAATTCCTCTTCCAACGGGATATTCTAAATGAATTTCGATTTAGACAATGAGGATCCCCCTTTAGGTTATGTTTCGGGAAATATTCAACGTGTACACTAACAAGAGATAGAGACGAAAAGGGAATAAATCATTATGATTCGCCCCGAGGGGGTCTAATTTGTAGACCCCGAAATAAAGATTCATATGATTAGGTAGTTTTTTCAACTTCAATACTCCTTTCCTAGGAATACTATTTACGATTTCAAAAATGCAAGAAACTTATTTTCTTCAACACGTATATTCAAAACTAAGGAATAAAAATATGAAAATAAGAGCCTCCGTTCGCAAAATTTGTGAAAAATGTCGACTGATACGTAGACGGGGACGAATTATAGTAATTTGCTCCAATCCAAGACATAAACAAAGACAAGGATAATCCTTCGAAATCAGAAACTCTCTAAAGTTTCCGGCGTACAAATAAAAATAAAGGATTTCTGTTGACATAAAATGGATATATCCATAGACCTATGATTTATATTTTTGAGATGCTAAAAAATGGCAAAACCTTTACGAAGAATTGGTTCACGCCGAAATGGACGTATTAGGTCACGTAAGAATGCGCGTAAAGTACCAAAAGGGATTATTCATATTCAAGCGGGTTTCCGCAATACTATTGTGTCCATTACAGACGGACAGGGGCGGGTGATTTCGTGGTCTTCCGCGGGCACTTGTGGATTCAGAGGCCCAAGACGAGGGACAGCGTTTGCTGCTCAAACCGCAGCAAGAGATGCTATTCGGACAGTAGTAGATCAAGGTATGCGCCGAGCGAAAGTGATGATAAAGGGGCCTGGGCTCGGAAGAGACGCGGCATTAAGGGCTATTCGTAGAAGTGGTATCCGATTAAGCTTTGTTCGGGATATAACCCCTATGCCACATAATGGTTGCAGGCCCCCTAAAAAAAGACGTATATAACACATTGAAGAGATTTCAAGAGAAAAAAATTCAATGATCTGATCAAAAAATAATAATATTTTTTATGGTTCAAGAAAAAGTAACAATATCTAATAGGACACTCCAGTGGAAGTGTGTTGAATCAAGAACCGACAGTAAGCGTCTTTTTTATGGCCGTTTTTTTCTGGCTCCACTTATGAAAGGTCAAGCTGATACAATAGGCATTGCGATGCGAAGAGCTTTGCTTGGAGAAATCGAAGGAACATGCATCACACGTGCAAAATCTGAGAAAATACCACACGAATTATTTACCCTAGCAGGTATTCAAGAATCAGTGCATGAAATTTTAATGAATTTGAAAGAAATTGTATTGAGAAGTAATTTGTATGGAACTCGTGACGCATCCATTTGTGTCAAGGGTCCGGGATATGTAACTGCTCAAGACATTATCTTACCACCTTCTGTGGCAATCGTTGATAATACACAACACATCGCTAGCCTAACGGAACCAATTGATTTGTGTATTGAATTACAAATCGAGAGAAATCGCGGCTATCATATAAAACCACAAAATAACTTCGAAGATCGAAGTTTTGCTATAGATGCTGTCTTCATGCCCGTTCGAAATACGAATCATAGTGTTCATTCTTATGGAAATGAAAAACAAGAGATACTTTTTCTCGAAATATGGACCAATGGAAGTTTAACTCCTAAAGAAGCACTTCATGAAGCTTCCCGCAATTTGATTGATTTATTTATTCCTTTTCTACATGCGGAAAAAGGGAGCTTACATTTAAAAAAAAATCAACATAGGATTGCTTTACCCCTTTTTACTTTTCATAAAAAATTGCCTAAACTAAGAAAAAATAAAAAGGAAATAGCATTCAAATCGATTTTTATCGACCAGTCAGAATTGACTCCTAAGATCTATAATTGCCTCAAAAGATCCAATATCTATACATTATCGGACCTTTTGAATAACAGCCCAGAAGACCTTATGAAAATTGAAGGTTTTTGTCCCGAAGATGTAAAATATATATTGGGTATTTTGGAAGTAGAAAAGCATTTACTAATGGATTTTCCAAAGAAGAAATTATAAATCCAATACATTTCTATTCATTTTCATCTTTTTAGAAAAAGGATGAAAATGAATTTTGAATCTTTAGGGCAATCCATATATTCGCGAAATCGATAAAAATATTAAGTAAATAGATGTTATTCAGGTAAACTTTGCTTTGAAGCGACTATTGCCTCGATACACAGGCGTGAGATTATTTTGAATTCAAAATAAAATCAATTTGAAAAAGACCTAAAGTTAGCGATTTATCAATAGGTAGTGTTGCTCCAATACCTAACCAAAGGGCCACGACAGTACCAATCAAAAAGACGGTTGTTGCGACAGGCCGCCGAAATGGATTTTGAAATTTATTAACATTCTCTAAAAAAGGTACTGTTAATAATCCCGCAGGTACTGAAACCATTAAAAGAACACCTAATAACTTATTAGGTACTGTACGAAGTATTTGAAATACGGGAAAGAAATACCATTCCGGTAATATTTCCAAAGGAGTTGCAAATGGATCTGCAGGTTCCCCAATCATTGATGGTTCTAGAACTGCTAATCCTACATTACATGCAATAGTACCTAGAATTACTACTGGAAAAATATATAAAAGATCGTTGGGCCATGCGGGTTCTCCATAATAATTATGACCCATTCCTTTAGACAATTTCGCTCTTAATACAGGATCATTCAGGTTAGGTTTTTTTGTTATTGGGATAGGTGGGTTTTTCGAAACCCATCCTCCGAAGGAACCGGACATGATGATTTTTCATCATCCGGCTCGAGCAAGAATCGAACGAAACAAAAGGATGCATATAAAAACTCGATAGGTCTCAACGTTCGAAAATTCTATTATCCATATCTACAATGAATGATTTTATGGAATCAAAATTTTACTGGATTCTTTTTCTTTTCCAGAGTTGCAATTATCCGTTGCAAAGAATTTTTTTTACAAGTAAATGCTCCATACCCAAGTAGGCCAAAGAGCTTCATGAACAAGTGCTTTTTGGGTCGTCTCGGACCTTTCAATTAGCCCTTATCGCGGAATCTTGAAAAAATATCAAGACTTTTTTCATACAAAGGATTTACTTGTTACTAATATAGTTTAGCCTCTCTTATTCTTTAGATCTACTGTTTCACTCCGATAGTATCATAAATTAGGTCGATGCAGAGGAAATGACTACATTTCCATACTATTCCATACTATTAAGTCTATTAACCAAAAGTATTCAAGATAAAATTAAGTAAATTAAGTATACGTAATACGTAGGGAAAACTAATAAAAAAGAATATGGATTGTGGATTCGACTACATCACTTATTCTACTTTATACTTTACTGGATTTTACGGAGTCTGCTAATGCACGGCATGATTCGATCTGATCATAGAAAAAATTCTCTTCAAACAAACCAGCCTATCCTCTGGATGAGGCTTACACAGTGGTTGAAACAAAGACACATTTGGGTTTTACTTTCAATGTGGCGGATATAAAGTAATATATCCGCATAGCCAAATCAGTAGTCCAAGTCACACACTCCCATAATCCATCTTTCTTTTCGTGGAATTCCCCTCAACTATTCATGGCAACTAAATAATAGAATTTTTTGAGTTGAAGGGAAATATCCAAATATATGTCTTAGTATTTTCAATAATCCATATTTATAGCAATGAAATAGTATTTTTCCTCCCCCAAGCGCAATGAGTCATTCCAAATATCTCTATCTATATTCTCTATAAAGGACCAGAAATACCTTGCTTACGTATCATTGGAAAGTGCATTAACATAAAGACGGCAGTAAGAAGCGGTAATACAAAAGTATGTAAACTATAAAAACGAGTCAAAGTGGATTGTCCTACACTAGCACTTCCACGTAATAACTCTACCAAAGGAGATCCTATTACAGGAATAGCGTCTGGCACACCCGTTACAATTTTTACCGCCCAATAACCAATTTGGTCCCAGGGTAAGGAATAACCGGTTACCCCAAAAGATGCAGTCAATACACCAAGAACCACACCTGTAATCCAAGTCAATTCGCGAGGTTTTTTAAAGCCGCCGGTGAGATACACCCGAAATACATGGAGGATCATCATTAGGACCATCATACTTGCCGACCATCGATGCACTGATCGTATCAACCAACCAAAGTTAACTTCAGTCATTATGTATTGAACAGAAGCAAAAGCTTCAGTAACAGTCGGACGGTAGTAAAAAGTCATAGCAAACCCCGTAGCTACTTGTACTAAAAAGCAAGTAAGTGTAATTCCTCCTAAACAATAAAATATGTTGACATGGGGCGGAACGTATTTACTAGTTATATCATCTGCAATCGCCCGAATTTCGAGACGTTCTTCGAACCAATCATAGACTTTATTGAGATAGGTAAATCAGAGAAATTCCCCCTCCGAGAACCGTATATGAGAATTTCATCTCGTACAGCTCAAACAGAAAGACCCAAATATTAGTTGAAACGGATATGTGGAATAGAAACTTCTTAATTGATTCAAGAAGCCTCTTTCAAGATGAAGATATCGATAGGAAAAGAAAAATCCGAAAACTTTTCTTTGTGGTTATAATGCCAAAATATCAAGTTGGCTCATTGATTTTGTGATGTTGATCATTACGGGCCTCTTGAATCTTCTCATTACCCATTTTTGCTTGATTTGGTATTTTTATTTGTATGTAATGTGTAAGTAATACAGCCTTACTTTTTGTCTTTATTATGATAGGATTTTTCTTGTTAAGATCCTAGAAATCGATTAAAACCGCAGATTCATACTAGAACCGCGATGATTCAGTAAAACTTATAAACTAATATAAGTAGTCCAAAGATTCCCTGAGTAAGAATCATTGTATCATCACTTATTCAATGAATACAAATAATGACTAAAAATCCAAAGAAAACAAAATAAGTATAGACAAAGAATTTCAAAGGAGAAAAATTTTGCAATTTGTATCTTTGAATTCTTTCAAATTCTTTTGAGTTCGGTCGCGCGATCTGAATATTAAATCTGAATCATAGTTCTAATACTTACTAATCTATTTCATATATTCCGTGCTCCAGATACTAGAATAAAGATCTGACGAATTAAAAAACCATCTCTATCAAGATGAGAGACCGATTCTCTGTACTATCAATAGGATCCAGCCTAACAAGTCGCACACTCATATTCCAGAAATACAGAAAAAAGAAATTCCACGATCGGACTACCAAAAAAAAATAGAATTAGGGGGAGCGAAAAAAATCCGAGACTTACTTTAATATTGAAAAGCGAGGACTTAACACTTCTCGTAAATCTAATTCATTGAAATCCCGTCCAGTAAAACGGATGAATTATAAATCTCCAAAATAATAGATAGGAATATCGCAAATAAAGCCATTGCGACGCCCATCAAAGGAGTAGTTCCCCATCCAGGAGCTACTTTACCATATTCCGAGTTCAATGGTTTCAATAACGACCCTGCACCAGTTCGTCTTGGACGCGATCTAGAACCACCCTCAACGCTTTGTGTAGCCATAAATTCTATTTTGTATTAATTGAGCTTTGTTGACTTTGTATACCATTCCGTTGTATAAGATAAAATATCTTATCATAGATCCATTGGAGTCTTGAAATTAGAATCTTGATATTAGATAATAATGGAAACAGCAACCCTAGTCACCATCTTTCTATCTGGTTTACTTGTAAGTTTTACTGGGTATGCCTTATATACTGCTTTTGGGCAACCTTCTCAACAACTAAGAGATCCTTTTGAGGAACACGGAGACTAATTGAAGCAATGAGCCTCCCATATATATTTATTGCATATGGGAGGCTCATTGCTTCAATTACGACTTAAGCTAATGAAAAATCGTTTCATCTTTTTATTTGGAATTTTTCGTTGGAACTTTCGGCGGTTCTCGAAAAAAGATAGCGAAAAAAATTATTCCTAGAGTTGAGACTAAGAGGAATGTATAAACCAATGCTTCCATAGATTCGATCGTGGTTTACAATTATAACTTCCATACCTGTTTATTTGGGACCCTTTCCCCTATATTCCCTATCTAAAATAGAAAAAAGAACTAGATTCGAATTCAAAGGAAAGAGGCCAACTCAAATAGAGCAATGTTGTATCAAACTACTTGTCTTCTTGTAGTTGGATCTCCCAGTTTTTGGAATGCTCCAAATTCCACTTGAGCATCTAAATCTGGATCAATACCAGCAAAAACATCTCTGAACAAGGTTCTAGCGCCATGCCAAATGTGTCCGAAGAAAAAAAGCAGAGCAAACGAAGCATGTCCAAAAGTAAACCAGCCCCTTGGACTACTACGAAAAACACCATCGGATTTCAAAGTAGCACGATCTAATTCAAAAATTTCACCCAATTGAGCGCGTCTAGCATATTTTTTCACAGCAGTAGGATCACTATAACTGACTCCATTTAGTTCGCCACCATAAAACTCAACCGTTACCCCTACTTGTTCAACACTATACTTTGATTCGGCTCTTCGAAAAGGAACATCCGCTCTAACAATTCCGTCTCCATCTACCAAAACAACGGGAAATGTTTCAAAAAAAGTAGGCATACGGCGGACAAAAAGTTCACGTCCATCTTTATCTCTAAAGATGGGATGTCCTAACCACCCAACCGCTATTCCGTCCCCATTGTCCATCGAGCCTGCTCGGAACAATCCACCTTTTGCCGGATTATTTCCGATATAATCATAAAAAGCCAATTTTTCAGGAATTTTAGACCAAGCTTCAGCTAAACTTTGATTTTCAGCTAATCCCGCACCAATTCTTCGATATATTTCTTGCTGGAAATATCCTTGATCCCATTGATAACGAGTGGGACCGAATAATTCAATCGGTGTAGTTGCTGAACCATACCACATAGTTCCAGCAACAACAAAAGCTGCAAAAAAGACAGCAGCGATACTACTCGAAAGGACAGTTTCAATATTTCCCATACGTAATCCTTTGTAGAGACGTTGGGGCGGACGGACACTAAGATGGAATAGGCCTGCTAATATGCCCAAGGTTCCTGCTGCAATATGATGAGAGGCTATTCCTCCCGAAACAAAAGGATCAAAACCTTCCACACCCCACGCTGGATTTACAGCTTGTACCTTTCCAGTTAGTCCATAAGGATCCGACACCCATATTCCAGGACCATATAAGCCGGTTACATGAAAAGCGCCAAACCCAAAACAAGCCACTCCTGACAGAAATAAATGAATTCCAAAAATCTTAGGCAAATCCAAAGAAGGTTTTCCTGTACGTTCATCACAAAATATTTCTAGATCCCAATACACCCAATGCCATATAGCTGCCAAGAAGCACAAGCCGGAAAACACAATATGCGCCCCAGCCACACCTTCATAACTCCAAATACCGGGATTCGTTATAGTTCCCCCGATAATATTCCAACCACCCCACGAATCGGTTATTCCTAAACGAGTCATGAAAGGTATAACAAACATACCTTGTCTCCACATTGGATCAAGAACGGGATCAGAAGGATCAAAAACCGCTAATTCATATAGAGCCATCGAACCGGCCCAACCGGCAACCAAAGCTGTATGCATTATATGAACAGCCAGCAAACGACCGGGATCATTCAATACGACAGTATGAACACGATACCAAGGCAAACCCATCGAAATACCTCTTTAGCAACGAAAAGTAGACACTATGTAACTTTATTGCACTGAAAAAACTATGTTATGGACCCCCCCCTTTTTTGAATTGAGAATTGATTATCTTGGGGAAAGAATGAATCCTTTTTTCTATTCCCTTATTTAGTTTTAGTAATGTAAGAATAGAAAATTTTGTTTGTAGGAACAAAGAGAAGCAGATCTATTCTATATTCAATAAGTACCAATACGCAATACCCCTTTTTACATGAGTAAATGCATACAGATTTGTTCATCATTTACATCATTTAAAGGACCTATTAGTAATATTTTTAAGATTGACTCAAAATCAAAAATGAAATTCCGTAGTTGATATTATCTATTATAATTATTATAATTATATACAAGTTATTCTATTCCACCTCTTAGAAAGAACAAATTTTGAATCAAAATCAAATATTAGAAACTATTTGAAATAATTCCGCAGTTAATCTCGAATTAATGGGTTATGCTCTATTAAGGTTGGTTAAAAAAATGACCAAGTGTTTCAGTTAATCAGAATAATTTTAGAATTTATAAGGTTGAATAAAAACAAAAAAATTTGGAAACAAAAATGGGGGAGGAATTAGTATGGCACGGCCACCAATAAAGTTGCCTGGTTGGGGAAACGAGAACTGGGACGAGAACGAGAACTGGGACGAGAACGAGAACTGGGACGAGAACGAGAACAGGGACGACAACGGGGACGAGAGCGGGGACGAGAGCGGGGACGAGAGCGGGGACGAGAGCAGGGACGAGGACGAGAACGGGGACGACAACCAGAAGGGGAACGGGAAGGGGAAAGACAACGAGAACAGGAAGGAAGATATCTGGTGGGATGATATATATGAGGGACTTGCTGAACAGAGAGTCGTGTTGCTCACCGAGGAGCTTGACAACGAGGTGACCAATGATATTGTTGGTTCGTTGCTCGACCTATCTTTCCAGAGTCCCGCTGATATTTATCTTTTTATAAATTGTCCTGGGGGTTCAGTAGCGAATGGACTATCGATTCTCGATACCATGGAAATGATCAAGCCGGATGTGCAGACCATCTGCATAGGAGATGCCTCTTCAATGGCATCTTTGATCCTGGCTGCGGGAGCAAAAGGAAAGCGTCGAGCATTCCCTCACGCTAGGATAATGGCGCATCAACCCTGGTCTAATAAATTGAAGGCCAAAACAGGAATTCTTGCGGTAGAACATAACCACATGGACACCTTCCGCGACGATGTCACCAAGCTTTATGCGGCCAAAACGCACCGACAGCTGAGTGAAGCAACAACGCTCTTAGAAATGGATTCCTATATGACACCGAAAATCGCGAAAGCGTATAGAATTATTGATGATATAGGGGGCCCCGTTGGACTAGATGATGTGTTTGCTGGGCTAGGCGGAAACGAGTAAGCCAAGCCTTTCCGATTTGATATTTAATCTTCATTAATATTCTTTTTAATTTTCACTAGAATTAATATTCTTTCTATCTATTACTAGAAAGAATATTAATTCTAGAAGGAATTCAGAATAATCATGCGGTTAGGATCGATCTAAACCGCCTTATTATCCATACAATTCAACATGCCAACTACTAAACAACTTATTAGAAACACAAGACAGCCTGTCAGAAAGCGTAAAAAAGCCCCCGCTCTTAGGGGATGCCCTCAGCGCCGAGGAACATGTACTAGGGTGTATGTGCGACTCGTTTAGATCATGAGTTGGGGCAAGAGAGAGGAAAGCGATTTTCCACTACTCGTGATCGGCTCAGATTAAGGGTAAATAGTATAGAATGGGGAAACTTTTTTCAATAAAAAAAATCTATATTTATCCTTCTATTGTGTATCTCATTTATGGTTTCCATCGGTAGAAATTCGATCAGCTCAATTTGAAATTTCAAATGAGAAAAAATTTCCCATTGATAATAAAGGATTATCAATTAAGCAGGGAAAAATTCTATTTAAATTAAATAGGCTGAAAATTGACACTACTCTTGCAAGAACGGACTTAGAGGGTCCGCTAATTAGCTAATCTTCAGAATTAAATACCGTTACTGTATAGATCGATCTCGTTATGAAAGACCTATTACTGGATAATTCAGGGGTAGAGCCAAAGAGTGTGAACTGTACAAGTTAACAATAGCATTGATTAAATGAAAGAAGGAGCTCCGGTGTATAGAGAAGACCTCACCGTTTAACAAGAAACCATAGAAACGATGGAACCCACTATTTCTTTATCCATTTCTATTTACTGCTTATTTTTTTTACTTTGATACTTAGTACTAGTATCAATGCAATTTTATTATTTCGAGGCGAAATGCTTAGAAAAAATCGTGGTTGGGAAGGTTATAGTAGCAAAAGCCTTTGGAATTTTTTTTTATATATTGGAAGAATACGTTTTGTTATTAGAGAAATGGGTACCAGAATAACTGAAAGAAAAAAATCCATTAGTTATTAATCAAAGTTTCTTTATTCAATGACCAGAACTAAACGAGGCTATACAGCTCGAAGGAGTAGAACAAAAGCTCGTTCATCTGCCTCAGGCTTTCAGGGGTCTCATGGAAGACTTAATCGATCTATTATTCAACAAACAATACGAGCTTTGGCTTCGGCCTATGGGGATAGAGATAGACAGAAAAGGCAATTTCGGCGTTTGTGGATCACTCGAATAAATGCAGGAATTCGTGAGAATATGGTATCTTCAAGTTATAGTAGATTAATAAACAATCTGTATAAGAGACAATTGCTTCTTAATCGTAAAATACTTGCACAAATAACTATATTAAATAGGAATTGTCTTTATGTCATTTCCAATGACAAATAAGGCGAGTTCGCCAGAATTTTTCCGGGGAATTCTTTGGAGAATGAATTCCGGGAAGGTAGGATAGAAATTAGTATGGTAAAATACTATGATAATATGATCAAGTAGGTAAATCGAACAAAACGCTCAAAAAAAAAAAGCGTTATTCTTACCAATTCCTTTTTTCTTACAACACAACAATCAAATCTCGTTTTTTCCAGTTTTCGGACAAAACATCACTCTAGGGTTGAATTCAGATTGGAATTTTGATTCACTTGAAGAAGAAATCTACTTTTTTCTGGTTTTACGACCAGCAGTTCTAGAAAACAACTCCCTTTTTTCAAATTGTTTTTGATTATTATTATATTTAGATTGTTTTTGATTATTATTATATTTAGATTGTTTTTGATTATTATATTTAGATTGTTTTTGATTATTATTATTAAGAAAGGGTAACAAAGATAAAATACGAGCTTGTTTTATAGCAATAGTAATTAATCGTTGTTGTTTTAAAGTCAACCGAGTTACCCGTCTAGATAATATTTTTCCTTGTTCACTAATAAATCGACTAATTAAACTCATGTTATTATAATCAATCCGATCCCCCGGTCGGATCGGGGGCAAACGCCTACGAAAAGATCGCTTGGATTTACTAAAAGATCGCTTGGATTTACTAAAAAATTGCTTGGATTTATCCATAGTTTTTTTCCTTATTTCAAAAAGAATATTTCGTAATTCTAATTTCAAATTTCTAAAGCATTTTTGATCCGATCAAATGAAATTTGATTTTGCTTGTTTCTATTTATTATTTAGAAATGGAAATAATATATTAATTTATTAATAGTTAATATAGTTAATAACTATATACTTATCTATGTTATTCATTCTATATCTTATTCTATATGTTTACAATATATATATTTATATATTATTCTTTTTTTCATCTCTTTCGTCTTTGGAAAGATATGACATAGGTGATCGGTTCCATCTATTTCTTTATTTCCGTATGAATGGTATGTTTGGAACAATAAGAACAAAATTTTCTCAATTCCAATGCACTAGGCGTATTATGTCGATTCTTTTCAGTAATATATCTCGAAATGCCTCTTGATTTATTATTAACACTGGTTCGAACACAAGCAGTACATTCCAAAATAACCCTTATCCGGACAGCTTTACCTTTGGCCATGAACCTCCTTTTGAGTTTCCACTTTTCTATTTTCCGACCCAAAGTGAATAAGAAAGAAAAAAACTAGAAATTACTAACTTGAAATCAAATTCTGAAAGATTTTGTTGCAATCAAAATAAATAGAAATCTTCTAAAATATAGTAATTAGTAATAACTAAGAAAATTAAGAAAAAATAGGTAATACACAAATTTTAAACTCTATTTAGATTATAAGTTTTGATTCGAATCGCAGTATGTTATTTCATTGAAATATCTTGTACGATACTGTTGCCCTAACTGCATTTTCCGCTTTCGTTTTCGTTCTCTTAATTTAAATGAAGTTTAGTTATTTGAAGCCTGGGGCCGACTTCCAAGTTTCATTGAGATTAAATTGATCTTTCCTCTTTTTCTTTTATAATGTTTTCTAATAAAAAAATGAGAAGGGAAAGGAGTGGTATATATTTAATTGTATCGCTAATCTTCTTCACCTACATCTATGAATACTTAAAATGAAAAAAAGGGAAATGTTAGTGCATCCGGGAAAAAACGATTAATTTCTATCAATAGGCCTGCTAAAGACCCAAACCATAAAGTACTTATTATTGGTGCCACGGATAAATAGGTTTTTAGATATCGCATTTTAAAAGCTCCCCCTTTTCTTTCTTCTTGAGTCTAATAATAATAAATTGTAATAAATAACATAATTATTTACTGTAATACAAAATCGAATATTAATAAGGCATAATATAATGACATATATGATCAGATCTATATGTGGTTAAGGGCCACTTGTATTTGTTTTCTATAGGGAATCCGGAATTAAAGTTGGAAATGTACAACGAGATTTTTTTTAAGAAAAGAAAAAGACACTACGTCTTCCGCGTCAGTATTCACGAAATTTATGGCATATTTCCTAGTTTCCTTATATGTACATAAAATATTACATAAGTCGTTTTTATTATTCTGTTTTATTATTATCTTATATGATATGAGACCAAAAAGAAGAAAAAAGACAAAATGACAACATAAGGTGTTTTATTTATAGGAATAAAGTAAGTAAAGAAATAGATGGAAAACAAAAGAGGGATTCTCTACAATGACATTGTAGACCAATCGAAAGAAAGGGATGTAGCGCAGCTTGGTAGCGCGTTTGTTTTGGGTACAAAATGTCACGGGTTCAAATCCTGTCATCCCTACCTTTTACTTCGTCTCTGAGCAATAAGGTGAGATCCATTTGAGATAGGAGCACACACAACTAATTATCATATTTATTCTATATTCTAGTTATAGCATTTGAGACGATTTGGGCTTCAAAAGAAGCCTTTTCTTATCTTTGTGATAAGAAAGCGCTCTTAGTTCAGTTCGGTAGAACGTGGGTCTCCAAAACCCAATGGCGTAGGTTCAAATCCTACAGAGCGTGATTATATTACTCTTTTGTTTGGGCGAAATTTTTATGGAAAAAATAGAAGAGCAATCTAAGTTGAACCCTCCCCCGCCTTTGGAGGTCAAAAAAAAGGCGTTAATTAATCAAAATCAAAGGTCCAACTGGTCACCACGCCTGTATTGTAAATATGCAGTTACAAATAATCCAGCCAAAGTAATAGGAATTAGACCTAATATGATTCCAAATAAAAAAACTTCAATCATTTTTTTGTTTAAAAAAGGTAAAAAGAGAGGTAATATCTATCCGTACATATTAATCCATATTGCCCACAAATCTCAATAACAAAAAATTCTAAGTTTACGCGGTAAAGAACTCAAAAGAGATCGAATACTGTAGGAATTTTTTTGAATTGTTGATTCAATTAATTTCAAATAAGTCGTATCTTGCTTAGACCAATAAATAGAACTGAGGTTATAGTTAAAACTGCTAGTAAAAAACCGAAATAACTCGTTAAAGTAAGCATGAAAGAGCTAAATCATTTTTTTTACATATGTTTGTAAAGCATTTACCTAATTTAAATGAAAGATATGAGGATAAACAAAAAAACCAATTTAAAGAATAAGTTCAATTCAAAATTTTGAATTTTTCAATAATTTTAAATGAAAAAGAAGAAAAATAATAATAAATAATAAGAAGAACTAAACTGGGTTGTATAACTTCATTCAAATAGGATTTCTTTGAATCATTACGAAATGAAATTGGAAAATAATTTTGATTTTTATCCCTGTTCTTTCATTTTTTTTTAGTAGATTCATTTACATAATATTGCGAAAAAGGATTCCTCGAGCGATCGGATCGCTCGAAAAAAGAAAATCTTTATTCAAATCTTTTTTTGGTCTAACTAGATTCTAAAACTAGTAATTCATATTCTACTACACTTTTCTAGAGTTTCCATTTTCTTTGTCTTTCCATATTCAAGTGCCATATTACATATTCAAAAAACTTTTTGCTTTTTAGTTAAGGATCAATAAAGTGCTTTTGGATCAACGACAAGAAGGCGGGCATCTAGGACCCCATTGGATACTGATTAAAGTTAGTTACCTTGCTGCGTTAGAAGAAGGATAACTATACTGATTCGGTATACTTTAAAGAAACCCTTGGTAAAATATTGACGATCGCACAAAGATTGGATTTCGGTGAATTTCCTTTTCTGATCTCATCTTTTAAGGAATCGATCTTCTTTTGACTGTACAAGAATATGTGGAGCTCGGCATGTCTGGAAGCACAGGAGAACGTTCTTTTGCTGATATTATTACCAGCATTCGATATTGGGTCATTCATAGCATTACTATACCTTCTCTATTCATTGCAGGTTGGTTATTCGTCAGCACGGGTTTAGCTTACGATGTATTTGGAAGCCCCCGTCCAAATGAATATTTTACAGAGAGCCGACAAGGAATTCCTTTAATAACAGGCCGTTTTGATTCTTTGGAACAACTCGATGAATTTAGTAAATCTTTTTAGGAGGCTCCAATGACCATAGATAGAATCTATCCAATTTTTACAGTGCGATGGTTGGCTGTTCACGGACTAGCTGTACCTACCGTTTTCTTTTTGGGATCGATATCAGCAATGCAGTTCATTCAACGATAAACCTAATTCCAATCACAATTAATAATAGAACTATGACACAATCAAACCCGAACGAGCAAAATGTTGAATTGAATCGTACCAGTCTCTACTGGGGGTTATTACTCATTTTTGTACTTGCTGTTTTATTTTCTAATTATTTCTTCAATTAATGGACGACAAGAGAATAGCACAATAATAAATTGATATTGATAGAGTAGGAATTTTCTTATCCCATCGGAAAGATATCATCTCATAATTATCTATGACTGTTTATGTCTCTAGCATGACTGCTTGATTAAATTTGGAGGGAAGTGGAATAAATGGCCGATACTACTGGAAGGATTCCTCTTTGGATAATAGGCACTGTAACGGGTATTCTTGTGATCGGTTTAATAGGAATTTTCTTTTATGGTTCATATTCCGGGTTGGGTTCATCCCTTTAGTAATCGGATGAACGTAGAGATGAAAGTGTAAGAACTCAAGGGTCCCCCTTATTTGGGGGGCCATTGGGTTCTCAATAATCCAAATTCTTTATCTTTATTTTTATTCAAATAAATGACAAAACGGATTACCCCCTGTCTTCTATTTTAACTATTTCAACAAATTCCATTACACCCCCTTTCCGCATGGTTTTTTTGAAAAAGTTGATTGATTAATTCATTCAGAACATTTCTTCCCTCGCTAGTCTATATCGATACTTTTAAAATGAAAATTCTACGAAAGAAGAAATTACTGGATTTCTTTGTTCCTAGATGACATAATAATAACACATCGTTTCTATATTTCTGTGCGGTGCATATCATATTAAGTTTTCTATACTAATAGAAACTTGCTGATTTTTTTTAATAGCCCATCAAATTGGAAATTTTTTAGAAGTTCATTGAAGAAGTTCTATTTACCCAAAGGATTTCCCTTTCTTTTTTGTTTTTACTTGCCCACTCCCCTTTTATACGTATAAAATAAAAAGAGAGGTTATGGCAAACCTTGAAAAAAAAAGAATAAAAAATGGAAATTCAGATAAGAACCGGAATCCTTGACAAACGAAATCAGGTATCGTTATTCTTTGGACATACGAAAAAAAAAATTCCACATCCCCTTCTTTCTTGGGTCGAAGACTAGGAATACAAATAAAACAATACCTCCTAGAATTCCCCGCAACGGGGACATAATCACACTGCTCCAATCAATTTCGATTAAGGACGGGGAAAGGCAAATACTTTTCTTACCAATATACATACTATGACTAGAAATATGGTACAAGTAATTCAAAAAATCTTTTATAGATATAAAAAGAATCGAAACAAAAGCAAAAGTATTTTAACAATTTTTTTATCACACAAAAATTTCAACAAAAAAATTTCTTTTTCAAAACTGGATTTTTAAAAATTTGCAGATCTAGAAATTCATTTCTGACAATTGAACCTTCTCAAATTGTTTCTTTTTAAGAACCAAAAAGATTTGTGCCAAACTAACGGATGCCAAGAAGAAAAAAAGGCCTTGGACTCGTAATGGGTCTTGAAGTACTATTTCTGCATCCCCCTGACCAAATCCACCCACATTAGGATTACTCGTTAATGGTTGATCAAGTTTGATAGATTCGCCCTCTAAAACAAGAAGTTCTGGCCCTGGAGGTAAAGTATCAATTACTTGGCGCCCCCCTGGGGCATCGGTTATGGTTATCTCGTACCCCCCTTTTTCTTTTCGTATAATTTTGCTTACTATACCCGCTGCTGGAGCATTATAAACAGTATTGTTACTCTTACTCCCATCGGGATAAATCTGACCCCTTCCCCTGTTTGCACCTACATATATGGGATATTTTAAAAAGTGAACATCCTTGTTAATAGTGGGGTCCGGAGAAAGAATCGGAAAGGTGATTTCACTATACTTCTGACCAGGAACAGGGCCTATCACAAGAATATTTTTTTTATTGGGACGATAACTCTGAAAAGATAGATTACCTATCTTTTCTTTCATCTCTGGCGAAATACGCTCGGGGGGGGCTAATTCAAATCCTTCGGGTAAAATAAGAACAGCTCCGACATTCAAAGCTCCCTTTTTACCATTAGCAAGAACTTGTTTCACTTGCATATCATAAGGAATTCGAACAACTGCTTCAAAGACAGTATCAGGAAGTACCGCTTGTGGGACCTCAATATCCACGGGCTTATTAGCTAAATGACAATTGGCACACACAATACGACCGGTCGCTTCGCGGGGATTTTCATAACTTTGCTGTGCAAAAATGGGATACGCATTTGAAATGGATGCTCGAGTTATTATATATATCATGAGCGATACGGAGATGGAACGAGTAATATCTTCTTTTATCCAAGAAAAGGTATTTCTAGTTTGCATGGTCCAATTGTTGATCCCGAAAATTTATACAATAAAATTAGGTAGGTAAATAGCATAGTTCCCTATCCACAATGCTGCTATTTATAGATAAGTATATCAAAAAAAGTAAGATGTTGAGTGATTTACATTTACTTATGTCGAAACATTCAAATTGGGTCCGTGGATCATTTTTCAGCCCTTCATTGAATGATAAATTACTACAAGCGACGGAGATACGCGATTTAAATAATTGAAAATCGAATATTTAAAAATTGTATCTAGAATGACCGGCAAGCTGGAAACGAGTGGCGCTATAATTTGATCGTTATGAGCAAACCCAAAATCTTTGTAGACAGAGACAATCAGTAATTCCCAACCGCGGTGAGAATGATATCCTATACAGAAATCCGTTACTAAAAGAATAGAAAAAGCTTTTAGTGTGTCGCTTAAATTATACAGGAATTCTTGAACCCAAGAATTAAGAATAATAAGTTCGTTCTTACCTAGAATAGAATAAATACTTAGAATAATGAAAGAGAGTATATTTGTCGAAAAGTGCAAAATCGTATCCATACGCTTTTCATTGTACATCTTGATTAATTTGATCATTTCTTTGTGTATTCCAAGACGAAACTCTTGTCGCAGTGTTTCGGGGTATTCTTTTATCATTTCGTCCAATAAAAGGAGTTCCTCTAATTCTAGGAATTTCTCTAAAATACCCTTTTCTTGAATATCATTTAAAAAACTTTCGGATTTAGTAGTATTCCACCAATCAATAAGCCAAGATTGCAATCTTTTATTAAAAGAAAAAGAGATCCACCAGGGTAAAAATATGATCGATGTAAGATAGAAAAGGGGAATCGTTTTTTTTTTTTTCATTTTTTCATCCGTAAATTATTCAGTTCAATTCGATCGGTACACGCAAAAAATAGGCCAATTCCGCTGCTTTTTGCTCAAGTTCCCTTGGAGTCAAATTTTCATCAGTACGAATCAAAGGAATGGCCCCCTGTCCTCGGATTTCCATAGAAAGGACACGCCGAACATAAATACCCTGTTTAACTTCTATTCGGATAGCTTGAATGTCTTTCAGAAGGAATCGTAGTAAAATACGACGATTTTGTCCGGGAAATCCCCAACGAAAAATCTCCACTATTCCTTCTTTTCGATCGAATCGATCATAACCACTACCTACATTCCACAAAATTGTGGACCACAAATAAGAACTAAAAAATAGACCTGCGATCCCGTAGAAAGACATCACGATTCCTTGGGGGAAAAAATTTATTTGATGGGAGGGAAATAAAGATATAAAATTTCTGCCAAGATAACTTGAAAAACCAACCGCCCAAAACCCGAATGAACCTAAAAAAAGTATAAAAGCCCAACAGAAATTACTTATTTTTCGCGACCCCACTATAAGTTCTATCCATATACCTTCTGATCGCCAACTCATACTAAATCCCGTTGCATTTTATTGGAAGTGGAAGACTAGCCCAAATGAATTTAACATTTCCAAAGTAACTTTTGCCCAATCCCACTAGTCTAAAGTGAGTCGTTGGGAGAAATTCTGCGAATTCATTACATCGAAAAGACTGGGAAACCCTTCATATGATTTCCCATCTACACACATATAGATACACGGTCTTTGCTTTTCTTTATTAGTTCAGGTATGGGCCGCAATTTTTTTTTGCGCTAGTTCATTTACTCATATATCATTTTTAGGCCCGTAGAAGAATCCCGTGCATTTAGGTTTGAAGGAAGCCGCTTATGACTATATTATACTAAATAGATATCCAGGATCCAAGCCTAAGTCTTCTTAGCCCTACCGGACCTACAAAATTTTGTTTTTTTGAACATGAAGAGATAAAGAAGCCATTGCAATTGCCGGAAATACTAAACCCACTAAAGGCACAAAAATAGAGGGTAAGATGTTGAGAATTGTCATAGAACGGGCACCTCGATTTACTATTTGTATCGTTTATTTAGTGGTATACTATATTTTGATTTTGAAGTTGTTATATTCGAATCATTCGAATTCCTATATAATTATATTATACTAAGTATATTTAAGTGAGTATATAGAATAGAGAATAAAGTGCAAGGAGTCTAAAATTACCTAAATGGGCTTTTTTTCTTGTTTTCTAATTTTCAAAATTTAGTTTACTTGAATAAATTAATAAAAGTATGGAGTAATAAAAATTCCCGAAAAATTCATTATCATTCGGCTAAATGAATAAAATAGTAAAAAGGGGGATTCTCTGGGGGGCAGATATCCTATATATAGGTATATATAGCAATAGAAATATGAAAGACTCTCTACTTTACTATATATAGAAAATAGAAGTAAGAATTAACTAAGAGTGGACCAAGGGGTGGTGAAACTCCTTTTAGTTATTACATACCTTGCCCGACTTAATTTCGCGGAAGAAAGACTTCACTATCTTATCGTATTTTCCTAATTAAGAATCATAAATATGTAGAAAACTATTATCCGCAACGTTCTTTCGCGAAATTTTTACTCTTATGGTACTACAAAATTTTTAATAAATTAATTTAAGACTCTAATGAGTCAAAGCGTGGAGATGAAATAACTCATTCAGAACCGTCTTTAAAAAATTACGTGGTACGATTAGATCGAATAAGCCCTTATCGAATAAAAATTCGGCCTCTTGTGAACCTTCAGGGACTTCGATATTCAATGTTTCTTCAATTACTCTTTTACCCGCAAACGCAATATAGGCGTTGGGTTCCGCAATAATGATATCCCCCAACATGCCAAAACTAGCCGTGACCCCCCCAGTCGTAGGAGATGTAAGGATTGATACAAAAAATAACTTTTTATTCAATTGATAATCATATAAAGCGGATGATATTTTCGCCATTTGCATCAAGCTCAAGCTTCCTTCTTGCATCCGCGCTCCTCCGGAAGCACACACTAGAATAAGTGGTAAGGAATTCTTGGCAGCATACTCGATCAAACGAGTGATTTTCTCGCCTACGGCCGATCCCATACTACCCCCTATAAACCGAAAATCCATAACTCCCATTGCTAAGCTAATGCCGTTTAGTTGACCTGTACCTGTTTGAACGGCTTCGGTTAATCCCGTCTCTTCTTGATAAGAATAAAGACGATCTATATAAGTTTTCTCCTCCTCCGAATCCAATTCACTGGGATCTACAGATTCACTCGAATCAGATTCACTCCAATCCAATTCACTAAGATCTACAGATTCACTCGAAGCAAATTCAAATTCATCCCAATCAAATTCAAATTCATCTGAATCAAATTCATACGAAACAGATTCACTCGGATCTCCAGATTC
>ENA-ORSX01000335-ORSX01000335.1-human-gut-metagenome-genome-assembly--contig:-NODE-335-length-54325-cov-5.465801_pt1:12500-22500 | contig 54325 bp, 51 predicted proteins | sample MGYA00241904_ERZ509172 | MGnify/ENA primary metagenome ERZ509172 (study PRJEB26280, sample SAMEA2338795) | human gut metagenome | biome: human gut; feature: human-associated habitat... | reverse complement strand
ACCAAAGAGGGGTCCATAACTTCGATTCAAGCGGTTTATGTACCTGCAGACGATTTGACTGACCCTGCTCCTGCCACGACATTTGCACATTTAGATGCTACTACTGTACTATCAAGGGGATTATCCGCTAAAGGGATCTATCCCGCAGTAGATCCTTTAGATTCAACGTCAACTATGCTCCAACCGGAGATTGTCGGTGAGGAACATTATGAAACTGCACAAAGAGTTAAGCAAACTTTACAACGTTACAAAGAACTTCAGGACATTATAGCCATCCTGGGGTTGGACGAATTATCCGAAGAGGATCGCTTAACGGTAGCAAGAGCACGCAAAATTGAACGTTTCTTATCACAACCATTTTTCGTAGCAGAAATATTTACGGGTTCTCCGGGAAAATATGTCGGTCTAGCAGAAACTATAAGAGGTTTTAAATTTGTCCTTTCCGGAGAATTAGATAGTCTTCCTGAGCAGGCCTTTTATTTGGTAGGTAATATTGATGAAGCTACTGCGAAGGCTACGAACTTAGAAATGGAGAACAACTTGAAGAAATGACCTTAAATCTTTGTGTATTGACCCCAAATCGCATTATTTGGGATTCAGAAGTGAAAGAACTCATTTTATCTACTAATAGTGGACAAATTGGCGTATTACCCAATCATGCCCCGATTGCCACAGCTGTCGATATCGGTATTTTGAGAATACGCCTTAACGACCAATGGTTAACGATGGCTCTGATGGGCGGTTTTGCTAGAATTGGAAATAATGAGATTACTGTTTTAGTAAATGATGCCGAGAAGGGTAGTGACATTGATCCCCAAGAAGCTCGACAAACTCTTGAAATAGCAGAAGATAGCTTGAGGAAAGCTGGGGGCAAGAGAGAAATAATTGAGGCAAATCTAGCTCTCAAACGAGCTAGGGCACGAGTCGAAGCTATCAATGTAATTTCGTAATTCGAATTAGAATTCGAATTAGAAGCTTTCGGCGTGTCCGAATAATCAAAGGACCTGAAGGTCTTTTGATGATTAATAGAATCAAAAGAATCATAAGTGGAATTGGATTTTCTACTTTTGAAATTCAAAAAAGAAATAGAAATCGAATGAAATCGAAAAAAATAAGAATAAGAAATAGCGTGGTAAAAAAAGTTCTTCGATACCATAATTTTGATATCTACTAGGTTCTACCTACTATTGGATTTGAACCAATGACTCCCGCCGTATGAAAGCAATACTCTAACCACTGAGTTAAGTAGGCATTTTTCAACACAAAGAAAAAAGAGAAACAAAAGCAACTGCTCATAGGAATAGATTATAAATCGGATATCTTTTCGAAGCAATACTGATCAAACAAATAAGGTAGCGGATCATCGAATATTCATCTTGACAATAAATTAGTCACATGATAAAATGGGTATCACAAGGGCTATAGCTCAGTTAGGTAGAGCACCTCGTTTACACACGCGCCAATGTTTTTTCGGAGGAGTACATCATACTTTAATTAAGCGACTTATTGATGAGAAGTCGCTGTCTTACTCCATCCCTTTTAAGGAACAAGAGAACAATAGCCTGACAAAAAGTTCGGTCGATTTTATGTGTCCTTTTGGGCCTCGAATAGAACGCATCATTGATTTTAAATATTGATAAGGTAAATATAAAATCTATTCAATGCTAGGCCTAATGAGGTTAAGGACCTCAGAAAAAATTCTCTTTTCGTTCCTATGAACTTTAAGGTGTATGAAGTTTCATATTTGATTCTTTAGCAGGACAATAGAGATTCCTTTTCTTTTAACTTAACCTTAGTTAAACTTAGGTTGATCTAAGGCAAAAGCAGACCTACGTCAGGATAACCCTTCTTTGAAAAACTTTGGTAATGCTCGGGAATTGAAATTAAAATAAAAACTAAGAGCACGTGGAGCCATTTCTTATCTTTCTGACAAGAGAATTTTGGCAGACTAACTGATTCTTTTTATCGGTTAATGAAAGAGCCCAATGCAAAAAAAATGCATGTTGGGTCTTTGAAACAGTTCGAATCATTTTGATAATAATTAGTTTGATCTGTTTTATCGAGAAGGTCTACGGTTCGAACCCGTATAGCCCTAAAAAAAAAATGAAAAGAAAATAGAAAAATTCTAAAATTGGTCTTTCTTCATTCTTCATTGTTTTTTGGAACTGGATGCTCCCGGTTCTCGGACCATCGAACAAAAAAACAATTCTTAGAAACCCCTTCACGGAAAGCATTCGGGGCAGAGAATAGGGCGGAAAGCAAAAAGCACATTTCAATAGATCCTATTAGTATTTTTTGTAATCTTTGTTGGCTAAACAAAGAAAATTGGCTTCATTACTCAGTCAATTCCATATGAAATTCCCCTCCTTTCCTGTTTGCAACGCAATTAAAGGCAAAGAAAAGAATTAGGGATACCTCTTTTTTCTTTGTCTTTGGAATACCTATCCAACTTGGTTCATTTTTGAAGGAAAAAGCATGACACTAACTTGATTAAAAACAAGCCCCAGCCTAACCGAACTAACCAAAATTGACTCCGGGAACAAGTTAAAGAGTTCAGGAAGGTCTTTTTTTTTTTTTTATGGACAAGCGGGGATTTGAAAAATGAGGATCTTTAACAACTTTTATTATTAAGTATTAATATTGTCAAATGGTTTTTTCTTGTTATACCTCCGTTACTTAAGTAAAGAAAAAAAGAAAGGATTCCTTTCCTATTCAACTCATATTTTTGGTACCAATATAATTTCTTTTATTATATTATTAATTTCTAGATTATTAGCCCAACTATCCTATTATATTGCTAGTAGGGTAATTAATATACTAGGATATAATAATAATAAAAATATACGAACACAGCCCTATAAAATCTAAATTATCAGATGAAAATTCCATTTTGCATTCGTTTTTTATCGAGAATACGAAGTGAGGTGAAAGCTGGTAAAGGTATCTTTTTTTCTTATTTGTAGAAGAACAGAACAGTCTAAGCACTATATATCGAAATGAAATTCGAAAATTTCAGTAGGTAAATCAAAAAGAAATAAATAGAAAAATACTAGTCGATGGATCTTGAAATCAAACATGTCTCCCAGCAAAAAACAAAAACTAGTCGCGTTCAAACAAAATCAATTATCTATTTTGGTTTTGACTAAACAGTTCTAGATGCGTTGACAATTAATTCCAATTTGACTCGACTGATCTAACAAACATGTTTTACACATTTCTAGGAGTGCACCCATGTTTCTGCTTTACGAATATGATATTTTCTGGGCATTTCTAATAATATCAAGTATTATTCCTATTTTGGCATTTCTAATTTCCCGAGTTTTAGCCCCGATTAGCAAAAAAGGTCCCGAGAAGTTTTCTAGTTATGAGTCGGGTATAGAACCCATGGGCGATGCGTGGTTAAAATTTAGAATCCGTTATTATATGTTTGCTTTAGTTTTTGTTGTTTTTGATGTTGAAACCGTTTTTCTTTATCCATGGGCAATGAGTTTTGATGTATTGGGGGTATCCGTTTTTATAGAAGCTTTCATTTTTGTGTTTATCCTAATTGTTGGTTCAGTTTATGCATGGCGAAAGGGAGCATTAGAGTGGTCTTAGCCCTGGAATATTCCAAAAAAATAATGAAAAAAAAGAACATCGAAACTGTTATGAATTCCATTGAATTTCCCTTACTTGATCGAAGAACTGAAATTTCTGTTATTTCAACTACATCAAACGATCTTTCAAATTGGTCAAGACTCTCCAGTTTATGGCCACTTCTCTATGGTACCAGTTGTTGCTTCATTGAATTTGCTTCGTTAATAGGCTCACGATTCGACTTTGATCGTTACGGATTAGTACCAAGATCTAGTCCTAGACAGGCAGACCTGATTTTAACAGCCGGCACAGTAACCATGAAAATGGCTCCTTCTTTAGTGAGATTATATGAACAAATGCCCGAACCAAAATATGTTATTGCTATGGGAGCATGTACAATTACAGGGGGAATGTTCAGCACGGATTCTTATAGTACTGTTCGGGGAGTCGATAAACTAATTCCTGTAGATGTATATTTGCCCGGCTGCCCCCCTAAACCCGAGGCCGTTATAGATGCTATAACAAAACTTCGTAAAAAACTATCTCGAGAAATTTATGAAGATCAAATTAAGCCTCAACAGGGAAATCGGTGTTTTACTACCACTCACAAATTTCATATTGGCCGCACTACTCATACTGGAAATTCTGATCAAGAATTACTCTATCAACTAGCGTCTATCTCGGGAACCCCCCCTGATAAATTTTTCAAATACAAAAGGTCCGTATCGTCCCATGAATTAGTTTAGGAAATTCGAGGAAGGATTACTTTGGACAGAATCAAGTCAATCTTCAGAAATTTCATTGTATCATAAATGAGAAATACTTATAAAAAATGGGGGAGAGAGGAAAAAGATGCGGGGTTCTTTGTCTGTTTGGTTGGTCAAACATGCATTAGTTCATAGATCTTTGGGCTTTGATTATCAAGGAATAGAGACTTTACAAATAAAGCCCGAGGATTGGCATTCCATTGCTGTCATTTTCTATGTATATGGTTACAATTATCTGCGTTCCCAATGTGCTTATGATGTAGCACCAGGCGGGCTGTTATCTAGTGTATATCATCTTACGAGAATAGAGTATGGTATAGATCAACCAGAAGAAGTATGTATAAAAGTATTTGCCCCGAGGAATAAGTCCAGAATTCCATCTGTTTTCTGGGTTTGGAAAAGCGCAGATTTTCAAGAAAGGGAATCTTATGATATGTTGGGAATCTCTTATGATAAGCATCCGCATCTGAAACGTATCTTAATGCCGGAAAGCTGGGTAGGGTGGCCTTTACGTAAGGATTATATTGCCCCGAATTTTTATGAAATACAAGATGCTCATTGAAATTGAATAATAAGAAAGAAATTTTCAGTACTAGAACTCCCAATATTCAAGGAATAGTTGTACGTTCTCTTATCTCTTCTAGATCAACAGAGCTGTGGAAATCTCATTCCTATTATTTAATTTATTATGGAATAAATACAAGTCGAAAAAACAAAAAAAGACAAGAATTAGGGAGTTCTTGAATGGATTATCAAATTTTAAAGATATAACACTCTTTTAGTTCGGACGAGTCTAGTTAATAGGATGAAACTAAAGTAGTTTTGCATTATGAACTTTGTACTGCGCACCTCCTTTAAAGGAGCTATAGAAAGTTACATAGCATCGGAAGGGATCAAAAAATCGAATATGAAAGAAAATAGAAAGACGTGAAAGAGGACCGGATTCTATTTGTGCTGTATCTGAAATGAATCTTGGATATTCCCATCCTTCAATTCCCATAGACTAGACCTTTATGTCTTTGAGACAACTAATGGAACCTTCAAAAATGAAGTAGTAACATTCGTTTTGACCAAGCGAAGTCCCATTTTGAACAAATAAAAGGAAGAGGAAACAGAATGGAACTTTTTTGTTCCATACTTTATAACATAAATTCGTTATTCATTTCATTTTTTTAACATTTGAAAAGGCTCCATTTTCAGACACCTAGTGTGTATCATAATTTACACTATTAATGACTATGGATGTTATTGAATATGTATTCAATACGAATTGAATTAAGTTGTCGATAGGCATACATAAATCTATCATGTACCAGGAACCAGATTTGAACTGGTGACACGAGGATTTTCAGTCCTCTGCTCTACCTGCTGAGCTATCCCGGCCATTTTCGACGCGACGACTTCTTCACTTTACTAAATGGATTGGGGCTATGTCAATTAAAAATTGATCGAAAAACTTTGTCAAGATAATGATTCGGATTGTTAATCCTTACAAGTTCCAAGGGGTCCTTAGTTTTGTTCAAAAAAAAGATGTTCATTTCTATGTGTATTATCTCTATTCCAAGACTTAACTTGGAATAAAGAAAAACAATTCACTCCAAAGAATTTTGGAAAAGAATTCTTTGAATGAGAAAGATAAGGAATTGAAACCGGTTAACGAAAAGAGAGAATAGGATATAAATAATTTGGTAGTCAAACAGGACTTTTTTGGGGATAGAGGGACTTGAACCCTCACGATTTCTAAAGTCGACGGATTTTCCTCTTACTTCAAGTTTCCTTGTTGTCAATACTGACATGTAGAATAGGACTCTATCTTTGTTCTCGTCCAATTAATCCGTTATCTATCAGACTTTGGAGTCAATTTTTTGATCAATTCATATTCGGTTCTTTCTTCAATTTGGAATCGATTCAAAACTTTTTTCTATAGAAAAAAGTCCCCAAAAATACGGATTCGGGTTATCATTAATCATTTGATATAGTATTTCAGTACCCATACATATGGATTCTATGCATCGGGTTGTCTTTTACTTTATTTTTTATAAAGTTTTGTTTTGATCGAAGAATTCCTTTCCTTTACCAAAAGTAAAGTGGTCAACTCCATTTGTTAGAACAGCTTCCATCGAGTCTCTGCACCTATCCTGTTTTAGTCTGTCTTTATGAATCTTTTTTGTTTTCGGAAAACAGGATTTGGCTCAGGATTGCCCCTTTGTTAATTCCAGGGTTTCTCTGAATTTGAAAGGTATCACTTAGTAAGTTTCCATACTAAGGCTCAATCCAATTAAGTCCGTAGCGTCTACCAATTTCGCCATATCCCCCTTTTTTTTGATTCAAATGATAATCTTATTCTTTACTATTTGTTTATGTTTAATAGTATGGTTATTTGGGGTATTAAGTCCGTAGCGTCTACCCCAAGAACCATATCCCCCTTTTTTGGGATTGGGGGGGATAAAGACCTATTTGGTCGACTTACATTCTATCATTTTTGTATCTAAAAGTCAAGATCTATGTATATATGCCACATTTTTTATAAACTAAGCGACCTTCCTCTGATTTTTTCGTAAAATTGGAAATACTCCAACGGTCTATTCTTTCTTTTTTTCTATATTCATATTAATTATGAATAACAAAAGAATGAAAAGTTAATAGCGAAGATTCCAAGAATTTAGGAAATTCCTATTCCTCCGCATATACAATTGCTCTTATGTGAGCCCGCTTAGCTCAGAGGTTAGAGCATCGCATTTGTAATGCGACGGTCATCGGTTCAACTCCGATAGCTGGCTTTTTTTGATTTCTTTGGTTTTTTATTTTTACATGATTGATAATGTCTTTTTGAAATAAAAAAATGGTGAAAAGGTTTCTTACCTTTATTACTTTTTATTGATTATTTATAAGTTTACAATACTAAAATACAAGCGCTAACAATTATTCTGTTATGTGATAGGAACTGCCAATTATGAATATAGTATGAATAGAAAGTTAAAGCTCTGTAGAAAAAATCCAGAACAAGAAAAGGACTTTGTTCTTTTTATTTTTTCTCTAGCTATTTTTTGTGTATATAATATAAGAATCGATATTCATACAATCCGTCTCCATTATTCTGTAGTGTATAATACACCACTTCCGTAGAGTTTTCCTGATTTCTCATATTTCTCTTTTTCTTTTAGTTCAGTTTGAATTTAGGTTTACTAAATTTCATTAAAATAAGGAGTGTTTATGTCACGTTACCGAGGACCCCGTTTCAAAAAAATACGCCGTCTGGGGGCTTTACCAGGACTAACTAGTAAAAGGCCTAGAGCCGGGAGCGATCTTAGAAATCAGCCCCACTCCGGTAAAAAATCTCAATATTGTATTCGTTTAGAAGAGAAACAAAAATTGCGTTTTCATTATGGTCTTACAGAACGCCAATTACTTAAATACGTTCGTATCGCCTCAAAAGGCAAAGGGCCAAAAGGCGAGGTTTTACTCCAATTACTTGAAATGCGTTTGGATAACATCCTTTTTCGATTGGGTATGGCGGCAACCATTCCTCGAGCTCGCCAATTAGTTAACCATAGACATATTTTAGTTAATGGTCGTATAGTAGATATACCAAGTTATCGCTGCAAACCCCGAGATATTATTACAACGAGGAATGAACAAAAATCTAGAACTATGATCCAAAACTATCTTGATTCCTCCACAGCGGGCGAATTGCCAAAACACTTGACGCTTCACGCATTGGAATATAAAGGAACGGTCAATCAAATAATAGATAGTAAATGGGTGGGCTTGAAAATAAATGAATTTTTAGTTGTAGAATATTATTCTCGTCAGACTTAAACCTAACTAAAATAACAAGGGTTCGAACCTAAAGAAGATACCTAAGGTAAGGGGTCGATGAATTTGTCTCCCATTCATATATCAGAAAATCGCGGGTATATTTTCATTCTTTGGCCATTCTTTACAGTATTTTCTATACCACAGAAATTTGGAATAGGGAATCTCGATCAAGGGAAGCTATAACTGTTGTAATAAGGGTATCTGTTGTTATGTGATTTGGTTTATTTCAGTCAGTAAAATTGAGAAATTAGGTGAATAGGTGAAGATGCGGAAAGAGAGGGATTCGAACCCTCGGTAAACAAAAGCCTACATAGCAGTTCCAATGCTACGCCTTGAACCACTCGGCCATCTCTCCTACATAATGATTATGTCCCAGAAATCGGGTGAATCACGAGTAATTCATATCAAATTGTGGGATGACTATGGTATGTACAATTTCTACAAATGGAGAAATTTTAATCAAATAAAGATAAAGATCTTTCCCTCGGGGTTGGGACATAAAGATATATTTTTTTAACTTTACCAAAGAGTTAAAAAAAATAAAGGTATATATCTCTTCATGCTTGCGAAGACGGGTCTCCCGCCTTTTTCTGATATCTACGATTGGAATGATCGGTCTATATTTTGTATGTTTATGAGTTGAGTCTATTTTTATGTTATTTCGTACTGTCCAATTCCTTTTTGTGGAATCTTTTTCTCACGAGAGGTAATTAAAAGAAATTCTAAAATGGCTTGCTACTTATGTCTAGATCTGGAAATTTTATTGATAAGACCTTTTCAATTGTAGCCAATATCTTACTACGAATAATCCCCACAACTTCGGGAGAAAAGGAGGCATTTACCTATTACAGAGATGGTGTGATTTGATTTTTTTATTTACCGCCTTCAACTCGAGTCTTAGGAGAAAGGCACCTTAGTCGGGATAGAAAGGTTTGAAATAACTCTACGCTTGTTGAAGGTGCAGTTTCAAAATAAACCAATTCCTTCTGTCGTGTATCCTCGATTAATGCAGCCTTAAATGCTCCAACTGTCGATTCTAGCATTGAGCGAAAGGTTATCCCTATGGCATGTTTTTTGTATTGTAGATTAACCCCATTTCACTAGTACCAATAGGCGGGCATGTAGGAAAAAACACTACCCCTAGGAATCAACAACACGAAACCTTTGTTAAAAACTCCTGGATTAGGATCGGAACTAAGAAGAATGGTTGGGACAACAAATATCCATCTCGTTCGGACTTTGGATACCCGTATAACCATCGAAGACTGTTGAAGTGACTAATTCCTTAAAATGAAAAGGGCGTTGAGGACAAAGAAATTGTTGGAGTTAACTTAACATTTTTATCTAGTACCAACAGCTGGGATGTTAAGAAAAGATCTTTTGCAGGAAGGTTGGCTAGAGATTTAGTGTAAAAACACTAGCCCCGCCCAGTTCATAATGAGACTATTTCACTCCTTTTTGATTCTCTGTATTTTTTTCATTATACACATAAAGGAGGAGCCGTATGAGATGAAAATCTCATGTACGGTTCTGGAACGGAGATTATTTAAATCAAATACGACCGTAACGGATGTCTGCTCAATCCGAAGGGAATTTTGCGGAAGCTTTACAGAATTATTATGAAGCTATGCGACTCGAAATTGATCCCTATGATCGAAGTTATATACTCTATAATATAGGTCTTATTCACACAAGTAATGGAGAACACACAAAAGCTTTGGAATATTATTTTCGGGCACTAGAACGAAACCCATTCTTACCACAAGCTTTTAATAATATGGCTGTGATCTGTCATTACGTGCGGCTATCTCCACTATAGAAAGAAAAAAAGAAAGAGA
>ENA-ORSX01000335-ORSX01000335.1-human-gut-metagenome-genome-assembly--contig:-NODE-335-length-54325-cov-5.465801_pt1:5000-7500 | contig 54325 bp, 51 predicted proteins | sample MGYA00241904_ERZ509172 | MGnify/ENA primary metagenome ERZ509172 (study PRJEB26280, sample SAMEA2338795) | human gut metagenome | biome: human gut; feature: human-associated habitat... | reverse complement strand
GAGGATAATGTATTGGCAAGAATGTTAGAACATAAAGAAGCTATCATATCCCATTTAAGTTGGGCCAGCCTCTTTCTGGGATTCCATACTTTGGGACTTTATGTTCATAATGATGTGATGCTTGCTTTCGGGACTCCTGAAAAACAAATTTTGATTGAACCTATATTTGCCCAATGGATTCAATCTGCTCACGGTAAAACTTCATATGGGTTCGATGTACTTTTATCTTCAACGAATAGTCCAGCCTTTAATGCAGGGCGAAGCATATGGTTGCCCGGCTGGTTAAATGCTATTAATGAAACCAGTAATTCATTATTCTTAACAATAGGTCCTGGAGACTTCTTGGTTCATCATGCTATTGCTCTAGGTTTACATACAACGACATTGATCTTAGTAAAGGGCGCTTTAGATGCACGTGGTTCTAAGTTAATGCCAGATAAAAAAGATTTTGGTTATAGTTTTCCTTGCGACGGCCCGGGGCGGGGCGGTACTTGTGATATTTCGGCGTGGGACGCATTTTATTTGGCGGTGTTCTGGATGTTAAATACCATTGGATGGGTTACTTTTTACTGGCATTGGAAACACATCACTTTATGGCAGGGTAACGTTTCACAGTTTAATGAATCCTCCACTTATTTGATGGGATGGTTAAGAGATTATCTATGGTTAAATTCTTCACAACTTATCAATGGGTATAATCCCTTTGGTATGAATAGTTTATCGGTCTGGGCGTGGATGTTCCTATTTGGACACCTTGTTTGGGCTACTGGATTTATGTTCTTAATTTCGTGGCGGGGGTATTGGCAAGAATTAATTGAAACTTTAGCATGGGCTCATGAACGTACACCTTTAGCTAATTTGATTCGATGGAGGGATAAACCAGTAGCTCTTTCCATTGTGCAAGCCAGGTTGGTTGGATTAACCCACTTTTCCGTAGGTTATATCTTTACCTATGCGGCCTTCTTGATTGCCTCTACATCGGGCAAATTTGGTTAATTATGTATGCATGAGAATATCGTTCTTGCTATGGAGAGGACAATTTTTTCTATTTCTACATCTAAGATCCGACTTGTATCAGCGATATTAATAGGAGTGAAAGATTATGGCAAAGAAAAGTTTGATTCAGCGTGAAAAGAAAAGAAAAAAATTGGAACAAAAATATTATTTGCTTCGTCGATCCCCCAAAAAAGAAATAAGTAAAGTTCTGTCATTGACCGATAAACGGGAAATTCAGGGAAAGTTACAATCCCTACCCCGAAATAGTGCACCGACACGTCTTCGTCGACGTTGTTTTTTGACTGGAAGATCGAGAGCTAATTATCGAGACTTTGGATTATCCGGACACATACTTCGCGAAATGGTTCATACATGTTTGTTGCCGGGGGCAACAAGATCAAGTTGGTAAGAATTCAAAAATTCCCTTCATTTTTCTAGTCATTTTGATGATCAGCGATTAGAGATTTTAATTCGAGAGGAGCCCCTTTACCATTCTGTATAAATGTGGTATTGTTTTGTACGGATATGGTAGAGGGGCGCATGCAATCCTTATTTATCCAGCAATCCTTATTTATCCATTAGTTCCTAGTTGTTCTATTCATCAGGCGGAGTAGAGCAGCTTGGTAGCTCGCAAGGCTCATAACCTTGAGGTCACGGGTTCAAATCCCGTCTCCGCACCATTTTTTTACATTTCTAATTACAAAACAAAATTAGGGTTTTCCAATGAGTAACCTAGTAATTTACTACCTTTTTGGGGAGGATGGCAGGAAAGAAAAACAATATGGAAGAATCCCTCCCTATATTATCCTGGTCAACCATCTGAATCCGTTATCCTATTAAAGGATAGAAATTATCTCGGGCGGATAGCGGGAATCGAACCCGCGTCTTCTCCTTGGCAAAGAGAAATTTTACCATTCGACTATATCCGCATCTTCATTTTTTTTCTTTTTTGTATATTAGTAATCTATTCTATTTAGAATAATAAAAATAGAATAGATTATTCTAAATGTATATTCTTATACAAATAGAAAATAAAATTGTATTCTAAACTATTATTTAGCTATTTTTATTGAAATAGCTTTCATTTCTATAGATATTATCTATCTAGAATTAAGATGACGGATTAAAGTAATTTTGAAATAAATTTCTTAATACTTCATGTTACCCTTATTTTTCTTTTTTTTATTTTATTAAAAAAATTACAAGAAACTTTGACCCCTCCCCCAAATTTTTGGGAGGAGGGGCTTAGATTGAACTTTAATGTGTCTCGCCCCCTCAATTTTTCGGGGGCGGGGTCATTTTCTTTTTGTCTCGGGTAGGTTCACGAGATGAGAGAATTAAGGATACCTACCAGAAAGACTAATCCAATCCATAATGATGTACCAGAAAACACAACATTTTTGTTAGTCGACCAACCACCAGGAGAAGAAAAAACAACAGGTACACTAATCAATAAGATTAATGAAATAGCAATTAATGCAAAAACAGCCAATTGGAAAGCAAT
>ENA-ORSX01000331-ORSX01000331.1-human-gut-metagenome-genome-assembly--contig:-NODE-331-length-54566-cov-7.370512_pt1 | contig 54566 bp, 48 predicted proteins | sample MGYA00241904_ERZ509172 | MGnify/ENA primary metagenome ERZ509172 (study PRJEB26280, sample SAMEA2338795) | human gut metagenome | biome: human gut; feature: human-associated habitat; material: faeces... | reverse complement strand
ATTCATTCAAAAAACTTTCATTTTAGACTTGACTTTTAATAGTTAGTCTTTCTTTACTCTTCTTCTATGTCCATATGAATGACCTGTGAAAGGTCTACATAAGAACGCTCCATTTCCTGCCGGTCCTGAACGCTTCTGATCTCAATATCCACCTGTTTCCCAGCAAAATCCGCCAGCATATTTTCCAGCGCCTCGCGGTTTGCAGGCTCTTTCAGAAAATAATCCGATGCCAGCCCGTCCTCTAATACGAGCAAAAGCCGGTTATCTCCGCCAAGGCTCAGACGCGCACCTTTCAGATACGATTTCATCGGCTGCGGCGTATTGCTCCAAAAACCGCCCCAGGCCTCCACGATATGTTTTACATCCTCTGGAATTGCCTTTGGAAGCTCCGCCTTAGGAACGGAAGGTCTTACCGGTTCCTGCTGCATCGGCGCCGCAGCTGCCACGGTAAGCGCGCCGCTTTCAATTTTCTCCAGCGTCTGCTCCAGCCTGCGTATCCTGTCCAGAAGCGCGTCTTCCTTTACCTCCATCTCAGGTCTGCACAGCCTGATAAGAGCCGTTTCTATAAGGACGCGCTTTTGTCCCGCATAACGTATTCGTCCGGAAAGCTCGGAAAAACAGCGGATGTAGCGCATAATTGCATCCGCTTCAACCATTTCCGCCTCCTCTCCTAATCTTGCCAGATTTTCACCGGAAATGTCAATCACTTCTTCCGCTGCCGCCCCGGACGTTTTGACAAGGAGCAGATTTCTTAAATACCAGATAAAATCTGCCACAAACTGCCCCATATCCCTGCCTTGAAGCACAATTTCCTCCAATACGCCGATACAGCCCGGAACGTTCCTTGCCGCCACACAGCGCAGAAGACGGCTGAACACTTCCGTATCCACCGCCCCCAGCACATCCAGCACCTTATCATAGGTCAGCTTCTGTCCGAAATGAAATGCGAGACACTGGTCCAAAAGACTCCAGGCATCACGCATCGCGCCGTCCGCAGCCTTTGCCAGATATTTTAACGCTTTTTCCTCTATCGGTATCTCCTCGCCCGCAGCTGCCAGCGCTTCCCGCATCCTCTCTTCAATCTGTTCCACTGTCAGACGTTTGAAGTCATAACGCTGGCAGCGGGAAAGTATCGTCACAGGGATTTTATTTGCCTCTGTCGTTGCCAGAATGAAGATTACATAAGACGGCGGTTCTTCCAGTGTTTTTAACAGAGCGTTAAATGCTCCTGTGGAAAGCATGTGTACCTCATCGATAATGTACACCCGAAATCTGCCCTCTGTCGGGGAATAAGAAACTTCATCAATAATCTCACGGATATTATCGACACCATTGTTGGAAGCGGCATCAATCTCCACCACATTCATGCTCCTGCCTTCTGCAATTGCCCGACAGGAAGCGCACTCTCCGCATGGACTTCCCTCTTTGGGATGCTCACAATTGACACTCTTTGCAAACAGCTTCGCAATACTTGTTTTACCTGTACCCCGCGTACCGCAGAACAGGTAGGCATGACCGATACGATCTGCCTTTATCTGATTTCTCAGCGTTGTAACGATAGCGTCCTGTCCCTTTACCTCTTCAAAACAAGTCGGACGGAACCGCCGGTACATTGCCGTATAGGACATGAAAAAACCTCTGCTTTCTTTATATGGATTCAGTCTCCGAAGCTGATACCAAGCAGCTTCGCCTCTTTAACAATAGAAGCATTGGGATCTACCATTTTCAGTTTCCCTGCAACCTCTTCCAGCGGAACTTTTACAATTTCTCTATGCTTGTAACCCACCATGAAACCATATTCACCATTCATGATCATCCTGCCCGCCTCTGATCCCAGACGGCTTGCAAATACTCGATCATACGGGCAGGGGCTTCCGCCTCTCTGTGTATGCCCCGGAACCGTCACACGAACTTCCATGCCGCCTTTTGCCTGAATCTGCTCCGCAATCTCATAAGATACAGACGGATACTTGTAATTTTCCATTTTCTTTTTGTATTCTTTTTTGGAAAGCTTCGCATCTTCCTTGGAAATTGCCCCTTCTGCTACCGCAAGAATCGTAAAGCGGCTGCCGCGGGCATGCCGTTCATTTATTTTTTCTATGACTTTATTGATATCATACGGAATTTCCGGAATCAGAATAATATCTGCTCCACCCGCAATGCCCGCATTCAGGGTGAGCCAGCCAACCTTATGCCCCATTACCTCTACAATAAATACACGTCCATGAGAAGCCGCCGTTGTATGAATGCAGTCTATGGCATCCGTTGCAATATTCACTGCACTCTGGAACCCAAAGGTCATATCCGTTCCCCACAGATCGTTATCGATTGTCTTGGGAAGCGTTACAATATTGAGTCCTTCCTCCCGAAGAAGATTTGCTGTCTTATGCGTGCCATTTCCGCCCAGGATCACAAGGCAGTCCAGCTGAAGTTTGTGATAAGTCTGCTTCATCGCGGCAATCTTGTCCACGCCGTCCGCGCCGATATCCCGGATTGTCTTGTAAGGAGTCCTGCTGCTTCCCAGAAATGTGCCGCCCTTCGTCAAAATACCTGAAAAATCATTGTAAGTCAGCAAACGAAATTTTCCATAGATCAATCCCTGATATCCATCCATGAAACCGTATATTTCCACATCTTCCTGCCCGTTAAAAAGTGCTTTTGCCACACCTCTCATCGCTGCATTCAATGCCTGACAGTCCCCGCCGCTGGTCAACATTCCAACTCTTTTCATCGCAAGTCCTCCTTCATCTGCTGCCTATCCGGCTCTAATTTCTGATGTCTTAAGGAACATCCCTGTTTTAGTAGAATTATATAATATTTTAAAAATATTCACAAGAGTTGGATTCTATCTCAGCTCTGCCGGCTTTTCGCACTTTACCGTAAATTTCTCGCACTTGTGCCCCGTCAAGGCCTCGCTTCTTGGATCAGGCTGCTGTGTTCCTGCAAATACCGTATACTCCCCTGCTTCCAGCATATTTCTTCCATCTTCATCGCAAAGCGCAAATGCATGATCATCCAATACAATCTCCACTCTTACTTCTTCGCCCGGATGGAGGAATACTTTTTTCAGCCCCTTCAACTGAGCATTCGGTGTATCCGGCCGCAGCGCTTTCACATATACCTGAACGGTCTCGCTTCCCGCCATCTCTCCTGTATTTTTCAAAGTCGCCGTTACGGTCATCCTTTCTCCTGCCGCAATCGTATCCGAACTGAGAGCCATATCAGTCAGTTCAAATGATGTATAAGAAAGTCCATAGCCAAACGGATACAGAGCCTCATTTTCCATGTAGCGGTACGTCCGTCCCCTCATGGAGTAATCCGTAAATTCCGGAAGCTCCTCAGATGTGCGATAAAAGGTCACCGGAAGCTTTCCTTCCGGACTATATGCACCAAAAATCATTTCCGCTACTGCCCGTCCGCCTTGCGCCCCGGGATACCAGGCTTCAATGATTGCAGGAAAATGCCCGTCCTCCCATGTCAGTGCCATCGCAGAACCCGTCATTGAAACCAGAATGACCGGCTTGCCGCTTTCATACGCTACACGGAGCACTTCCGGCTGCATTCCCGGAAAATACAGGTCTTTTTTATCGCCGCTGGCAAATTCATTGCCCGTATCGCCCTGTTCCCCTTCTATCGTAGAATCCAGTCCCATGACCGCTACTATCACATCGCTCGCTTCACAGACAGCCTTTACCTCTGAAATCCGGTCTTCTGCCTGAGCAAGCCCCGTGGACCGGTCTCTCCACAGATCGCAGCCCTCCGAATAGTACACTCGCACCTCGTCGCCTGCATAATCTTCAATCCCTTCCAGAACTGTGATATAGCGGGATGCCGTTCCTTCATAATTGCCGACCAGAGCTTTCCGGGAATCCGCATTTGGCCCGATGACACCGATGGATTTTATCTTCTTTTTATCCAGCGGTAAAAATCCGTTTTCATTTTTCAACAGCACAAGGCTCTTTCTGGCAATTTCCAGATTCAGACCGCGGTTTTGAGGCGTATCCACCTGATCATAGTCGAGCGCATCCTGCTCTGACTGACGCTCCTCGCCCAAAATCCCCAGCTTCATCCGGCATTCCATCAGATTTGTGACCGCTTCATCCAGTCTCTTTTCATCCACATAACCGCCGCGCACCGCATCTCTCAGATGAGGGAATGTACATCCACAGTTCACATCGCAGCCATTGTTCATCGCCAGCGCAGCCGATTCCAGAGGAGTCTTTGTCACCTTATGATACTCATGGAAATCTACCAGCGCCCAGCAATCGCTGACCACATGCCCCTCAAAGCCCCACTCTTCCCGCAAAATATCCTGCAAAAGCGTTTTGCTGCCACAGCATGGCTCGCCGTTCGTGCGGTTATAGGCTCCCATGACCGCTTCGACCTTTCCCTCCTGCACACACGCTTTAAATGCAGGCAGATACGTTTCATACATATCCTGCTTCGTCGCTTTGGCATCGAACTCATGACGCAGCCCCTCCGGCCCGGAATGTACCGCAAAATGCTTTGCACAGGCTGCTGCCTTTAGGTGTTCTTCATCCTCTCCCTGTACGCCCTTTATAAAAGCCACGCCAAGACGCGAGGTCAGCCATGGATCTTCTCCATAGGTTTCCTGTCCGCGTCCCCAACGGGGGTCTCTGAAAATATTTACGTTCGGCGCCCAAAAGGTAAGTCCTTTATAAATATCCCGATCGCCGTACTTCTGCTGCGCGTTATACTTCGCCCTGCCCTCGGCAGCGACAGTTTCTCCCATTTTTTTCAAAAGTCCCTCATCAAAAGTTGCCGCTGCGCCGATTGCCTGCGGAAATACCGTTGCCGTTCCCGCTCTCGCCACTCCATGCAGAGCCTCGTTCCACCAGTTATACGCCGGAATACCCAGCCTTTCTATCGCAGGCGCATTATAAAGCGTCTGGCTCACCTTTTCCTCCAATGTCATCTGCGCTACAAGAGCCGCTGCCTTTTCACGAAACTTCCCCATTATAGTCCCCTTTCTGAACAAAAAGGGGCTGTTTTTTCACAGCCCCTGCTTCATTATATTTTATGCGAACGGATTTTCTGTCGGATACATCATACCCTTAGGCTGATTGAAATTGATATCCTCCACCGGAACACCAATATACTTAAATACTTCATACAGCGCTTTTCCGTAATGACCAAACGCCACCGCACCATGGTGAGGATAATTCTTCTCTATCAGGACATGTCTGTAGAATCGTCCCATTTCCGGGATGGCAAATACGCCGATAGAACCAAAGGAACGGGTTGCGACCGGAAGTACTTCTCCCTGTGCAATGTAAGCACGCAGCATATTGTCTGCTGTGGACTGCAGACGATAGAAGGTAATCTCGCCGGGAGCGATGTCGCCTTCCAGCGTACCGTTCGTTACCTCTTCCGGAAGAGATCTTGCCATTATCATCTGGTTTTTCATGCTGCAGAACGCAAGCTTTCTGGAACAGGTGTTGCCGCAGTGGAAGCCCATGAACGTATCCTTGTGGGTATAATCAAATTTGCCCTTTATCGACTCCTCATACATATCGTCAGGCACGCTGTTGTTGATATCAAGAAGCGTTACCACATCGTCGCTGACAGCGGTTCCGATGAACTCGCTCAGGCAGCCGTAAATATCCACCTCACAGGATACAGGAATGCCCATGCCGGTCAGACGGCTGTTCACATAGCAGGGAACGAAGCCGAACTGTGTCTGGAATGCAGGCCAGCATTTTCCTGCGATCGCCACATACTCGCGATATCCCTTATGCTCTTCTACCCAGTCTAAAAGTGTAAGCTCATACTGTGCGAGCTTCTCCAGGATTTCCGGCTTTTTATTGCCCTCGCCCAGCTCTTCCTCCATCTCTTTTACTTTCGCAGGAATTCTCTCGTCGCCCGCATGCTTATTGAATGCCTCGAACAGATCCAGCTCAGAGTTTTCTTCTATCTCAACGCCCAGATTGTACAGCTGCTTTATCGGTGCGTTGCAGGCAAGGAAGTTTAACGGTCTGGGGCCGAAGCTGATAATCTTTAAGCTCTTTAAGCCTACGATAGCTCTTGCTATCGGCACAAAATCATGAATCATATCCGCGCACTCGGAAGCAGTCCCTACCGGATACTCCGGGATGTACGCTCTGATGTTGCGCAGCTTTAAGTTATAGCTTGCATTCAGCATACCGCAGTAAGCATCGCCTCTGCCGCCTACCAGGTCGTTCTGGGACTCTTCTGCTGCTGCAATGAACATGGAAGGACCGTCGAAATGCTTTGCCAGCAAAGTCTCTGCGATTTCAGGACCGAAGTTTCCAAGATATACGCACAGTGCGTTACAGCCCGCCTTTTTGATATCTTCCAGCGCCTGTACCATATGTATCTCGCTCTCTACGATACAGACAGGACATTCGTAAATATCTTCTATATCATATTTTGCCTGATATGCCTCTACCAGCGCCTTTCTTCTGTTCACGGAAAGAGATTCCGGAAAGCAGTCGCGGCTTACCGCAACGATACCAACTTTGATTTTCGGTAAATTGTTCATGATGATTTCCTCCATTTTTTATCCGTATTATTTTTAAACCATCTCTGTTACAGCTCGATATTTTCACCCAGAAGTCCCATCGGGCTGCCCTCCGGCAGACCGCCTTCCGGATGGCCGAGCAGCCATTTGTTCTTTGCAGTCAGATGACCATCCTCGCCGCCCTCATGTCTGAAGGTCAGCTCCAGATTCGTATCCTTCGGCAAAACGATGGCGCACTGGAAGCCGCCCTCCTGTGAATGGCAGGGCGCATAATGCAGCGTCGTCGCATACAGCTCCACTGCCGTCCCCGCGGGCACGCGGAACGCTTTTACCAGCGAAGTATCATAGGTAAAGTCCGCCGTAATATCCTGCTGTCTGCCAAGCAACAGCACAAGCTCCGTCCCCGCCACATCCACTTCTGAGCTTCTGTGGTATTCCAGCGCGTTCAGCTTCCGGTTGTGTCCATTGCAATACCCTATCTGGATAGGAAGCTCGCCATAAGTCTTGTCCGTCAGTTCCTCGTAAACCGGAAGCTCCTCCAGACTCTCCTCAGACGCCACATATATGACGTCGTCCGGAACAGGTGTCTCTGCCAGCTTTTCCAGAAGCTCGGAAAAATCCACATCCGTAATCACTCTTCCGTACTCGGAAAAAGCTGCATCCGTTACCTCATAAATTTTCATTTCCGCATTTCCTCCATATCTATCTGAACTTTTCCGTTATTTCAATTTACCGAAAAGCTCTTTTACCGCAGGATATATCTGCTTAAACTGCGCATAACGTTCTTCATATTTTGCCGCAAGAACCGGATCGGGCTCTATGGTATCCACTACCTTCACCAGTTTTCCTGCTGCCTCCTGCACGGACGTGTATTCGCCGCACGCTACTGCCGCCAGCATTGCCGCGCCGTATCCGGGACCTTCCTCCGTCTCGGGCACGTCAACCTTCACATTCAGTACGTTGGCGATGATTTTTTTCCAGAGAGGGCTCTTTGCGCCGCCTCCGCAGATTTTCGTGCGTTCAATAGAAATCCCCAGTGACCTTGCGACCTCAAAAGAATCTCTCAGCGCAAACGCCACACCCTCCAGCACAGCCTGCGTCATATCCGCCCGTGTCGTATCCATCGTCATCCCGATAAACGTCCCTCTTGCATCAGGGTCATTGTGAGGAGAACGCTCTCCCATCAGATACGGCAGGAAATAAACGTGATTCTCTCCGAGTTTGTCGATTGCCGCCTGCTCCGCCGCATAGTCCTTTGTCCCGACAATGTCGTCCATCCACCACTTATTGCAGGACGCCGCACTCAGCATACATCCCATCAGGTGATAATGTCCGTCCGCATGGGCGAAGGCATGAAGCGCATTGTTGGAATCCACCCCGAAATGTTCCGAAGAAATAAACACTGTCCCGCTCGTACCAAGGGAGATATTGCATTGTCCCTCTCCGACAGTACCTGTCCCCACAGCCGCAGCAGCATTGTCTCCCGCTCCTGCCGCCACCTTTACATCCGGTGAAATCCCCAGCTTTTCTGCCACATCAGGCAGCACGGTTCCGACCGTTTCATAGCTCTCATATACTTTGGCCAGCTGCTGCTCTTCCACGCCGCAGATGCTGCACATCTCCTTTGACCAGCAGCGCCTCTTCACATCAAACAAAAGCATTCCCGACGCATCAGATACATCGGTGCAGTGTACGCCTGTCATACGGTATGCCAGGTAATCCTTCGGAAGCATTATCTTCCTGATACGTGCAAAATTATCCGGCTCATTATTCCTTATCCACAAAAGCTTGGACGCCGTAAAGCCCGTAAAGGAGATATTCGCGGTACATTCCGAAAGCTTCTCTTTGCCAACCGTTTCGTTCAGATAATCATTTTCCTTCCAGGTTCTGCCGTCATTCCACAAAATGGCGGGGCGGATGACCTTATCCTCCTCATCCAGAATCACAAGCCCGTGCATCTGTCCCCCAAAGCTGATGCCTGCCACCTGCGTCCGGTCAAAGCCCTCCAGCAGCTGTCCTATCCCTTCCATCGTCTGTGTATACCAGTCCTCCGGATGCTGTTCCGACCAGCCCGGATGCGGAAAATACAAAGGATATTCCCGGGATACCACATTTGCGATACGTCCGTTTCCTTCCATCAGCAAAAGCTTTACCGCCGATGTACCAAGATCTACTCCAATATAATACATATGCTCCTCCTGAACCATGATATTTGATATTCTGCCGCCCTGTTTTTGCTCCTGATACTGCCCTGAGCGCTTTTGTCCTGCGCTTATGTGCCCGCGCACGCAATTTACGCTCCGCTTCTTTCAAAAGTCTTCTCTGTCCCTATCATAAGTTCGTGTTTCACAAAAATCAAGCACTCTTTTTATTTTCATGACTTTTCACAAAAATCCCCCTCCTTTTCCGCCTCTTCCGTCCTTTGTTTTGTGCATTTTCATCTTTTTTGTGCACGGGCACGTCCTGTCCCCGCGCCGGCATTGACTTTGCACTTTTGACATGGTACATTTGAAAAAAGGGGTCATTCGCAGTCTGCCAGGCTGTCCGACTGCGGATATTTTAAAGGAAAAGAGGAATTTTTATGGCAACCATCAGAGAAATCGCAGAACTTGCAGGCGTTTCCCGCGGCACGGTAGACCGTGTCTTAAACAACCGCGGCTCCGTCAACGCCGCTACCGCAGCGCTCGTACGCGACATCGCGGCACGTCTGGATTACAGACCGAATCCCGCCGGCATCGCTCTTGCCGCCCAGCGCAAAAACGTCAAGCTTGGCGTTCTGCTTTTTGATACAAAAAACCCGTTTTTTGAGGAGGTCTGGAAAGGCGTTCTGGAAAAAGAAGAGGAGCTGGCAGGCTATAACTGTACCGTTTTCAAAAAAAGCGTCGGTTTTTCCGCACAGGAACAGCTTGCCGCCATGGAAGAGCTGGAACAGCAGGGCATCGACGGGCTTGTCATCAGCCCTTTTAACGACCCTTCGGTCGCAGTATACATCGACCGCCTTTCCCAAAAAGGAATCCCTGTCATCACGACAAATACAGATATCCACAATTCCCTCCGGCTTGCCTTTGTCGGAAGTGATTTTTACCGATGCGGACAGACCGCTGCCGGACTGATGCAGCTTATCACTGCCGGAGACGTGTGCGTAGGCATCATCACCGGTTCCTCCCAGGTGCTTTGTCATACCGACCGCATCAAGGGCTTCTGCGACCGCATCAGCGAGCGCTATCCGCGTATCCGCGTTGTCGGAACGATAGAGAACAGCGATGATGATTTTGAAAGCTACGACAAGACCAAATCGCTTTTGGAACGACATCCCGAGATAAATGCGCTTTATTTTACCGCAGCAGGCGTATATGGAGGCTGCCGCGCTCTGATTGCCTCGGGGCGCAAAGATATCCGGGTCATCGCCTATGACAAGATTCCATCCACACAGGAAGCCATGGAAGAGAATATCATTTCAGCCGTCATCTGCCAGCAGCCAAAGGTTCAGGGTGCAAAACCCCTGCAGCTCCTCTTCGATTACCTTATGACCGGTCAGACGCCCGACCGGGAATTTTATTACACCGCGGTAGACGTACGCATCCTCGAAAACCTGTAAAACCTGCACCATATAAAAAGGGATGTGAAATAACAGTCTCTACGGGAAAAAGGGGATGCGAAAAAACTCAATCGAGTTTTTTCGCATCCCCTTTTTTATATTCCTCTAATCTGCCTTTGCCAGAATCTCCGTCCAGCTGTTTATCCCTATCACGGACTTTGCAAACTCCGTGTAGTTTTCGGAACCTGCCTGGTCGATATTCTGAAACACCTGATAAATATACTTACGCTGTCCGCCCTGCGTCGCCAGTCCCAGCGCCAGTCCCTGAGCTACTTCCTCTGCCGCATCAGTCTGCCTTGAAAGGATGAGCGCATCGATATAAGGGTTGCTTTCCGCCGCATAATACGCATAGGCAAAAGCCGCCGCCTGATTGACCTCGCCGCCTGTCGAAGAATATCCCAGCTCGCTCAATATCACCGGGCGGACCTCTCCGTCAGCTGTCAGCATAGCCTCTCTTTGCAGGAAATCAGTAACCACCTCAATATTTTCCATCGTTACGATAGACGTATCCTGCTCATCTGTGATTAGCTTCCGTATTTTGCCGGAAGAATTCCAAAATGTTGTGTTAGTCAGCGGATACGCATACGGATGATGAGCCAGTCCCCAGTCGATATTTCCTTCCGATGAAACGATATCGTTCAGGGATACCAACAGGTCTTTTACATCATAATTCTGGTTTGTGGAGATATTCCTGTCCCACTGCTGATCCATCGAAACAAATACCCTCGCATTCGCATTCATGCTCTTGATACTGTTATAAAATACCCGGACCGCATTGGCATATTCCCGCGCATAGGTATCTATGTCCACGTGCTCCATATAGTTCCAGTCCGTCCGCACGTTGACCTCATTTCCGATTATCCAGTTCATTACCGTCCCGCAGTTTGCATCCCGGTAACGCTGGGACAAAAATGCACCGACTGCCGCCAGAAGCTCCACACCGTCCTCTTCCGCCGCATTAAATCCGTAATAATATGCTGTCCCGCCTCTCGAAAGCGGATGAGTTATCTGCGGATATGCGCCGCTTTTATTATTCAGAAGGATTGCCGATATCGTTATTCCCTTTGCCGTCAGTCTGGAAAAAATCGAATCATATTCCGCTATCCGCTGTCCGTTAAATGCATACGTCTTTCCATTATAGGTATAATGTATTGTCGGATACAGCCCATTTGTTGTTTCTCCGAGGATGTTGCCTATCGGGATATTATATGCCGCATGATTAACGTTCAGCTCATCCAGCTGATCCACCCGCATCGGATCCACCAAAATACCCTTTATCGAATCTCTCTGCGGATATTCCTCCCGATAAGCCGATAACACTTCCGGATTTGTGATATACTGCGGCTCACAGAGCGGGACATACTCCCCGTCAAGCTTTACCGCCACAACAAATTTAGAATACAGACGGGAATCCGCACTGTTTTCATTTACAGCCGCCGACAGTGATATCTCCTCTGCCTTTACTGCCGATGTGAGATACCCCGCTTCCTGACTCACTCCGGTATCGTACATATTCATTTCCAAAAGATAAAGATTATCATCATCGCTGGCAGGCTTTCCCTCCGCCGACGCCTTCAGCACGAAGCTTCCGCTTCCCGGCTCTATCTCGCAGGACTCCACTTTTACAAAATCCCCGATATTGTCCTCCGTCAGCTCCACATATTCCTCTTCCGGTTCTGTTTCGCTTTCCGTCTCTGTTGCCTCCTCAAATGTTTCTTCCAATGAAACTGTTTCCTCCGGGACACTCTCTGTCTCCGCGCTCTCTACCTGCGCGACCTCCTGTGTCCTGCCGCCTTCAAGCGCCCAGAACAAACCGCATCCCGCAGCTCCCGCTGCCGCCAGGACCACTGCTATATATACTGCCGCCAGCTTTCTTACGTCTTTTTTTCTCTTCTGCCTTCCTCTTCCTGCCGATTTTTTGGTATTTGCAATATGTTTCAAAATATTCCCCTCAAACATAATATATACGTATCATCCAAATACTGCAACGGCACGGTATTTTATACTTTCTTTAGCGTTACCGCGCTTATCATTCATTCTAGCACCATTAAAAATCAAAATGCAAGCACATTCAGAGAATATTAAATATTTTTCGTACCATATTATATTGACTGTCCCTATAAAATTGCGTAAGATAAGGGGCGTCCCGAAAGCGCACTGTCAGCCTGAGGCTGCAGTTCAGAGCGTGCCCGGGCAAAATTTATTCCAAACCAATCGGAGGGAAATATAATGAGTACGACAGCAGAAGAAAAAGAAGATATCGTACAGGAAGGCGTCCACAATTACAGCGCCGCCAAGGATTATGTCTGGCCGAAAGACCCGGAGGTTTTAAAGCAGCTTGAATGGTTTCAGGACCAGAAGCTCGCGCTGATGATGCACTGGGGGCTGTACTGCCAGCTCGGCATCGTTGCTTCCTGGGCATTGAGCGACAAAGATTCCGAATGGTCCCGCCACCAGATAAACTGGGCAGACGGCGAAACCTTCAAAAAACAGTATTACGGACTGAATAAATCCTTTAACCCTGTCCGCTTCCAGCCCGAAGAATGGGCGCAGATGGCTGCGGACTGTGGTTTTAAGTACCTGATTTTGACAACCAAACATCACGATGGCTTCTGTCTGTGGGATACCCAATACAGCGATTACAAAGTGACCGCTCCCGACTGCCCCTATCATGTAAACGAGCACGCTGACCTCGTCAAAAGCATGTTCGACGCATTTCGCGCAAAGGGCATTGGTATCGGCGCATATTTTTCAAAAGCAGACTGGCACACCCCCTACTACCGCACACCTGAGCTCGAAGATTCCAAACCGACCAATAACGGCCCCATGTACGACCCCAAGGAAGATCCCGAACGCTGGGAAAAATTCATCCAGTATACCAAAAATCAGGTGCTCGAGCTCTGCCGCGATTACGGCAGGGTGGATATCCTCTGGTTCGATGCAGGATGGGTGCGCGAAACAAACGGTCAGGGCATCCGCTTAAATGAGATCGTTGACGAAGCCCGGAAGCTCCAGCCCTGGGTATTATCCGTTGACCGTACCATCGGCGGCGCATATGAAAACTATGTTACCCCGGAGATGTGTGTGCCCGATGAGCCTCTCGGAGTGCCGTGGGAAAGCTGCCTGACGCTCGGCGCAGACTTTACATATGAATATGCCGACCGCTACAAATCTCCCCGCGAGCTCATAAATACATTTGTCGGCATCGTTGCAAAGGGCGGAAACATGGCGTTGAACGTAAGCCCCCAGCCCGACGGCAGGATTCCGGTAGATGCTATGGAAAGCCTGTACGGCTTTGGCGCATGGCTCAAGACCTATGGCGAGGCAATCTACGGAACCCGTGCTGTCGCTCCTTATCAGTATGAGAACCTTCGTTTTACCCAGAAGGGCGATGCTGTTTACGCATTCCGCTTATACCCTATCGCTCAGGAATCCGTGGAAGCAAAGATCTTCATCCCTTATACGAAAAAAGCTTCCAAGGTAACAATGCTCGATGACGGGACAGACGTTTCCTTCACCGAAACAGAAGGAGGCATCACCGTTACTGTTCCTGCAGGGCGCAGGACCGGCTCTGCACCGATCGCGCTTGTATTCAAGATTCAGTAATCATTTTACGGTCTGTACATCAAAAAGGACGTCCGGCTTTTTCCTGCCGTGACGTCCTTTTTTTGCCCGCTGCTCCTGTCCGTAAAACATTGCAGAGAGTTTTCTTATTTTCCCGCGCAGCACTTTTTATACTTGCGTCCGCTGCCGCAAGGGCAAGGCTCATTCGGATATATCTTACGACGGGGCTGCAAAAGAGTTCTGCCCACGCCTTTCCTTCTATCTTCTTCCTGCTTTTTCGCAGCTTCCTCCTGCCTCCACTCGCTTACGGTGTGCCCGCGCAGTGTGAGCATCCTCGTATCCGCCTGTGCCGCCGCCAGAAGCCCTCTCAGCCCTTCTCCTGCTGCAACGCCTTCTTTTCTCAGCGCCTCCAACGTTTCCTCCATGTCGCAGCCTAAAGAGAACTTTTTATAGACCAGCCGCATCAGCTCTTCGATATTGCTGACAGAAAGCTTTTCTTCCTTTTCAAAGAACTCATACAGCTTCTCATAAGAAGCCTGTACCGCAGGATATCCCTTCCGGCTGTACACCATGATTTCCTCTACATTCGGCATATAAAAAGAACAATCTCCCTGCCGGCTCTCGATACGCTTATAAATATCATCTTCCAGCGCTTCCTTCTGTATCATCCTGCCATCCTGGACCACACAAAAATTCTGCTCTTTCGGAACAGCCCGGAATACGTCCATAAATTCCAGTCTGCTTACTTCAAACCCTTCCCGCTGACGATACATTTCATGCATCACCCCGATAGGAGCCGACCCGTACAAGAAACTCAGCATCAGCTGGCAGGACAGCATCCAGTCGTTCCGGCTGTAAGCGCTCTTTGCCCCCGGACAGGTCACAATGCCGTATTCTCCCTGTTCGCGCCGCCGTATCAGCGTTTCAAGACTCTCCCTCGCTGTTTCCTCTACAGACGCTGCTTCCCGGATAATGCTATATCTCTGACGGAGCACCTTATTTTTAGCTGCAAGCTTTGTCGGGAATGCCTTTTGCGCCGCCTCAGATTCCTTCACGATCACAGGGTATTCCGGCATTTCCTGTTTTCCCTTTTCATTCAGCGCCGCCGTCTCACGGTCTATCCGGTATATGCTGCCCTTTTTTTCCGCACAGTCAGGACAAAAGCTAAACCACGCTTCGCCATCTGCCAGCTCGCTCACAAAAGTTTCTTTCGCATCCAGCTCCTCGTAACCGCTTTCCGTCTCTTCATTTTCCCGGATAAGGATTTTAGAAGTCTTAAATTCAAATTCATACCGCAGCGTTTCTTTTGCATCCACCACATCGTCCAGGATCATTGCAAGCTGCGCAAATGTAATATCCGCAGGAATCAGACACCGTCTCCATACAGGCGGCTTCTCTCCCTTTTTTGTGACTTTATACTGATAAAAATCCATGCTTTATTTTCCTTTCCTCCCGCTCCCGTTTATCGGAATATTACCCGCAAGTGGACAGAACAGGAAAACTTATCTTATCATATGATACCGGAGAGTTCAATCCTTTCTCTTGGGAAACACCACACTTAAGAGCAGCGCGTTTGCCGCCAGGCAATCCCCACCTTTTGCAAAAACTCGTATAATCGTATTCTTTTGTCCGGCATAAAACATGATTTCCTATCGGACAAAAAAACGGCTGTCCTCTTACAGACAGCCGCCTTTACTATGTTTTACACGTTATGCTTCCTGTGTTCCCTCTGCCGCTTCTTCCGTTTCTTCCGTTTCTTCCACGGCAACGTTGTGAGCTCTCGTCACAGTCACAACAATCGCTTCCGGATCGGTTGTCAGCTCAATCCCCTCAGCAGATGCAATCGGCAGATCTTTTACAAGGACAGCATCACCGATCTTCATGTCGCCCACATCAATCTCAACCTTGTCAACCAATGCGTCCGGAAGCGCCTGAAATGCGATTTCCGCAAGCCGCTGCTGCAGGATACCTTCTATAATCTTCTCATGATTCAGCAAAACGATTTCTGCTACAGAATGTACTTTCTCACCGCTTACCAGCGCCTGAAAATCAATTTCTGTCACCTGATTCTTCATCGAATCGTAATCTATTTCCTTGATCAGAACATTGTAGTTCTTTCCGTCTGCCTCCAGCATCAGCCTGCTGCCCTTATTACAGGTTTTCAGCAGACGTTCCACATCACGGGCGCAGATTTTCAGCGGAATCGAACCTTCTATTTCCCGTCCGAACACATTGCCTGTCACATAGCCTTCTCTTCTGAGTCTTTTTGCCTTTACGCTCATGTCCCTTGTTTCAGCTTTTAAAGTATTCATTTATCTTTTCCTCCAAAAAAACTGATTGCTTAGCGGACCTGATCTTTTCATGGGTCTTGTTAAGTATCATCAATCTGTTACATTCACATTGTAACACTTATAATATATATTACAAGGAGAAAAATGTGAAAACTTTGTGAATCCGGCACAAAAGCTCATAACATTGGGGGTTTTTATCGTAATGCCAAAATCATTAGCACTGCATCAATATGCCTTGCCCCAGTAAACCATCTTTTTCGCAGGCTTTCCGCAGCATACGCACACATCCGAAAGCTCTTCCTGCTCAAACGGCATGCAGCGGCTCGTTGCTGCAAACTGCTCCTTTATCTTATCCTCGCACTCCTGGCAGCCGCACCACATCGCCTTTACAAATCCGGGCGTATTGGTAAGGATAGCGCCCATCTCTTCCATGTTCTTTGCGATATAAGTATGTGCCTCTCTGTGTGCCCGCGCTCTTTCCAGCATATCCTTCTGTATTGTCTCCAGAAGCTCTCCGACCTTTGCTTCCACCTCGTCCAGAGCACACTCTATCTTTTCACCCGTATCGCGGCGTGCCAGCATGCATTTGCCTGCCTCAATGTCCTTCGGACCAATCTCCACACGAACCGGGATGCCGCGCATCTCTGCTTCTGCAAATTTCCAGCCGGGGCTCTTATCCGTATCATCCACCTTCACGCGGAAGTTGGACAGACGATCTTTTAACTCGTTCGCCTTATCCATAACGCCTTCCTTGCGCTGCTGGATAGGAACTATCACAACCTGTGTGGGCGCTACTCTGGGAGGCAGAACCAGGCCGGAATTGTCGCCGTGAACCATGATGATAGCGCCGATCAGACGGGTGGTTACACCCCATGATGTCTGATGTACATATTTTAACTTATTGTCTCTGTCTGTATACTGAATGCCGAACGCTTTTGCAAAGCCGTCGCCGAAGTTGTGGCTCGTACCGGACTGCAGCGCCTTACCGTCGTGCATCAGTGCCTCTATCGTATAGGTTGCTTCCGCACCTGCGAATTTCTCCTTATCGGTCTTGCGGCCCTTTACAACCGGGATAGCCAAAACCTCTTCACAGAAATCAGCGTAAGTGTTGAGCATCTGTATCGTGCGCTCCTCCGCTTCCTCTGCTGTCGCGTGAGCCGTATGACCTTCCTGCCACAAAAATTCTCTGGAACGCAGGAAAGGACGGGTCTCCTTTTCCCATCTTACCACGTTGCACCACTGATTATATACCTTCGGCAGATCGCGATAGGACTGAATATCGTTTTTATAAAAATCACAGAACAGAGTCTCGGATGTCGGACGTACACAAAGTCTCTCCTGTAAAGGCTGAAGCCCGCCGTGCGTTACCCACGCTACCTCCGGCGCAAAGCCTTCCACATGGTCCTTCTCTTTTTCCAGAAGGCTTTCCGGAATGAACAAAGGCATGTATACATTCTGTACTCCCGTCGCCTTAAATCTGTCGTCCAGCTGCTTCTGAAGAAGCTCCCAGATAGCATAGCCCGCAGGCTTTATCGCCATACATCCCTTTACGCTCGTATAACCGATCAGCTCCGCTTTCAGCACAACGTCGGTATACCACTGCGCGAAATCCTCTTCCATGGAGGTTATCTGTTCCACCATTTTTTTGTCTGCCATATCGCTTTCTCCTTTTGAAAATGAAATAAAAAAAATACCCTGATCCCGAAAGGGACCGGATATCCGGCGGTACCACCCAAATTAACGCATATGCGCCCACTCATCCTCCCGTTAACGCCGGAATTACGCTGCCTTATTAGGGCAGACGCTCCAAGGACCGGTTCAAAACGCGCTGCACGGATGCTCCCACCTGCCGCATCCTCTCTGGGCTGCCAACGCCGCTCTTACTATTCCTCTTCTTTGCTGTCTTGTATTGATGATATGGGAATTTTTTGCGTTTGTCAACCGTTTCCCGCGCAAAAAACTGGTTTTTCCGGTCGGGATGCGGTAAAATACGTGCATGTACAACGCCGCAGGCAAAGCCCCCGGCCATGAAAGCAGTATACATATGAAAGAAAGGAACGTTATGAACTCACATCCCCGTAATTTTTTACTCCGAATCCTGAAAAAGGAACCCGTGCTCGCCGTATCGGCAGTCTGCATGCTCTTCTCCATGCTCTTCGTACCGCCGACAGCCGCATATGCCGATTACATCGATTTCCGCGTGCTTGCGCTGCTCTTTTGCCTTATGGCGGTCGTCGCCGGGCTGCAGCGCTGCAACTTTTTCACGCGCATGGCGCAGCTTCTCCTCACCGGCAAAAAAAGACGGCGTCCGTTATTCCTGACGCTCATCCTGCTGCCCTTTTTTGTCTCCATGCTCGTCACGAACGATGTCGCGCTCATCACATTTGTTCCTTTCGCGATACTCATCCTTGAGCTGACCGGTCAGCAAAAATATCTCGTCTTTATCGTCGTGATGCAGACCGTCGCCGCCAACCTCGGAAGCATGGCGACTCCCGTCGGGAATCCGCAGAACCTCTATCTGTATTCCCGCTTCGGTCTGTCAGCCGGCTCCTTTTTCAAAACCGTCCTGCCGTTTGCGCTCCTTGCGCTCATCCTGACAGCCGCCAGCGTACTGTTCTGCCCAGACAGGGAATTTATCATTTCTTTTCCCGGCATGGATGAAACCCGTCCTTCTTCCGAGCCCTTTCCGGAGAAAAAAAGGCTGCTCCTCTATCTTTGCCTGTTTGCCCTTTGCCTGCTTTCCGTTTTTCATCTGCTCCCGTATCCGATACTGTTCTTTATCGTCTGTACAGCGCTTTTGTTTGCGGACCGCAGCCTGTACCGGGTGCTGGATTACGGCCTGCTGGCTACCTTTGTCTGCTTTTTTGTCTTCGCAGGAAATATCGGAGCCATCCCTGCTGTCAGAAGCTTTTTGCAGGAGCTTCTCGCTTCCCGGCCGCTCATCACCTCCGCGCTCGCCAGCCAGGTCATCAGCAACGTACCCGCCGCCGTCCTTCTGTCCGGCTTCACGGACGACTGGAGGGCGCTGCTCCTCGGCACCGACATCGGCGGCCTCGGGACGCCCATCGCCTCCCTTGCCAGCCTGATCTCCTTCCGGCTTTATATGAAAACCAAAAATGCCTCCGCGCCAGCCTTTCTTTTCCTTTTCACGCTCGTAAATGCTGCCGGACTTCTTCTGTTTCTAACAGCAGCCCGTCTGACCGGAATCCGGTAGTCTTATTTCAAAACGCTTTATCCGCATGACTGCAGCAGGTCAACGACGGGCAAACCGCACCACCCTGCGGAATGCCCGTCCGCTCATAAGGAGCAACAGAACAGATAACTTTGCCGTACTCTTTTATCTTTGATACAATCACAAAATCTCCCCCTCCGTCCCGAACTCTCCTCTACGACGTCCCTGCCAGGTCAAGTCCGTAATTGCAGCCCTGTGTCGAAAATAACCAATGCTGCAATGTTGTACAGTATATCATACTGTATGAAATCCTGAATATTTTTTCCTGAACGATACAAAATCCAGCCCAAACGTACAGTCTGAGCTGGACTGTCTCCTCTTAACTTTTCCGGCGGCTTCCCGCTTTTTTCCTGCCATTTTTCCTTTTACCGGGCTTCATCTCTTTTTTCCTGCCGGACATCATCAGCAGCACTGCCGTCCACAGAACCATGAAAAAGATCCCTGCCGCCGCCAGCAAAGGATTCGGCGGCGTTGTTGTCCCCGCATATCCGCTCATGTCAAACCCGGCTAAGATAAGCGCCGCAGAAAACGGATAGATGCTGGCAAGGACGCCGCCTTTGAAAAACATCATACTGTATCCTAAGAAAAACGCCAGAATGGAACCGCCCAGATATGCCCCCCGAATCTGCCCGAATATCAATATCAGAGGCATGCAGACCAGACAGGTCAGCAGCGCCGCTGTCACTATCTGCATACCGCCATGCAAGACCACTTCCCCGGTCAGCCCCGGCAGGCCGACCGCCAGCCCTGTGAGCAGGGTGGCGCCAACGCTGTAGATTCCCAGCAGAGCCGTGAGCATGACGGTCAAAAGCAGCTTGACCCCCAGAAGCTTCGGCATGGAAACAGGAATCGTCATGATGTTTTTCAGCGTATCATGAGCGGATTCCCTGTCGATGAGCCAGCCGCCTATCATCACCAGCGAAATCGGGAAAAACATCTGGGTATTGCCCCATACGACATTTTCAAAAAGCGTTTGAAAGTTATAGTCCAGATTCCGATATTCCTCCTCGACTATCAGCTGGCTCCCGTACTGGACTATCGGACAGAGCGCCAGCGCCACCAGCCCCACCAGAAGTATCTGGCACCGGCTCAGCTTCAGCAATTCTGATTTTAATAATTTCCGCATATTCATCCCCCTTAAATCTCCCGCCGCCGGTAAACCATCGCTATCAGCGCAAGAAATACAGCGGCTTCCGCAAATGCCACGCCGAACACCTGTATATCATTCAAAAAATACGGGCTTATCCGTTCCAGCAGCCCTGCCAGCTCTTCGCTGACGCTGCTATAATCATAAAACTGGAATGTCCAGCGAAACGCCAGCGGCCCCGGAAGCAGCGTTCCTGCGTTCAGACCAAAGGGCTGTGTCAGAAAAGCATCGTTGTTGGTAAGAAGATAATTTAAAATGGTATAAAAAAAGGTTATCACGACCGACACGATATAATTTTTATCAAGAAGGACGACGATTAAAATACAGGGGAGCGCGCCGACCCACATTATTACGCCCTCTCCTATCCCTACCTGAAACAATTTCCAGAATCCCACCGGGTTCCATCCCTGAACAAGCAGGACCGCAAGGTTTACCACCGCGCCGACCGCCATAAAGCCAATGGCAAACAGCAGTAAGACCAGCATCTTGGATATCACCAGCTTTGTTCTGTCTACCGGTATGGTGACAAGATTTTTCAATGTGTCGTTGTCCAGCTCCTCAAACAGCAGGTTGGAAGCCAGTATCACAAGAAGCGGCATCAAAAGGAGATATGCGCTGAGCTGGAACAGACCCGCCATCAGATTGTTCGTAGCATCCACATCCGTCGTCGCATCCGCCAGAAAAAAAGCATAACCCAGCGGGAGCAGGGCAGAGAGCAGCATGGAGACAAAGACCAGCGGTTTGCGCTTCAATTTTAAAAATTCGCATTTTATCAGTTTAAGCAATCCCCTCGCCTCCCGTCACACGTTTGAAATAATCTTCAAGGCTTTCTTCACAGGTATGCGCCTCCGACACTTCCAGTCCGTTTTCCACAAATGCCGTTACAATCTTCCCGACAGGCAGGTCAAGGTTATGCAGGCGCATATTACGGTCGTCCTGAATGGAAAAATGTTTTTCATGGAATCTGCATTCCAGTATCCTTGCCGCCTGCGCGGTATCCGAAAGCGTAAAATGGATATGCCTGCTGCTTTTTTGCTCCAGCCCGGCGAGGCTTTCTTCCTCCAGCAATACGCCGTGGTCGATTATCCCGATATCGTCAGCCAGCAGGGAAATTTCCGAAAGGATATGGCTGGAGATAAGTATCGTTTTTCCCTTCGCGTCGCAGAGCTCCCGGATAAAGGAACGCACCTCCGCGATGCCGATAGGGTCGAGCCCGTTTATCGGTTCGTCCAAAATCAGAAGCTCCGGGTCGTGCATAACGGCGAGCGCTATCGCAAGCCGTTGCTTCATGCCAAGGGAATACTGGGAAAACAGCTTTTTATCTTTATACGGCAGCCCTACCAGCTCCAGGGCATCTTTCACGGCATGGCCATTCGGCACGCCCCGCAGAGCGGCGAAGATGCGCAGATTCTCTGTCCCGGTCAGATTGGGATAAAATCCGGGGGACTCTATCAGGCTGCCGATACGGGGCAGCAGCTTCTTTTCATTCCCCGTCAAAGGCTCTCCCCACAGCCTGACCTCTCCGGAGGTCGGCTTTGTCAGGCCCAGCAGCATTTTCATCGTCGTCGTTTTTCCGGCTCCGTTTCTCCCCAGCAGACCGTATATCCTCCCTCGCTTCACATGGATATTTAAATCCGCCACGCTCTTTTGGGGGCCGTATCGCTTCGTCAGATTTTTTGTCTCAATGATGCAGTTTGTGTTCATGTCCTAATCTCCATTCCGGATAACGCTCCGGTGCAAATAGCCGTGTAAAAAACGCCCCGTCAGGGTCATTTTTTATATCATCTCCTGTTTCATGAGATATCCTACCACATCAACCTTGCATTAACCTTACCGCATCCTTGCATTAACCTTGCGATCGTCCAGCGGGAAAATCAAAGTAAACGCCGTTCCTTTTCCCGGCTGGCTTTCAGCCGTTATACTGCCGCCCATCTTTTCTGCAAGCTGATGCACAATCGAGAGTCCGAGACCGCTTCCTTTTTCAGACCGCCCCTTATCGCATTTATAAAGCCGTTCAAAAATATGCTTCAAATCTTCCTTTTCAATGCCCACACCGTTATCTGCCAACAGCAGCTTCATATTTTCCCCCTGCTTTGACAGGGATATCTCTATCCTGTCCGCATGGCTGTGAGCTATCACATTTTGAATGATGTTGTTCAGTATCCTCATATAGCCATCCGTATCGAGCCTTACCCGGACAGGCTGCTCGGGGATATCGATGCTGTAATCGAGCTGCCTGTCCTCAAAAACAGGTATCCAGTCTATCAGGATATTTCTCGTCAGCTCTGCCGCTTCAACAGATTCAGGCTCCAGCGCAAACTCATTGGAATTTAACTTGAACCAGTCGAATAAAACGTCGATATACTCTTTCAGCTCGTGTGCTTTCCGGCGCGCCGTTTCGATATAATCCTCCCGCTCCTTTCCCGCAACTATCCCCTTATGCGCGGCGTCGAGATACCCGAGCAGAGTGGTGAGGGGCGTCCTCACATCATGGGAAAGGCTCGTCATGAGCTGGCGGTTGGTCTCCTCTGCCTGCCGTACAACGGAAAGCCTGTTTTCATAGGATACGACGATTTCATTTATTTCATAGGCAATAGGCGCTGTCAGCTCATTTGCTGCGGATAAAATGCGCCGATTGCCATTTCCGTTTTTCACATCGTTCAAAGCGTCTGCCATTTCCGCTATTTGTTTCTTTACCCGCCGGATACGGAAAAAAGAAGTCAGCACAGCCAGAACAGCGCTCGCCGCAGACAGGACAACTATTATCTCCATATCTGCTATACCTCCTTATTAAAACGGTAGCCTATCCCCTTTATCGTCTGGATATATTTCGGACTCGAAGGGTCTGCCTCTAATTTTTTGCGGAGCCTGCTGATGACCGCCATGATATTGCTGTCATCATAAAAATATTCTTCTCCCCACACGTTTTCATATATCTGCTGTTTTGTCAAAATCTTCCCCTGATTCCCTGCAAAATACAAAAGCAGGTCAAATTCCTTAGGCGGCAGTTCAAACGTGCCGTTTTCCGTAGTGACCGAACGCTCTTCAAGGTCTATCTGCAGTCCGTCAAATTCAAACCGCCCTGCCTCGCCCTCCTGCCGGGCAAAGCGGGTATAGCGCCGTATCAGGGAAACGATACGGGCGAGCAGCTCGTCCATATCAAAGGGCTTTGTCAGATAATCGTCCGCCCCTGCCCGCAGCCCCCGCACCTTGGAAATGCTGTCATTTTTAGATGTGAACATCAGTATCGGCAGATTGCTTTCCTTCCTTATCTCCTCCAGCGTTTCAAAGCCATCCATGCCGGGCATCATAACGTCCAGTATCACAAGCTGATATTCCTTTTCTTTTAATTTTTTCAGCCCTTCCTTTCCGGTACTGCAGCAATCAGCTTCTATGTTTTCCGACAATACGCTCCGCTTGAGCAGAGCGCACAGCTCCCTGTCATCGTCTATTATCAAAATCTTATTCATGGCGCAGTCCCTCCCTTGTTTCATTGTGCCGTCGCCGTTCTTTCTCTATACTGCGTAATACACCTCCGCAGGGTACATTATAATTCTCCCCTGCGAACAACTCAAGCGCCTGTCGGCTTAAAAATCTATATAAAAAAGCGTGTGCCAAGGCGCACACCCGCGCTGAGCGCGTTCAAAAAAGGCACCTCCATGCAGCGCATGGAAGTGCCTCTCTGTGACCCGATAAGCCAGCCTGAAAAGTGCGGCGGCGTTCGACGTTCCCGGTCAGTTCTTTTTGTTTTCCACAGCTTCGCGCACCTTAGCGGGAACTGTAGGCTCGTGCAGCATAATGATAAACTTTTTATTTACTGCATTTTTAGCAGAAATTTCTGCAATTTCCCTTACTGCCTGAGCCAGCTTGTTCTGTTTCTTCATCTCTCTTCTCCTTTTCATCTGCAGTATTATATTTATTCCCTTTACAGGGAAGAATACTGAGCGTTTCGACTGCAGCCGCCATAACGACGGCTCCCTTCCACGACACGCGCGGAATGACTGCAAAACATCCCCAGAGCAGCATCCCGCACAGCACGGATTTCCATTTCCGCTTCTTCTTTTCACTTTCAGAAAAATATCCGTCTTTTCCGGTTTCTCCCGGAGCCTTTGCCATCAATACCAAAATACAGCCTGTCCATATGGATATCATCATTCCTGCCGGAATCCTGACGAGTATCCACTCCCCCGCCAGTCCGGTCAGGCAAATGAACACCATAGCCGCCGTACATCTGCCCGCCGTCCTGCAGTGTACTCCGCCCGCCCAGTACCGCAGTCCGCAAAACGCTGCCAAAAAGACCGCAAACTCCGCACTCCTTCCGAGGACAGCCCCTGTCCCCAAAATGATCAGCAGCTTGAATATACCATCTAAAAATATCTCCATTCCGTATTCCGTTATCTGGAATTCCTCTTCCGACAGCTCCAATTTTTTTTGACTCCATACGGAAATCAGATAAGCAAGTTTCTTCATTATAAGCACCTCTTTTTTATTTTATCATCTTCTTTCCTGTTACAATTATTTTTTCCTGAACGTCTGCCTTATTTTCTTAAACGCACTCTTTTAGTGTTCTTTTTCATATATTTTAATATGTAGTCCTTTCTTTCCTCTTTTTCTACAATATGATATTATACTTTCAATAAGGGGGGCGGACTTTTCATGAGCTTTAATATTTTCATTTGTCAGGCAATCTCCACTATTGCTTTTATAAGCATGTGCAACTTAATACTTTTTCCTCTACGGCGGAATATCTATGCAATTTATCTCTATTCTTATATTGCCTTCTGCTGTTTGATAGTTGCACCATTTATAGGTCAGTCTGGCACCCCAATTATGCTTTTGGGCTCTTCTTTAATTCTGCTTTTATTCAGCAAAATAAACCGTTTTTATAACCTTATCCTTTTTCAATCAATCTGGTTTTTGAGCCTTCTGACGGATTATATTTTATCCATCCTTTTCCGCTTATTAGGATACGATTTTAATCGTATGCGTGCATCCTTTACAATCATTCTCCTCTTCTCCCTCCTCCATGCCCTTCTGTGCGTCCTTCCCTGCTATTTTCTCGGCAGACGTCTGCGCCGCAGCCGCCTGTTTTCCGACGGCGACATCATCCCGGACAAGATTCAGAAGCTCCTGTTCACAGATGTCACCATCTGCTCCTGCATTTTCCTGTTCAATATCTTTTTCGGAAGCCTCAATAATTACCCGACGGAAATCCTCTTATTCAACGGCGTGCTCATCCTTTCCTTTTCCGCTGCGAATTTTATCATTTTTCTGATACTCTACCGCACACTTCAGGAAAACAAGCGGCTCGAGCTTCGCACGCAGGAACAGGAAAAGCTCACAGAATATATGATCCAGCTCGAAAATCATTATCAGGAGATACGACGTTATAAACATGATTATATGAACATCCTGTCCACCATTAACGGTTATCTTCAGGAGGGAGACCTCGAAAAGCTGAAAAACTATTTTGACCTGCGCCTCGGCTCCGTCAATCGTCTCATGTTCAATAACGACGCGACCATCGCAAAACTCGCTCTCATCCGTGCTCTGGAAATAAAAGGACTTCTTTATACCAAGCTCATTCAGGCTATGAATCTTGACTTGAACGTATCTCTGGAGCTGACACAGGAATTCTTCCATTTCCCTGTAAATATGCTTACCCTAACCCGAATCCTCGGAATCTTTCTGGATAACGCCATGGAAGCCGCCGTACTCACAAAGGAACGCCGTTTCCACATCGCTATCCTTCAAAAAGACCAAAAGATAATCTTTCATATTGAAAATTCCACCCTGCCACTGCCGCAGCCCCTCGAATGCCTGATGAAAGAGGGTTTTACCACAAAGGAAAATCACAGCGGCATCGGGCTTTCCACCGTTTCCATGCTTTTGGACTCCATCCCCGAAATTTCTCACAGGATGCTCTGTGAGAACGGTCTTATGAAACAAATACTTGTCATACCTGCAAAGGAGAAAAATACATGATACCGATTTATTTATGTGAAGATGATAAAAATCAGCTCGACCTGCTCGCCTCAACAATAGAAAAATATATTTTCATTCAAGGCTACGATATGGAAATCGTGTGCCGGGCTGCTTCCCCGCACGATCTTCTTTCCGCTCTCGCCCCCAAGGCTGAGACCGCAGTCTATTTTCTTGATATTCAGCTTGGCTCTGACATGGATGGTATCGAACTTGCCGCCAAAATCCGAAAAAACGACCCGAGAGCGTTCATCATTTTTACGACCACTCATTCCGAAATGGCGATGACCACCTTCCGCTACCAGGTAGAACCTCTTGATTTTCTGGTCAAGGATGATCCTCAGTATACCTTCCAGATACTTCACTGTCTGAAAAATATCATTGAAAAAAGCTCTGTTCCCGCCCCCGACATCCGGCTGCACCTGCATCTGCCCGATCAGGATCTGTTCCTTCCGGTCAGCGAAATCCTCTATATCCAGTCTACTGCGGCGCACCGTATCACAATCCATACCGTAAACGGCATCTATCAGTGCGGCGGTTCCCTTAACGAAACGATGTCCCGCCTCGACGACAGCTTTTTTCTCTGCCACAAATCCGTTCTCGTAAATACCCGGCATATCCGTTCTATTTTCCGGCGTCCCTGTTATATCGAGCTGGACGGCGGTGCGACATGTCCCTGTGCCCAGCGACGTTTTAAACAGCTTCAGAAACTCATGGAGACTCCCTGACATCCCCTTGCCCCATTTCTATAATCCCTTCTTTCAAAAGGACTGCATAAAGCGGTCCTAAAAAAATGCCCGCAATCCCAAACAGCTTTACTCCTGCGTATACTGAAAACAGCATCACGACCGGATACATCCCCGTCTGTTTTCCCAAAAGCTTTGGCTCCAGATATTCCCTGACTATCACACAGGCTGCATACGATACGGCTATGATCAATGACTTCCCAATATTTCCCAGTATAAGCTGCCACACTGCGGCCGGAATGAGCACAATTCCTGTTCCTATAAAAGGCAGCGCATCTAAAATCCCAGCCGCTATCCCTATCCACACCCCATTTTTTACCCGGGCAACCACAAGCCCTGCCGCCGCAGTCAGAGATATCGCCGCTATTATCACCATCTGCGCCTTCAGATATCCTCCTATCAAAGAAAGCGTCCGTCCCCCATACCGCCAGACGCTTTTTCCAACATCCGTTTTCTGCACCTTTAATGCTATCTCCGGATAATCCTTACACAAAAGCACAGATGATATCACCCATATTCCGACAAATCCCAGCACTGACGCCAGCGAACGGCACCATTCCACCGACTGGCCCACCGCCTTCGGAAACGCTTCCTTCCTTAGCTGTCCTGCCAGCATATCCCATTTTTCAAGAAATCTCCGTTCTATTTCCTCTGCCGGGACTCCCATATGCTCTTCCAGAAAATCACAGCAGCCCTTCATCACTCCATCCGCCCGCTCCAGTACGAGCGCCGCCCTGTCCCCAAGCTTCGCCGCATGGAGCGTCCCCCACGAAAAGCACGCGCAGATCACCGCGACCACAAGCCCCGCCCCCAAAACAAACATCCCCGCCAGTAAAATCTCCCTGCGGATATGAAATTTTTCATGAACGCGCTCCAGCATCGGCTCGCACGCATACACGACCGCAAACGCCAGCAAAAAAGGCGCCGCCAGAGGGAGCGCATATCGGAATACCAGCAGAAGCGCTGCTGCAAACAACGCTGCCTTCAAAATATTTTTCCATTTTTTCTCAAAAAAATCACCCATACCGCCCCTCCTTTTGTAAGAGGTAGTATGGGTAATTCTTTTTCTTCTATGTGGTCTTTACCATATCATTTTCTGCCGTTTTCTGGCGGTTTCTCACGGAATTTTCCGCCATTCCCAATATCAGGAATAAAAACGGCGTACAGCACACCTGCTGATAACAGAAAAAATCATGCGCCCCGTAAACGAGCGCCGCCAGCAGCCCTGCCAGAGCAAACGGCGCAATCCTCCGGGCCTTAAAGAAACGCACGCACGCCGCCGCAAAAACAGCCGCAAACGCCGCCAGCCCTATAAGCCCCATGCAGAACAGCACGTTTAAAAATTCATTGTGCGCGTTCGTCAGCATCTGGTCGTGTCCGAAATAACGGTTCAGCTCCCGCGTCAGCTCTCCGTCCGCATAGCAATACATCGAAAAGCTGTCCGGTCCCACGCCCACAAGCTTTTTAAACAGCGGAAATCCCCCAAAGGTTTCCATTGTAAATTTCCACGAAAACCCCCGGGAATTCCCCCAATACCGGTCGAACAAAAGATATTGATTCGTACTGGCAAATCCGAACCACTGCTTCAAAAGCCCCGTCGTATTCGCCCACACTGTAAATACATAGCCAACAATCCCTGCTCCCGTCAGGATACATGCTCCCCTGCGCCACAGCCCGGCGCTTTTGATTTCCGTTTTTCCTTCATGTGCCTGTCTGTAAAATAACAGCACGATATATGCAATACATGTCAGTAAAAATAATACCCATACCATCGTGCTCTGCGAAAAAAAGACCGAAAGCCCGTCCAGCTGCACTGCTTTTTCCGGAAACAGTATCTGCAATATCCCTATCAGCTTAAAGCTCCCGAACATCAAAAGCAGCAGTTCAAAAAAACGCTCCAGCCTGTCGAGGCTGCCGCAGGACGCCAGGAACACTCCCAAAAACAAAAATGCCATCGCCGCAAACGCACTGTCGCTGTTCTGCGTCACGACCGTGCCAAAACCCAGCATACAATATATTCCCAGCGCTATCCTCCATATCCCGCTTTCCGCCAGCAAAAATACGACTATACCAAGCACCAGTACCGTACACACATAGCTCGAATACCAGGATGCCTGCCCGATCGTCGATAAAAACATACGCTGGGTCTTTTCTCCCAGCCCCTCGTACATCCCCAGAGGGTCAATGGAAAACCGATGCAGGATACCCAGAAAAAACACCGCTCCGGAAGCCAGAAAATGTCCCGCAAATATAATCTTTTTCCAGGGGAAATACCTCGATGTCAAAAAATATATCAGCCCGAAAACAAGCTGCGTCCGAAGCCCCATCATCCAGCCGTCCACTCCTGTCCATGCGCCGGACTTATCCGCCGCAAACAGCCACGATACACATGCCGACAAAGTATACGCCGCCACCGCCATATCCAGACAGCTCAGCTTCCTGCGCTCTTTTGCTTTTCCGTCCATCCTGTCCAACAGCGCTGCCGCTCCCGCCGGTATCAGACAGACGGCGCTCACAATAAGAAAAAAGTCAAATTTACTCTGCCCCAGCTTTGCATAACGGTCCTTCATATAGAACGGAAACACCGTCAGCATCAGAAACACCCACAGCCCTGTCAGCCCCGAAGCGATTTTATACTTATTAAATGGAAAGTTTTTCCGTAAGCTCATACTCAACCCTTTTCCCCGTGGACGGATGTACAAAAGAAAGCCTTGCCGCCTGAAGCTGTATCTGGCATATTCCCATCTCCCGAGACACTCTGCGGCTTTCCTCGCTGCCATATTTTGCATCTCCCAACAGAGGCATTCCGGCATTCGCCATCTGCACCCTTATCTGATGATGACGCCCCGTATCCAGGTTCACCTCCACGAGCGCACAGCTTCCCTGCCGTCCGAGACAGCGGTATTCCAGACGCGCCTCCTTTGCGTCCGCTTCCGACGGTTCTGCTATCCTCGCACCGCCGCCCGGCAGTTTTATCATATAATCTTTTAAGACTACGGATTCATTTTCCGGCAGTACCGCCCCTACCTCCGCATATACCTTCGCCCGGTATATCTTTTCGAGCCGGCGTTGTGCCACCTGCCCGCTCAGGGCTGCCGCCGCCCGCTGATTTTTTGCAAAGACCAAAAGCCCCGAAACCGGCTGATCCAGCCGATGGATCACCCCAAGATAGACCGGCTGCTTTTTCCCGGGAATCCCGCAGCGCACACTCGCTCCTGCTCCCGAAACGCTCACAACACTCCTGCCTTCCTTTGACAGATGATTTTTCAGTTCGCTGACCATGTCCGGCTCAGATATCCTGCCGCTCTGTATCGCCAAGCCGGCAGGCTTGTTACAAACGAGTATATCCCCGTCCTCATAAATGATTTCAGTCCTCAATCTGTTCTCCTCCATCCTTTTGCCTGTTCCCATCATAAGCGAACCGTCCCGTCCTGTCAATCAACAAGACTTCCGCGCTGAAATACCGGCATCTAAAATACGCAGGCGGCTGCGCCCGAAAGCGCCGCCGCCTGTATCAATTTCATATTCACACCTTGAAACGGTATCCCACGCCCCATATCGTCTCGATATACTGGGGATTTGCCGTATCCACTTCTATCTTCTCGCGTATCTTCTTGATATGCACCGTTACCGTTGCGATGTCACCGATCGATTCCATATCCCAGATTTCCCGGAACAGTTCCTCCTTTGTGAATACATGGTTCGGATTCTCCGCAAGGAATGTCAGCAGGTCAAATTCCTTCGTTGTAAACGCCTTCTCTTCTCCGTTTATCCAGACGCGCCTTGCCGTCTTGTCAATCTTTAACCCCCGTATCTCAATGATGTCATTCGCTTTCTGATGGCTGCTTGTCAGTCTCTCATAACGTGCCATATGCGCCTTCACGCGCGCTACCAGCTCACTCGGTGAAAAAGGCTTCGTCATATAATCATCTGCCCCGAGCCCCAGCCCTCTTATCTTGTCGATATCATCCTTCTTGGCGCTGACCATCAGGATAGGCACGTTCTTCTCATCACGGACACGACGGCACACCTCAAAACCGTCCATTCCCGGAAGCATCAGATCCAGAACTATCAGGTCAAAATCCTCCTGCAGCGCGCGCAGCAGGCCTCTGTCTCCGGTATTCTCGATATCGACCTCGAAACCGCTCAGCTCCAGATAATCCTTTTCAAGGTCCGCAATAGCGACCTCATCTTCAATGATTAGTATTCTGCTCATCAGTATTTGCCTCCCTGTATTTACGGATCACGAAATGAAGGCATGTCCCTTCACCCTCCTTACTGGTTGCCCAGATATAGCCGCCGTGATCCTCTATGATTTTTTTCACAATGGACAGGCCGATGCCGCTTCCGCCCTTCATCGAATTGCGGGACGCATCCGTGCGGTAAAAACGTTCGAAGATGTTGCCCAAATCCTTTGCCGCAATGCCCTTGCCGTTATCCTCTATCTCCACACGGATAGAATCCACCTCGTCAAGGAGCCGGATGTCTATCACACCCTTTGCCTTGTCCATATATTTAATGCTGTTGCCGATAATATTGTTGATGACTTTTTTAAGCTGCTCAGGGTCGGCGATGATACGCGTTTCCTGATCGACCAGATTGGAATAATTCAGCTGAATATCCTTGGATTCCAAATCCAGTCCCACGTCCTCCACACAATCTTCAAAAAACTCCGCCACATTTATCCTGTGAAAATTATATGGAATCCGGTTGTTGTCGATACTGGAATAATATGTCAGCTCATTGATAAGCCTGTCCATATCGTTCGCCTTCGTATATATCGTGCGAAGATATTTGTCACGACGCTCCGGCGTATCTGCCACCCCGTCAATGATACCTTCCACATATCCTTTTATCGCAGTAATAGGCGTCTTTAAGTCATGGGTGATATTGCTGATAAGTTCCCGGTTCTGCTTTTCATTCTGAAGCTTCTCCTCCGTGGATTCCTTCAGCCTAAGACGCATATCCTCATAATTGCGGTACAGCTCTCCTATCTCATTGTCGTCCTCCGATTCAAGGATATAATCAAAATTGCCCTCCGCAATCTTCTGCATCGCCAGATTGAGCCTGTTGATAGGTGAAAAAACGCCCTTATGTATCCACTGCGTCAAGACCATGCTCGTGAGCACCAGAATAAATATTATCGCCAGAAACATATCCATCAGGAACGTCTTGGATATCACGCTCGTGATACGCGTCACAATAAATACGCTTCCCTCGGAGCCGTCCGAAAAACGGAAATCCACCTGCTTTACCAGCTTACGCAGGTCATTAAAGTAAAATGCCGAATCCGCCCGCTCGCTGTCCTGTCCGTATACCGGAAGACGATTCCATATCTTCTGCGCCGCTTCCCTGTTCCCCGCATAAAATATGCTGTCATCCTTACGTACAATAACATAAGAAGAATATTCCGAAGCCTCTTCATTCAGCTTATCCAGATAAGAACTGTCCTCCAGACACGCCTCGTCATCCCTCGATGCATTCAGTATCTTGTCAAACAGTTCGTCCGTAGCTCCGCTGAAACCGTCTATGGTGTCCGACATCATCGTATAATCACTCAGTCCCAATCCGTAGCTCGGCTCATCCGTATGGACCATGACCGCCCCTATCATAATAAATGCGACCAGCGACAAAAGCACCGGCAGCAAAATGATAGTCAAAAAAGTTATCGCCAGTTTTGTTTTGAATTTCATGCTCATCTCCCCATTTATGATACCAGTATATCATAATCCCCGCTTCCTTTATATTAAATGAGCGGAATATATTTCTAAAAAAATTCTAAAGTGCTTTTTTCAAAAAAACTATCAAAAACCTGTTGACATTTTTCTCTTTCTCTGCTATGATTCAATCATGATAACAGTAATCGTTATTGTTTAGAGAGGAGATGAGGTACAGATGCCGGCCTTGAAATACAGCCGCCAAAGGGAGGCTATCAAGAACTTCCTTATGACGCGCCGTGATCACCCGACCGCAGATGTCGTTTACCACTCTCTGCGAACTGAATTCCCCAACATCAGCCTCGGTACCGTATATCGGAATCTGACGCTGTTAGCTGACCTGGGAGAGATTTCCCGGCTCAGGCTCGGGGATGGCGTCGATCACTTCGATGCCGATACAAGCCGTCATTATCATTTTGTCTGTAACAGATGTCATTCCGTATCGGATCTTGACCTCGACCTCCCGGATGCATTTGATGTACTCCACGGGACAGACAGATACGGCAACCGGGTCGAAGGGCACGTCTCGTATTTTTATGGAACCTGCAGTTGCTGCAGCAAAGCTGTTTCCAGCTGACTACAGGAAAATAGGCGAACTTCCCACCGTACTGGTGAGGACTTTTTAAAACGAAAGGAGATTTTTACTATGAAAAAATTTGTATGTTCTGTATGTGGTTATGTTTATGAAGGTGAGGCTGCTCCTGCAGAGTGCCCCGTATGTCATGTTCCTGCTTCCAAGTTCATCGAGCAGACTGATGAGAGAAGCTGGGCTGCAGAGCATGTTGTAGGCGTTGCACAGGGCGCTCCTGAAGATATCATCGCTGACCTGAGAGCAAACTTCGAGGGCGAGTGCTCTGAAGTTGGTATGTACCTGGCTATGGCTAGAGTTGCTCACAGAGAAGGTTATCCTGAAATCGGTCTGTACTGGGAGAAGGCTGCTTATGAAGAAGCTGAGCACGCTTCCAAGTTTGCTGAGCTGCTGGGCGAAGTTGTTACCAACTCCACAAAGAAGAACCTCGAGATGAGAGTAGAGGCTGAGAACGGCGCTACCGCTGGTAAGACCGATCTGGCTAAGAGAGCAAAAGCTCTGAATCTGGATGCTATCCATGACACCGTTCATGAGATGGCTCGTGACGAGGCTCGTCACGGCAAAGCATTTGAGGGTCTGCTGAAGAGATACTTCGGCTAAGAAGAACCCTTCTGAATCACGGTTTTTAAAAGAGGAGCAGGATTTTTCCCTGCCCCTCTTTTTTGTATACAAAAAATATGCAAAAACAAATTCTGACGGAGACTTCTCCGCATTTACCGAATATTTATCTTTTCTTTCGCCGCCCTTACGCTCTCCGCGTACTTTTCATCCACCTGTTCCAGCAGATATCTGGGCGAAAGAAACGCCGCATCATGAAGCTGCTCCAGCGCATCCCGCTGCTGCCGGGTCATACCGGACGGCACGACCACACGGGTCTGCCACACCGACACGCAGCCTGTAAATTCTACCATCCAGAACAGCGGCTCCATACTCCTCTCCATTTTCCCGTGTAAAATTGTCTGATCATACCCCGCTATCTCAACAAGTCTGCCGATATGGGACGGCAGCGGTTCCTCCACATTCCCATTCGGCAATATCAGACATTCGCAGTTATCCTCATCCTCCCGATGCTTATGTATAAATTCCAATGCCGTCATGGCTTCCCCTCCTTCAGTCGCAAGTTCATTTTATAAAGCTGTTCTCAGAATATCAAACACTTCTCTATTTGTAAATAAACAGTTTTTAACCGCCGTCTTAAACTTTTTGTTCCGGTAAAATATCTATACTTCTGAAAACACCTAATCCATAAACGCAAAGGAGATTTAACCATGAGAAAAAAACATATGTTTTCAGCAGCCCTTTTTACAGCCGCTATGCTTTCTGCATCTGCCTGCGGTACCCGGACGCCTGCCCCTGAAAGCGTTCCCACAGAGACTTCCGTCATTATCGAAACTGCAGATACAAACGCTCCGGATGCCGCCGAACCCTCTGACGCCGACAGTTCTGAACAATCTTCTATCTCCGGCACAATAGATGAGATAAAAGATTTCATGTTCATCCTGACAACTGACGATGGCGTTTCTTATGTGCTCAGCTTCGATTCCGAAAAGCCTCAGGGACTTGACAGTGTCGCCGCCGGCGATAAAGTAACCGTTACTTATACCGGCGTTCTGAGCGACGTAGATGCCTTTACCGGCACCATTATTTCCGTCGAAAAGGCAGAGTGAGCTTTTTTCTACCCGTCCGGCTTTTATATCCGGGCGGGTCTTCTTCATGTTGGACCGCTGTGCGCTGCAGCTATAACAAATCAATATCGTTACGAAAATCTTAAAAAACTCTTTCTGCATTTTTCACTTTTATCTGGTAGGGTAGATAAAATACATCATATAGACCGCCGCAGTCCCTGCGGCATGGAGGATAAAACGATATGCTTTCTCTTTTTATAGATGCAGCGTCCGGCGCTCTCGCCGTCCTGCCTTTTCTTATCATACTGGAAATCGTCGCCCGCAGGCTGATCCCATTCCTTCCGCTCAGACATCTGGTCGGTGAAGGAATGCTCAGCTTCCTTCTCGCCGCCCTTTTATCCGTTGCGCAGGTTCCCGGATTTTACGAATTTTACGCTGACCTCCGATTCAACCTGACGCCCTTTTCCCAGATTCCCCTGCACCCGCTCTGGTATGCGCTGTATTTCCTGTTTTTTTCTGCGCTCGGTGCAATGCTCCCCCTGCTCTTTTCCTTCTTTCAGAAAATGAGCGTCTGTCTCCTGTACGGTCTGGGAATTGCCCTGCTCATTGAGCTCCTGCGTATCTTCACACTCCATACCTCAGGCGTGGATGCCCTTATCATCGCTGCAGCAGGAGCTTTTTGCGGATATGCCCTTTTTCGACTCATCCGCAGACTGTTCCCCGCTTTCTGCTCCTCATGCCTTTTGACAGCCGACTGTCTTAGCATCCATCCCTCCCTTAAATGGGAATCTGCCATGATAACACTTTCCGCGCTCGGAAGCGCCCTGCTTTTTGCGCCGCTCATCCGCGAAACAGCCGGTGCGCTGTTTCTGTGAGCATACTGCATAATGTAAGTAACTGCGTTCACATAAACCGTGCTCTCATCCTTTTTCTTTGATACACCATATCCAAAACGGATGTACAATCCTATATTGCCAAAAACAAAAGAAGAACCCGGAAAACGGTTTAAATCGCCGACCTCCGGGTTCTGTCTTTTATTCCATAATCCTTTTGATATCCAAATCCCCTCTTATATCATCCGTTCAGGCATCATATTACACTTCTGCCCGCTTCAAAATTCCGACTCCTATCGGATGAGGTCCCGTGTGTACGCCTATCGTCGCTCCTATCTGATAAATACTTATCTCCTCGATACCCAGTCTCTCCTTTACCAGATCCTTGAGCATCTCCCGAAAAGCAACAGCCTCCTCACGGTCATATCCGAATCCGATGCAGAAGCTGTATTCCCCCGGCTTCGCACCGATCTCGTCCATATATTTTTCCGCCATCTCCACAACCTTCTGCATGGATTTCTGACGGCTTCTTGCGATGCCGGAATTGAATATCTCGCCCTCCTTCAGTGTGATGAGCGGCTTTATCTTCAGCGCACCGGCTGCAATTCCTTTAAGCTTTCCTATTCTTCCGCCATGTCTCAGATAATCAATACTTCCGATCGTAAAGAATATACGCCCTGTTTCCCGTATCGGGAGAAGCGCCTCCACGACCTTTTCATAAGAAAGCCCCATATCGCGCAGTCTGCATGCTTCCAGTACAAACATCCCCTGTAAAACCGTATTAAAAGTACAGTCCATTATCGTAAGCTTTGCATCAGGATATTCTTCCAGTATCATATCCTTTGCGGTTACAGCCGACTGCATTGAACCGCTGAATTTCTTCGTAATACAAATACAGAGCATCGGGATACCCTGCTCGGCATATTTCTGAAATACCTCATAATAATCATGCACCGACGGCATCGACGTCTTGGGAAATACATTCGGATGGTCTACCATTTCCTGGTAAAACTCCCGTACCCCCATCTCTTTCATCTCTTTCTTATACGTCTCACTGTCAAACGAAACATAAAAAGGCACTACTTCTATATTTTTCTCCTTTGTCAGTTCCTCAGGCAGATCCAGAGAACCGTCGCTTATGATGCGTACATTTTCCTGCATGATAACACCTCTCGCTTCATCCGGTTTTAAAAACTACTTTTCACAGTGTTTTTATATTATCACACCAAATCCGGTATGTATAGAGTGTGAGAAGTTTTTATTTTAAAAATCCGTTCACGATCTGAGCCTCGGCCTCTTCCTCCGTAAGCCCCAGCGTCATCAGCTTGATGATCTGTTCGCCCGCTATCTTTCCTATCGCTGCCTCATGTATCAGTGCGGCGTCAATATTGTTGGCTGTCAGCTCCGGAATTGCTTCTATCCGTGCCTCATCCATAATGATCGCATCACATTCCGTATGACCGGCACAGCGCGTATTTCCGTTCAGACGCGAAATAAAGACCTGATGGGATTTATCCTTTGCAACCGATCTGGAAACGAGATTAGCGCTGGATCCCTCGCCGTTTAAGTTAACTACAAAACTGCTTTCCGCCTCCTGCGTCCCATGGGTCAGCAGTCTCTCCCTGATGACCAGTTTCGCATCCGCAGCCAGGTCTGCCACTGTCTTTCTAATGGTGGAATCTACTCCTTTTATCTGAACCATCTCCATCTCAAGATAGCTGCCATCCTCCATTGTTATCTCAGTAGTCGGATTTAATACACGTTCGCCCTTGCCGTCGCCGCTGCCGTAATGCTTTTCCACATATTTCACTTTTGCATTCTTGCCGACAAAAAAACGATGTATACCGTCATGCTCCGACTTCTGCTCCCCGCAGTTATGAATGCCGCAGCCTGCCACGATGACAACATCCGCGCCCTCGCCGATATAAAAATCGTTATATACAACCTCTGTCAGCCCGCTTTCGCTTAAAACAACAGGAATATGAACGCTCTCCTTTACCGTATACGGTTTGATACGGATATCAATGCCCGTGCCGTCCTCCTTGGAAACGATATCGATATTGGCTGTCGTAGCCCTCTGCGCCGTCTGACCGTTTGCCCGCAGATTGAACGCCCCTTCCGGCACCTCATGGAGGTCAGCCACCTCTTCTAAAAGCCTTTTCTGTATCTCATCTATTTTCTGTGCCATGCCGCCTGTCCTCCTTACCTTTTAAATACATTGCATGAATCGACCGCTGAAGCCGTACCGAGGATCTGAGGAAGTATCTCCTCCCTCGTGCCCTGCTTGGAAATCTGTCCATCTGCGATCACAACGATTTCATCCGCAATATTCAAAATCCGTTCCTGATGCGAAATTATCAGGATAGAACCATTTGTTGTCTCTCTCATCCGCTCGAATACCTGTATCAGATTCTGAAAACTCCACAAGTCGATGCCGGCCTCCGGCTCGTCAAATACAGAAAGCTGTGTCTTTCTCGCAATAACCGTCGCAATCTCGATACGCTTTAACTCGCCGCCGGACAGGCTCGCATTTACCTCTCGGTTGATATAGTCCTTCGCACAGAGCCCGACTTCCGCAAGATATTGACAGGCATCTGCCGCAGACAGATTTTCCTTCGCGGCAAGGCGCAGAAGGTCAAGGACCTGAACGCCCTTAAAGCGCACCGGCTGCTGGAAAGCAAAGCTTATCCCCATATTCGCGCGCTCCGTGATGGATGCATCCGTAATATCCTTCCCGTTAAAATAGATTTTGCCCGAAGCAGGCTTATAGATTCCGGCTATCAGCTTCGCCAGCGTGGACTTTCCTCCGCCGTTCGGCCCGGTAATTACCACGAATTTGTTATCATCTATCGTCAAGCTCAAATTTTTGATAATATCTTTTTCGCCTTTTTCATCCTTTACGTCAAAGGATACGTTCTCTAATGTAAGCATGAGTTCCTCCTGATCGATCACAAAAAATATTGCGGTTTGACCCGTTCTGCTTATTATACCCGATTCTAAATTTCATTACCAGATGATTTCAAGAAAAAAGGAGCCTTTCGGCTCCTTTTTTCATCAGTATTCCTGTTATTTTCCCATTCCGGCAAAATCTCCGTCCGTTCCGCATATATCCCCGGACGGCAATACTGTCCGTATTATATATGATATCTTTCTCTCCGCTTTAACCCTTTACCGCTCCGAGCATGATGCCTTTCACAAAATATTTCTGAATAAACGGATATACGCAGATAATAGGAAGGGTTGCCACCATTGTTGCCGCCATACGAAGAGAGTCCGGCGTGATCGTCATTCCTGACTTCGCATTAGACATCTGGGCTGATGTTGTCGCTCCGGTATTATACTGATTCAAAATCTCCACAAGGATCGACTGCATCGGTTTCAGATTCTCACTCGATGTATACAAATAAGCATCGAACCAGGAATTCCACTGAGTGATCGCCACAAACAAGGCTACCGTCATGAGTATCGGTTTCGCCAGCGGGAGAATTATCTTCCAATATACGACCAGGTCGTTCCCGCCGTCAATTTTTACCGCCTCAAACAGCTCGTCCGGCATGGATTCGATATAAGACCGGATCAGTATCATGTTATAGACGCTCATTATCAGCGGGAAAATGAATACCCAGAAATTATCCAACAGTCCCAAATTTTTCAGTACCATATAATACGGTACCTGACCGCCTCCGAAATACATCGTAAAAACAAACATCATATTCCAGAATTTTCGTCCGATCAGCTCTTTTCTGGACAGAGAATATGCCAGCATAGACGTACACATTACTGCCAGAGGCGTACCGATAAAAGTTCTTGCCAAAGTCACTCCAATAGAGTGAACAAATGTAGACCGGCCAAGGATTTCCTTATAACTCAGGATACTCAGCTTGCGTGGCCAGAAATACAGACCACCTTTCATTGCATCGGTAGGGTCATTAAGCGATACGATAAAAATATTCCAAAACGGATAGACCGTCACAACCGTTACCACTATCAGAAACACTACTTTACAAATATCCAAAACCCACTCGCTCGGTGTCCGTGGCGCTTTTTTTCTTTTCACAGCCGTTTTTGACATATCTCGCTCCTTTCTCAGAACAATGCTGTATCGTTTAGTTTCGCCGTGATCCTATTGGCGCACATTACCAATGCAAATGAAACTACCGACTTAAACATTCCAACCGCTGTTCCATATGAATACATCCCTTTTGTCAGACCATAGCGATACGAATATGTATCCAGTACATCAGAATAATTCAAGATAGCATTATTTCCCATCAGCAGCTGCTGTTCAAATCCTGTTGTTAAAATACCGCCGATTGCCAATATCAGCATGATACAGATAGTTCCACGGATGGCCGGAAGTGTGATATGCCAAATCTTCTGTACCCGGTTGGCTCCGTCCACCTCCGCCGCCTCGTACAGTCCCTGGTCGATACCTGAGATAGATGCCAAATAAATAATCGCATTGTATCCCATGTTTTTCCATGTATTTGCAAATGCGATTATCCACCAGAAATATTTTCCGTTCTGGAAAAATAAGACCGGTTCCTCCACGATATGAAGTGCCACGAGAATATCATTTATCACGCCGTTTCCGGATAAAAATGTCAAAAAGATGTTGGATGCGATTACCCATGAAATAAAATATGGAAGATAAGATGCCGTCTGTACAAATTTTTTTACCTTAACATTTTTAACTTCATTCAGAAATATCGCGATCAGTATCGGTGCCGGGAAAGAAAATAAAAGTGTCAGCAAACTGGTCGCCAGCGTATTTCTCATTATCATTTTAAAGTCATTTTCAAAAAAATACTGAAACCATTCCAGTCCCACAAACGGTGCGTTCAGCAGGTCCTGCCAGTATCCGTTCTGTGATGGTCTGTAATTGGTAAACGCCATATATAGACCGGTCATTGGGGCATAACATATCAAAGTAACCCATATTAGAGCTGGGATCATCAACAAAAATAAATATCTTTGATTCCACAGCCTCTTGTGCAGAGCTTTTGAAGATGGTTTTAATTTCTTCTCCTTTGACATAATCTCTCCTTCCTTGGCGAAAGAAAGGCAGCTATCACAAAACTGCCTTTCCTTCACGCTTTCAAAATCCGCTATGGAATTTTTAATCAGTTTTATTCCGCATCTGCAGTTCCCCAAAGTTCCATACGGGCTTTATAGTTTTCCGTAATAATAGCCTCAACGTCCGCCATACCTGCTGCTTCCAGATCAGTCATCATCTGTTGATATACCGCATCACATTCTTCGACAGTTGCTGCGTTTACCATATTAGGATATGCCTGACTGATAATATCCTGCACTTTCTGAGCTTTCAATGCTTCCGTACTATTACCTGCCGGAATCAGATTATCAAACTCTGCCGTATCCCAGTATGCATTAGTGATATTCTGATATGCATATTTTGCAGAACGATCCTGTTCATTGAACCAAATACGACATGTAGTATTATCGTCAGGATGACGATCATTCTTTACAAACCATGTCCATTTCGTGATTCCTGTGTCATTTACTGTATTAGTCGGATCTGCCTGATAACGCTCTACAATGTCTCCGATCGGTGTACGAACGCCATCAACAAACTCCCAATCCTGACCTTCGATTCCCCATAACAGGAGATCCTGTCCCTCCTGGCTTGCACAATAATCTACGAATTTTAAAGCTGCATCCAGATTTTTACAGTTCTTTGTAATAGCTATCGCATCCCAGCCAAGAGAACTTCTTCCACTCAGGGTTGTTTTCTCCGGATCATAGCCATCTGCTACAACCTTATATGCCAAATATTCCGCATTCTCATTGTCAGCCCCCATCAATGCCGCACTTGCTCCCCAAGTATCCCAATATGCACCGATATATCCAAAGGCATTTCCCTGACTCAATTTTTGATTAAGCAATTCTTTATTATTGGTAGTCCACTCTTTATCTAAAAATCCTTCTCTATACAGGGTATTCATATCATGAATAGCTTTCAGATAATCAGGATGGCTTACTCTGTAATGAACATTTCCACTATCATCAACATAGTATGTTTTCATGCCGTACATTCCCGAAAATGTACCATGCAGGTTATCCGATCCGCCCGGTTCAGCCATTGTCACCGCCATACTATCCGCTCCTGCAAGCTGAGGATATTTTTCCTTAAACTTCTTTAAAACCTCAACCATTTCCGAAAAAGTAAACGGTTCCGAACTGTCTGCTCTTTCCTGTCCAACCAGATCCACCATGATGTCATATCTCATAACAAAACCGTTACAGGGATCCGGATCATAACCATACCAATTAGATAAATAATAATTATTTCCATCCGTATATCTGGTTTTATTCAATGTTTCGCTATACATCTTCTGCACATTCGGAAGCTGATCCATATAATCAGATAAATTTACCAATGCCCCTGCTTCAATATACTGATTTACAATATCCGATCCCCTATCCATCAAAACAATATCGGGATAATCCTGACCTGCAAGCATCAAGGATAATTTTTCTGCCGGATCACCTGTAGGACTGATAAGATTTATCGTTACCCCTGTCCGTTTCATCAGTTCTTTTGCCACAGGATCGTCAAATGTTCTTGTTCCGGAGTTTTTGTCAAAAAAGGAAATTACTGGCGTACCATCCTCCGCCATCTCACCTTCATTTGCTGCTACTACCGCTTCTTTTTCTCCCGCTTCTCCACCTGTCTGTGCAGCATCTTTTCCTGAACCACCATTCCCGCATGCAGCCATACTGCCTGCTGCTAATAATGCCGCCATCAGTAATGCAATTTTCTTTTTCATATTGTCCTCCTTTTTCTGATTTAACGATGCTTCATTTGATAAATCAAGCATACCTTTTATCAAGGACAATATAAATATTTGTTTTCAACAATTTATATCATTTTTTAATTATTCACAAGTTTTATTTGGTAATATATTATATATTGTATGATTTATATCTCATTTTTTAATTCATTTTATATAATTATATTTTTCTTTTTCGCCATTCATTCGGCGTCATTCCATATCTTTTTGTAAATACCGCTCCAAAATATGAAATATTTTCATATCCTACACTGCTCCCAATCTCCTTTACCTTCAGCGAAGAATCCTGCAGTAGCTCACACGCTCTTTCAAAACGATAATCTGTAATATATTCTAAAATAGTCTGACCAGTACCTTCTTTAAAGATTGATCTTACATAATTAACTGAAAGATGTATTTCTTCTGCCATTTCTTCCATTGTCATAGCTTCTCCATAATGGCGCTGAACATATTCCTGCACTCTCTTCACTACATAAGATGTCTTATCTTTATCCTTTTCTACCTCCCGGTTTCTGATATACATCTGAGCAAAATAATTCATTACCAGCTCTTTCATATCTCCAATACATCTGTAACCTTCTGTTTTACATTTTGCAAAAATCTGCTTTTGAATCCCATGATATGACGGATTTAACCGATGTTCTAGCAACATACAAACTCTGGAGATATGTCCTTCTATTTCATTTCGCGATAAATGCAAATTCATCAATTCCCCAAACAATAAATCTATTTCTTTTTCCACCTCATCAGGATTTTCATACGGAAATAACTTCCACAGTCTGTTCATTTTTTCCTCTATAAACTCAGAGATATTTTTTCTCTGTATATCCTCCCATAAAATTTCAGACTTTATTCCTTCGAAAAATCCTGCTTTTTGATAATAAACATATGTTTCCCATGTCTTCATTGCTGTAAAACATGAATGAAGCTCAGAAGCCTTGATACATCTGCGTTCAAAATAAATCCCATTATAAAGAAATCCTGATAGCTTTTCTAATAGTTGCTGTATCCTTTCTCCCCTTTCCCTTGGATCTACATAGCTGTGAAAAATAATCGTCATACATCCGTTTTCTAACCATAATGCCTGTATCCCGTTCATATTTTTTATCAAATATTCTACCAAAACCTGCGTTGTAATCCCCCAAAACATCAAGATACTATATCGTTCCACCCCCACGGAAACATCTCTGATACTTGCCAATTCCGCCAGAATATTTGAATCTGCTCCTTCTTCACAGATTTTTTTCAAAAGCTGCTGTTCCAACGCCTCTAACGAATGTAAGTAGAGACGATCCCTATCCATTTCTTCTTTTGCCTTTAAAATTACTTTGCCTATTTCTTTTTCCGTAAAAGGTTTTAACAAATAATCCATCGCTCCCATCTGCATTGCAGATTTCACATATGAAAATTCATCATATCCAGACAGAAAAATAACCTTAATTTTCCGATTCAGTTCATGGATTTTTCTTGCAAGTTCAATACCATTTACTCCTGGCATATGTACATCTGTAATAACAATATCTGGCGCATATTCTAAAACCATCTCATATGCAATACGCCCATTTCCAGCAGTCAATACCTGGAATATCCCCATTCCTTCCCAATCTATATGATCTTTAAGTGCTTTCAACTCCAATGGCTCGTCATCTACCAGTAAAAGACTCAGCATATCTTCCTTCCTCCCGAACATCTATTTTACCCTTTTAAGATAATTTTGCGTCCACACATCCTCAACTTTAGAAAGCCCTTCCTCTTCCATATCACGAAGCATTTTATAATAAAGCGACCGCATTTCTCCCCTACTTTCAGCATCAATGATCCTCGGAAAAGCTTTATCATAAATATTTTCTATTTTTGTCCACATCAAGGATTCTTCGGTTCCATTCTCCGGCTCCAACCCCAAAAATTCAGATATATCCCAATAATCATCTGCCATTCTTCGGTTCGCAAGTTCTGCCTCCCGAGAAACCTGATATTTTGTCATCATATCATACGGCGTTCCATCTTTTCCATTTCCATTTTTTATAAACCATATCCATCTCCGAATATCTGTTTTTTCAATCGCATCTGCTATATCCCTTGTAAACATTTCCACATTTTTCTCTTTTGGAGTCCTCACTCCATCTACATAATTCCAGTCCTCTCCTTCAATTCCCCACAACATGAGATATTGTCCTTCCTCGCTTGCCAGAAAATCTATCACTTTTAGAGCTGCGTCAATATTGGTACAATGATCCGTTATCGCAATCGCATCCCAACCGATCGAGTTTCTTCCCCCATAAGTTGTTTCATTTTCCTTAATCCCATCTCCCAACACCTTATAACAGGCAAAAAAGCTATCCTCTCCATTTATTTTCCTTAATTCTGCATTTACCTCCTGCACATCCCAATATGCACATGCTGTTGCAAATACTCTTCCACTGACCAATTTTTTCTGATAAAGCTCCTTGCGATTCAATATCCATTCCTTATCCAAAAGTTTCTCTCTATACATTTGGTTCATAAATTCTATCATATTTTTATAATTCGCATCCCTTGCCAAATGACGCACCTGACCATTTTGCACCGAATATCTCTTTAACCCATACATACCATGTAAACTTTCAAGATACCCATATTCCTTACAAACAGTAAATGGAATCATCTTTTCTTCTCCAATTTGCGGATATTTTTCAGAAAAACGTCTCAGCAAGGTCAAAAATTCATCTTCTGTAAAAGGCTCATCACTATCTGCCCGTTCTTTTCCAACAAGTTCTTTCAAATAATCATAACGCATCTGAAATCCAAAAGCTGCATCAGCATCCTTTCCATACCAGTTTCCAAGATAAAACAGCTTTCCATCCTCTGTTCGCATCTTTTTTAACATATCTCCATACATCTCTGTCACTGAGGGCAGTTTTGAAAGATAAGGCTCCAAATCCACTAAATATCCTGCGTCTCCATACTTATTGATAGCTTCAAGCTCAACCTTTATCATATCGGGATATTCTTTCATCGTAAACATCTGTTCTTCTTTTCCTGCTGCGTCTTCCGTAGAATCGATCACATGTATACTGACTCCTGTTTTTTCCATGATTTTCTGTGCAATCCGGTCATCAAAAAAATGCCTTTGCGAATTTTTATCAAAAAGCGTTAATTCAGCCTCTTTACCTATTACTTCTATATCCTCTGCCTCTGTTTCTTCTCTTTCCATTGCTATCCGAGAAGTACATCCCATCAAACAAGCCAATACAACACACACCATAATCCAGATTTGTTTCATAATGTCTCCTTATCCCGGCAATTCAATCCTTACCTTCGTGCCAAATCCAAGCTCACTTTCCAAATTAATTCCATACTCATCCCCATACTGCATTTTCAAGCGAATATTAACATTTCTCAAACCATATCCTCCTTCCGAACGATCCATGCTCTCCTGCAGCTCCATCATTTTTTCCGGAGATATTCCCTTACCATCATCAATTATTTCAATTATTGTTTTCCCATCCTGCCCGTATAACCGAATTAAAATATGAAAAACTTCTACATCATCTGTCCTTCCATGATGAATTGCATTTTCCACAATTGGCTGCAAAGTAAGCTTCATTATTTTATGATCCAGAAGTCCTTCATCTATAAGATATTCCAACATGATACTTTCTCCAAATCGAATTTTTTGAAGCTTCATATAACTATCTAAAATTTTAAACTCATCACATATCGTCAGCTCTTGATTTCCTTTATTTAAAGAAAGCCTGTAAAAATCAGCCAGACACACAATCGCCAATGCTGTTTCTCTATCACCATTATTGATTGCCATTGATGAGATCGAAGAAAGTGCATTATATAAAAAATGAGGGTTAATCTGCTCCTGGAGCTGATTCATTTCTGATATTTTTTGCCTTAGTTCCTTTTCATACGATTCTTCTATCGTTTCCTGAATCCGTTCTGCAAGTTTATTCACAGAGTCTGCAATCATTCCAATTTCATCTTTTTGTGTGTATAATATTCTATGTCCAAAATTTCCATAACTGATTATACCCGCTCCCTTCATTACATTTTCAACATTCTCCTGAAAACGTCTGCTCCAGTGTGCGATCGCAATGAATGCACATCCCGCGCACAGTACAAAAATGGAAAAGATTTTCACCGCCTCCCTTTTTACTGGTTTTCTGAACAACTGAGTATCTGCATATAAGATCAATTCTCCGCAATGTTTCGTGCTGCGTCTTCTTACCACCTGGTTTTCCAGCCCCAACTCATTTATCTGCTTTCCCTGCAGCTCTGCCCTGTTTGATATTTGTACTATACCTTCCTCATTTATCAAGACAATACAAAATCCCTCTTCTCCTGTTTCTAAAATTGAATATATCTCTTCTTGTCCAACAGATACTGTCAAATAATTTCGATATCTCCCTGTTTCATAACGGTTCATAAAACGCGAGAAAGAAAGGTTCCCATCAGAACCTTTCTCCATCTGCATTATCCCACCTATCTGAGGGAATCTCTCATTTGCTTCCGCTTCGTTTATTACATAAAAATAAAAATCATCCTTTGGCAGAGTACTGTTTGTACTGCATACAGAAATAGATAAGATTTCAGGATATAACATTCTTATATTCAAAAACAATGTATCCACATACAAATATAAATCTTCATACCCCATTCTTGTATAATCCGCTGTCAGATAATTCCATAATGTTTCATCCGTATACAGCATATTGGAAATCGTGTAATAATTTCCGCTTTTATCATCCAGACTCTGTCCAATCCTTTCAATTTGATAGTCCATATTCCTATTCATTCCAGATAATATCAACTGGCTTGTATAAAAATATACATATATCATAATCAATATCATTGGAAGGAGCGCAAACGTGATATACCACATCATTATTTTTGTTCTTAGCTTTTGCGATCTCACCTTTCCTCTCACGTTTGCTCTCCTCCTTTTTCTTCACTTATGACTCAAATACTTCTAAAATTACTGCATCCCAGCCATCCAGATTTACTGTAACCCTATTTTCATATGCCTTTTTTTCTCCGCCATGAATATCTACAACAATTCCTTTCTCCGGAAGTCCACCCCGCTTTGCTTCAAAGCCAAGCGCTGCCGGATACTCTGAAAAATTAAAAATTGCAGCGTATCGCTTTCCTTCATGCTCCAAAGTATAAAAAGGCGTCGTTCCATCTTTTAATTCTACCGGGACAAAAGCCTTTCCAAATCTCGCAATCCGATTCACTGCCTTGTCATTCGCAAACTGTCTGGCTCTGCTTCTGGCATTTTCAATAATACTCTCTTCTCCCTGAGGACCATAATTATCAGAAAGCATCATTACCGTTCCAGATATCGCTGCGGCATAATATCTCGACTTTGCTTCATTCTCCGTACTGACTCCTCTTCCATCAATGATCGAATGATACAACGGTACATGATCCGGATCATTAAACCGATAGATACGGTCATTTGTCCACCACGCAAAGTTCAGTGCATTCAGCACATAACGAACATCGTCATAATGACCGAAGGAATCACAGCAACATCTTCTTGCATGTCCCAGAAAATAAGGAAATAGCGGTGCAATAGAAAGACTTATGAAAATTTCTTTTCCACATTTTGCAATTTCCTCGTCAATGATGGAATAAACTCTGTTCAGCGCCATTCTTCCCGTCACATTTTTTTCAAAATGATTTCCTTCAACAGAACCATGACTTAAAAAATCAATTTTAATGTAATCCACTCCCAATGCCAGAAGAACACGAATATTATTTCTCGCATACTCTTCCCATACCGGATGTGTAACATCAAAAGGTACTGTCCCATCAGCAGCTGGCAATACTTTTCCCGTATAATCTTTTAAAAATAAATCCCTAATTTTTAAACCTGTGCCTCTAATCGGAAGCTCTCCCATGGCTTCCCTGCAGTTGCAAGGAGCTGCGTACCATCCCGCTTTCTGACCTCTCTTATGAATCCTTTCTATTTCTTTTTTTATCTCTTCAAAATTCAGACCAAATGCTCCATCCAAGTTTACATAACTTACTCCGTCCTCATCACAATATTCCGGAAGCTCTTTATCCATAAACTCCCCTGCTGTTTTCCAATGTTCGAGCGTCAGCATCCCTCCTAGCGCTGCATAACTATTCCATCCGAACGGTACCTTCCCAGATTTCCATACTCTTGCCGGTCTGATCTTCGCACATAAATCTCCAAAGTGTTCCATTCCCGTTCGTATATCATTACACCAGCTTAATACAAATCGCGAAGAATACACCTCATTCCCTTCTACAATACCATGCTCGCATACATCATGTGTTCCTTTATCTGCAATGCCGCAAAAAGCTATCATACTGCGCGCATCATGTCCGTTCCACTGAATCGCATTTTTCCATACATCAAAATCCAATGCGCCAATAACCATTCCTTCTAACGTATCTTCGTTATATATTGCCGTTACATCATAACTAGCCCTGCCCGCTGCTGGAACACTCGACTCATATCGAAGCCACATATCATTATCATATGGAACCAGCATCATCTTCTGATCCAATGACAGAAAAATTTCTTTCCCGCTGGCATCTGGATAAGGTGCAAAAAACGGGACCATATAACGGGTCTGAACCTTATCTCCATTCCCGTTCAGAAAAATCTGTACCGTCAGGTCACCACATTCATACAAGGTTAATTCCTGTCGTAATTCCAGATCATCTTCTTGATAAACGCTGATTATTTTTTTCCCTTTTCCAAGCTCATCTTCCGATTCAAAAGTTTCCCTATGACACAATCTGGCACTGTCTGTTCCAATATGCTTTCCTTCCACGGTATCTGCACTCGAAAACCCATGACGAATCCGTTCTCCATCTTTCACATAGAAAAATGTCCCATTATCCAAAAACTCCACTGCTGTTCTTCCATAAGATTCTCTTTCTACGATTTCGACCGGCTTTTTTAAAAACATTTTTCTAATATCTTTACAATCTGTCAATATCTCCAGCATCATACCCCATATCCTCCTTCATGTCATCATAGTTCTTTCAGCAACAATGCATCACAGCCCTCTGCTGTCCACTTCAAAATCCCCTGCTCTCCGGCAAACTCTGTTCCACTCCATAAATCCCTGTAACGCTTTTTTTCGTCCAGACCAGCCCGCTCCATATCCAGAGACAAGGATTCTTTTTTCTCTGTCCAATGAAATGCCGCGATATAATGTTTCCCATTACACTCTGCCGTGTACCACGCGGATGCACTGCTCTGCGCCGACTCCACCGGAATAAATGCCGTCTGAGATGCGGCAAGTTCATTCACTTCCCGGTTGCATGCAAACTGACGCGCTCTTTTTCTTGCTTCCGGCCGCTCATAATCATCACTCAGCATCATCACAGTCCCGCCGATCACTGCACTTGTATAACGTGCCTTCGCCTCCCCTTCCGTGCTGTCCTTCTCCATTCCAAAGCTTCTCAGCAAGACGATATGGTCCGGGTCATTATACTGATATAACCTGCCGTTCATCCACCATCCATAAGTCTGGGAATTTAACTCATATTCCACATCCTGTGCCGTCCCGAATGCATCGCAGGATATTCTTCTTGCATGTCCGTATCCATAAGGAAAAACAGGCGCTATGGACAGGCTGATAAAAAACGGTCTGCCAATCCTTTCTTCAGCCAGTAATCCATTTAAAAAAGTATATCCCTGAGCGATCGCCTGTCTCCCGGTCATCACTGTTTTATCATAATGGCAGCCTTCCATACCTCCATGGCTCATAAAATCAACTTTTACATAATCGTAATCCCACTTTACAAAATTTGCAAATTTCTGCTCTGTCATTTTTTTCCAAAGTGGATGCGTCACGTCGTATGGGATCGCCCCATCAACTCTTGCAAGAAAACGTCCCTTTTCATCCTTCAGCAGTATCTCTTCCATTCTGTGCCCCGGCACCCCCGGAATTTCAGCTCCTGTATCCGTACTGAAAAACGCAAAAGGCGCATCATAAATCCCCGCTTTTTGCCCGCATCCATGCAAACGTCTGGCCTGTTCGATAAGCCGCTCTTCTCCCATCACATTCCAGCCGGCGTCCAGATTGATATATGTCGTCCCTTTATTTTGATATCCTTCCGGCATCAGCTCCTTGCGTATAAACTCTCCTGACCCTTCGTAACGTCTTTCATTCAGATTAAATGCCAGCCCCGCCCAGCTATTGAATCCAAACGGCACACCATGCTCCCATTTCAGGGGCGCTCTCTCCCCTGCCAGCTCATCTCCGTATTTTTCCAGCAGTCTTCTGTAATCTGCCCCGTATAAAATTCCAAATCGGGAAGAAAGTATCTGCGTCCCTCTTACAAGACCATGGGAAACTGTATCATGCGTTCCTTCATCCGCAATCCCGCTTCTTACCTCTATCGTATTGGCGTCTGTTGCGGAACAGACAAGACCATTCTTCCACACATCAAAGTCCAGCGCTCCCAGTACGATTCCTTCCCTTGTTTCTTCTGAATAAAGCGCTGTAACCTCATAACTTTTTCTGCCCGCCTTCAGAGGAAGCGCTTCATAACGAAGCCACATCGTATTGTCGTATGGCACTGTCAGCATTTTCATCCATAAATCTTTCCAGATGGAAACTGCTGCTTTTCCGCTCTTTTCTCCCGGAGCACTGACCACAAGAGGCTTCAAAAGACGGCTTTCTATCGTTTTCCCGTCCCTTTCTGAAATGCCGCACTGCGCCCACGCCATTCCTGTTTCCGTCACGCCCAAACGCTCTGTAAGGTCGATTCCCTCTTCTCCTTTGAAAAATAACTCCAAACTATTTCCAGCCTGTCTTACATCCGTCAACACAGCCTGTCTTGTATCAACCCTTCTCCCGTCCGGTGTTTCTCCGCAGGCATATGCTTTTAAAATCCGTTTTCCCTGGTCTTCCAGCTCCCAAAATCCATTTTCTTCATACTCCCATTTCATTATGATACACCTCCGTCTCTTGAAAGCAGTTTCTCTTAAGCTTCTTATACTATAAATTTATAAAACCTCTACCTTTCTTTCAATGTAAAAATTTACCACTTTATGTATATTTACAACAAATCCTTCCAATTTAAAAGAAATTCGCGATTCCATTTCCCAAAGCACAAGGATATCACCCTTTACACAAAACAGCATCGTGCCAAACGAATGTAAAAATTGCATCCTTCTGTCCTTCCCCATCGCTGCCTTTTCTGCGCCCTCTCCAAAATTCCCTTGCCGCTTTTCCGCAAAAATGTTTAAATAGATATATCGAAAACACTAAAAATCATTCTATAAAAGGATACTCCTATGCTTGAAATCATCGCACAGCGTGAATTTCTTCCCGCTTATATGCTGTTTGACACCATTTTTCTGCTCGGCGGTATCCGAAGCGCCTCCATCACTGCATGGGACGATAAGCTGATAACCCTCCTCGTCAATTCCCTGCTCGAGACCAACCTTGGAATGCCTTACGTTTATGTGCTATACCTGCTGTATTCCTCCCGTTTTACGGAACAATTAAAAAAGCGCCCTGAAAAAACCGGCTTTCTTCAGGCGCTTGAAATAAGGCTACCGCAATCCCACTGGCTTTAGACGGTGGATTAAGGTAACTAAAAATCAGAAATTATTGTATACTCATGGTATGGGAACATGGAAATGCTGAAAAGTATATAGAAAATCAAGGTTGAGGAGGTGACAGTGGATGTTAAAGGCATATAAATACAGAATATATCCTAATAATGAGCAGAAAATACAAATTGCAAAAACATTTGGCTGTTGCCGTTTTATATATAATCAGACACTGGCATACCGGAAAGAAGTATATGAGAAAGAGAAAAAATCAGTTAGTAAAACTGACTGTAACAATTACTGCAACAGACAATTAAAGAAAGAATATGAATGGCTGAAAGAAGTGGATAAATTTGCTCTGACAAATGCGATTTACAACATGGATGCTGCATATCAGAAATTTTTTAAGGAACATGCAGGGTATCCGAAGTTTAAGAGTAAACACGATAATCATAAGTCATATACAACAAATTTTACGAATGGCAATATAGCAGTAGATTTCGAGGGAAATAGAGTAAAACTGCCTAAATTAAAAAATGTAAAAGCAAAGCTGCATAGAAATTTTAGCGGGCAGATAAAATCGGCAACGATATCACAAGTGCCGAGTGGGAAATATTATGTATCAATTTTAGTGGAAACAGAACACGTGGAACTGCCACATGTAAATCAAAATACAGGCATAGATTTGGGCATTAAAGATTTATGCATTACTTCAGCTGGAAAGAAATATGAAAATCCAAAAATCATCAGAAAATACGAAAAGAAACTGATAAAATTGCAAAGACAGTTAGCACACAAAGAAAAAAGAAGCCAAAACTACTGCAAAACAAAGAAAAAGATAGCATTATGCCATGAGAAAATAACAAATACCAGAAAAGATTATCTGCACAAGATGTCCCATGAGATTATCAGCGAAAACCAAGTGATAGTTTCGGAAGATTTGCAGATAAAAAACATGGTAAAAAATCACCATTTGGCAAAGTCCATAAGTGATGTATCATGGTATGAGCTGACAAGGCAGTTAGAATATAAAGCAAAGTGGAATGGAAGAGAATACATCAAAATAGATACCTTCTATGCCAGCAGCCAGTTGTGTTCCACTTGCGGATTCCAAAATACAGAGACGAAAAATCTGTCAGTAAGGGAATGGGTATGTCCTGTCTGTGGTACAAAGCATGATAGGGATATCAATGCGGCGAAGAACATACTGGAAGAAGGGTTAAGACAAATAGCATAAAAGGAATAACAACATAGGGCAGGGACTGCCCGAATTAACGCCTGTGGAGATAGTAGGGAGCAGAACGTAGAAACGAGGTCTGCGAAGCAGGAAGCCCATTGGCTTTAGACAATGGGTAGTTCACAAAATTACCTAATACATTTGGGGGATATAGTATCAAGATATTTGACAATCCAGAATTACTTGATATGGAAATTCAAAAAAGAGCAAAAGAGAGTGATTCTGCTTTGTCGAGAGTGATAGCAACCTATGATTGGGAATATAGTTCAACGCGAAAACCCAAGGCGCAGGATCATTTAGTGAAGTATTGGGAAGTTCTTATTGGAAAATGGCACAAACCTTGGAATCGAGAGCTTGAGTCCGAACTTACAAGAAAAGAAAAACGAGATATAAAAGGCTTGGCATGGGCAGAGCAACCTAAAACAATTAATGAGGTTGGATCAACATTCACGATTCAGGGATTTGATCTTAATTACGCGGGTGTAATACTCGGTCCATCGGTGAAATATCGTGACGGAAAGATCATATTTGATCCGTCGGCAAGTCATAATGAGAAGGCTGTACGAAACAGAACATTATCAGATGGAACGAAGAAGAAGTTTGGAGAGACATTGATTCAACATGAAGTTAGAGTACTTATGACACGTGGAGTCAATGGAATGTACATATATGTATGTGATCCGGAACTTCGAGCAGCGCTTTTAGCGGCAGCAAAATAAAGGAGCAATTATGAAACAGGAAACGATAGATAGAATCAGAAAGTTTACAGAAGACAGAGATTGGGACCAGTTCCATTCACCGGCAAATCTTGCAAAATCAATTGTGATTGAAGCAGCAGAGCTTTTGGAGTGTTTTCAGTGGAATGATGAAGAGTATGATATACAGCATGTTAAAGAGGAACTAGCTGATGTCATAGTTTATTGCCAAAATCTGATGGATAAATTGGAAATCGATGCAGATGAAATCATCAATATGAAGATGTCGCAGAATGAAGCAAAGTACCCAGTGGAAAAGGCAAAAGGAAGTGCTGCAAAGTACGATCAGCTGTAGAAAAGATAGGCGAACATGAATAATGGAGTATATATAAAAGAATAGTTACCAAAGTTTTTACCAAAATTGATGACAAAAATATGCAAAGATATGCCAAAAT